>Ga0214207_1000163_pt1 | contig 21707 bp, 8 predicted proteins | sample TroBogEpilimnion_6_FD_153045 | JGI IMG/M metagenome (GOLD analysis project Ga0214207, IMG submission 153045) | Freshwater microbial communities from Trout Bog Lake, WI - 13JUL2009 epilimnion | ecosystem: Environmental > Aquatic > Freshwater > Lake > Epilimnion/Euphotic zone | place: Trout Bog... | reverse complement strand
GCGGGCTTTTAGGGCCACAGTAATTTCCTAATAGTAGAAATATTACTGCGGGCTTTTAGGGCCACAGTAATTTTCTAATGGTAAAAATATTACTGCGGGCTTTTAGGGCCACAGTAATTTTTTACTTATTATTAGTGCGGGCTTTTAGGGCCACACCTAAAGTTTATAATATAGTCCACAAATAGAGTTTATAAAGTTTTTTGTTTTCCAAGAGGTGTCCAGAACTTAATACTATAAACTCAAAAAGTTCCTCTTTTCGGCTCGAAATACGGTCTCAAAAACTGACAATAAAAGATGAGTCTCAAACATGTACACCTGTTTACGGTCAGTCCAGGAAACTATATTTCAAACTTTTTTGAAAAACTCTTAAAGATTTTTAAATTCTATTCCTCTCTTGGCTATATTACTACAAAAATCTTTAACGCTCATATTGTTATGGAAATATTAAAAACTAATTTTCAGTAATACCATATAGATTTTTATGGTTGTTGTCAGCCTTTTATAAGATTTTCGGACTCTTAGTAACTTAAGCTTGCTACCGAAGTATCTCGACGATTGTTCTTAATGCACAGTGGTCCAGCTAAAAATCTTAACTACCTAAGTAATTAAAATTTAAAGCCTGTTACTATTGTATCTCGACAACCACGTATGCGACAATCCAGCCCAACTTACTAATTGTCTTATAGTCTCAAAAAAGTTTTGACAACTTTCCATAATATCTGATTTTTATATCGTAGTTACTGAAAATTTTAAATTATAAAAGTTATACTAACTATCTACCCCTCTCAAAAAAGAAAAGAAGAGAAGTTAAACTAATTTTGCGTAGGAGCGCGCTTTTTTAGAGGGTGCTCCGTGGTAGTGTATACAGAAACAGAAAATGTTTGTCTAAACAATGGGGCAGGTGAAATTTTTGCGCCAATTTCCATCTAGCTGTCAAATTTGAAATGGGAAACTTCTTTTCTACTTTTCATTGGCAAATGAAATAAAATCAAGAGCCAATTCTAATTTTTCTTTTCTTGGTCAGTGAGGAAATGTCTAATTTTTAGTTTTGCTTTTTGACAGCTAATCTAGAATTTTTAGTCAAATTTTCTGATTCTGTGCCACATCCACCTGTCAAAATATAATTTTAAACTTACAATTGATGTTTTTTCCTTCTCAAGTTGATTTCGCCAAGAAACAGGGATCTCTGATTTAAATGATTGGAGTTCTCTTTTTGTCTTCAGTAGGTCAAAAAATGGCCACTACGAAAGACGCTAAGAAAACTGTCAAAAGGATTTTTGTTATAATTTTGATAATTATAACAAAAGTTGCTGCTACAGGGACAAATTTCTTCTTACGCTACCCAACTGAGAACCAAATCCTGTTTCGCGATATTGGCACAGTTGTCAACAAACTAACTTATCTACATATAAGATATGTTATAAGCTTCTCAACACTACAAGACACTCTCCAACAATCTATTTCTATAGCACGGAAGTGCAAAGAGGAAGAAATGAAAAGAAAAGGATATAAAATTGACTTTAGCCAATTGACAAGTGAAGAAAAAGGCAAAGTCAATTCTATATGGAGGGCAAATGAATACCGCATGCTCTATGAAAAGAGAGCTAGCGATGGTGCATTTGTCTGCGGTGAGTTGGAAAGACAACTCAGCGACCGGAAGAAGGAGTTTGACAACATTCTATCCACCCTGCCTGCTCGATCAAGGGAGAATCACCTGACTCATAATAAAGTGAAAAGGTTCGCCATGCTCATACCTATCATAGCATCAGCTATAGGTATAGGCTTGGGACTCCACAATAGTAAGCGTCTAGGCGCCCTTGAGGGAAACATGGAGGAACTGTCCAACAAACACAACATCTTGGTCGATTTTGCCCAGTTAACTGGAGACAAAATTGATCGACTATCAATCGACACTCAATTACTTCAACAACTCAGCATATTATCAATCACGCACAACTACCACAAGATTATGACGACGATGTTCTTCCTACATGACCATATTCGCAATGTCATGAAGAATGTAGAAGGAACCCTCACGTCATCACAATCAAACAAAATGTCGCCACACATGGTAAATGGAGAACAACTAACAAAACTATTTGACAAGATAGTGGAGGTCGCTACAGCCCGCAAGTGCAAACTACTTGTCAATAACCCTTTCGAGTTATATGACTTGGAGTCGTCTTACGGTTATAGTGACCATAACCAGACCATGTATGTGGCTTTACACGTACCAATGGTCGAAGAAGGACAAGAGCTAGGGCTGAAAGAATTCATACCCTACCCCTTGAAACAATCGCTAAAGGTGAATGCTACTATCGTACCGGAAGTAGGAGACTATCGATTTTTGGCCATCATACCAAAAAAGGACACCAGTTCCAGAGACAGTCTCGTCCCTGCTCATTCATACAGAGTCTTCAACACAGCTGAGATAGACTCATGCTTTCGTCTTGGAACTGTAAGAATTTGTGCAGGCCGAAATACCCTACACACGGACATCGAGAATTCGTGTGTAGGCAGTCTCTGGTTACGGGAGGAAAGTCTCATACAGAAGAACTGCGAGATGTCCATTAGCAAAAAACAAGAGTTCGTTGCTAAAATGGACATTAACAAGTGGATGGTGTTTTCACCAGAAACCTCAGCACGTACAATCGAATGCGGAAAGGAGACAGCAACTGTACGTTTCGAAACTCAAACAGAAATCACACTACCGGAGGATTGCAAAGTGGAACTACGACAAAACATACTAACTACAGATGTTAATTTATATGTTGATTTTGTAACTCAAGCCTATGATTGGAGATTCGATGGAAACATTTTTAAAGATGATTTCTCAAATGACACCGAACTGCTAGAATCCATTCAGAGAATTGCTATTCAGAGGTCCAAATTTGGTCTTACAGACCTCAAGTACTTGAAACACAATTATGAAAGGGTTCTATACAGTGTCGATGGCATCTGGGACAAGATCATGAGTCTAGATTTTATTAGTTGGTTTGACAGCCTATTCGTAATGGGAGTAGCCTGCTTAGTACTAATCTTTCTCTACATAGCTATATCAAATGGTTGGCACAAAAAGTTATATCAATGTCTTAGAGGGAAAAGGAATTCGGACATGGACCTGCTAAATCAGATGAGTAGGTCTAACAGCCTGATCTCATTGGCTACTGTACGTAGTCAACCAGTTAATGGTCAACTAATACGTAACCATCTTAATGAATCCCTATTGAACATTCAGAATGGTCAAAGGGTTTCTTTTGGTCCAGAAGAGGTTCAAATTCCTCCTCCCTACTATTCTACTGAAACCTTAAATAGCGAGATTCTAAATCCTACTGCACCTAGAAGACCCGCTACCCCTTATTCAGAAAGCATTCCCAATATGATGGATTTAGAAAATGATACTTGGAGTAACTATACTAACGATAACAACAATAGGGCAGGGAGTTTCCTGTCTTTGGCTAGTGTTTTCCGCCCCGTATTTAATAGACCCAAACTATCAAAGCCTTCCTGCAACCCAGGTCCTATTTCAGACAAGGGTTTAAAGCTTCGTGATTTCGTATGCTCTATTCATAATCCTAAAGGTGGTTGTACTGGTCACTTTCAAAAATCTTAAACTAATTCTTGCCTGATTTACGTCAATATGTGCATTCTCTAAATAAAATGTGTATGTAATTGAGATCGTGTTTCACTACAGCCCATAACTTACTTAAAACTAACATCTATAATGCTAATCCCCATAAGCTATGAACTATGCGCGCGACTTCTAATCGGATCCGACTTGTGAGCCTTATGCAACTACGTGATATAAGTCAATGTCAGTCTATGTCAGTCTGTGTCTGTCTGTGTCTTGTGTTTAGACTTTAGCTTTGGATGGGAAGTAAAGCCAGTATGGCTTTAACAGGGGCCAAAAGTCCAAAAATGCGTCTTTGTTTGTCTTATATGCCAATTCCAGATCGTCAAGGATCTTGTTGATTTCCTTAGCATTACTCCGTGTAATGTCAAGGTTAATCTTAAGAGACTGTACTTCCTTTTGAATCTTCTTTTCTTCAGGCGTCAGTTCCTTTTCGATCTTCATCCCTTCCATGATACCTGAGTCTGTAGTACATGGTTCTGGGAACTCTTGTTTCACGTTATGATAGCGGAATAGTTTCAAAGGTGGATACTGGCATACTCCGGTATTGATGAAGAGGTCTTCATTTTTCCAGAACATGGACCATTTGTATCTCTTACCGACATTATTTCCGAAAATAATATCGTAACCGCATTCATATACTAGAAACGGGACTTCTTTAAGTAGGAGTTCATTGTCGAACCGAAGGTCGACAAAAGCCAGTTGTAGACACCTGTCTGGGTCTCCAGCAACAACACCGCAGATATTAAAGCTTGCGTTTTTGCATACCACTCCTTTCTCTGAAGAAATGTGTTTCAAAAGAGTGGGTGAGATGCAACAACAGCTAGCCCCTGTGTCATAGAGGGATTTAAGGCGATAACCTCCAGGTACTGTTACATAGAGAAAGGGTCTATCTCCTGATGTTTGCACATCTCTGGCTTCTTCCGTATAAAGAATCTGGTTCTTATTGGGTCTTGGTCTCCTTTTTCTTTCACCTTGTCTGGGGTGATACGAATTAACGTATCTCCCTTGACTCTGGCTATATGGCTGTCTTTCCTCTAGACGAGTATAAGGAGCCATACGAATAGGGAGGGATTTCCTAATAGTAATCCTTTTTTGTAGAGGCTTGCTATTAGTATCCTCGTCTGTTTTCAGGTTTTCTTTAATCGTATCTGCATTCCTATATCCTTTCACATTCCTGTCTTCCAAACCCAAGGTGAGGTTAAAGAGTGTGAAAAGAGTCATAGTGATGCTCATGTGAGTGTTAAGGAACAAACTCATAGTTGATGCGATGAAAAGAAAGCCTGACACCATAGAGGGAATTCTATAATTATTTTTTAGGTAATCATAGAGTTCTTCCCATTCAAGACCCAAAAAGGTGTTGTCTTCTTTCTTCTCGTCTTCTTTGGATTCTTCTTTCTTCTTTTTTCGATGTCTTCTCTTTAAGGTTGTGGGAAAGAATGGCGCGTCAACCTCAGTCTTACAGATAAGGCTATCCGTAGTGGGTTGATTACAGAGTGTAACCGGACTCCAATCGGATTGTGCGTCCTCAATGGGGTCATCTTCAGTTCCTACTTCCGTATAGTCAGAGACAAACGGGAGTATGGTTCCAAAGTGGCTTTTCTCCGCGTCTTCCTTAGATAGGATAAGGCTGTTCTCCTCAGGATCGTCTTGTAGTTCTAACGAACAGAGCCTTACGGGAACAGTCTGTTTGTAGTATCCTATCTCTTCCCAATCCTTAAAGTTTTCGATGTCCACGTCAGGGTGATCCTTCTTGATGAGGTCCAGGCATCCTTTGAGTCTGTCTTGCTCAATCTCCGTATCTCTTTTAAGAATCTCTTGAAGGTCTTTGTCACATGACTCCATAACCCCCTCGACTTGTAGGATTTCTTTCCCGGGGTTGTCTGGCATTTCTTTAAACTCCTTCTCATACAAAGGTGTTGTATGATAAAGGTGTTTTCCGTTTTTGAAATATTGCCAGGGTTGGAGCATGTTAGCTTGGGTGTTGGCTATCGCCTCCTTGCTTGACAAGACATCCAATTGATTCCCGACAAGTCCACCATAAACCTTAATGTCTCGCTTGTATTGCCTGAGTTTAAACAGGTCAAAAAGACTAAGGTTCAAGCCGGTCCTGTCGTAGAAATAGAAGGTGAGGTCTTCTTTTGTGAATGTTTCGGGATCCAAATCTTTAGGAAGGTATCCGAAATGGATGCCGATTGTGTTCATGATTAGTTCGGATGTTATCAGGGCGATAGTCTCCTGGTAATCATGTTCTTCGCCTTCCTTCCCGGCCTTAAAACTTGAAGTCTTATGACGCAGGTGTTTTGGAACCCGACCATTCAAAGGAGGTTCACAATGAAGGTCTTTGATGGTCTCAAAGTCTTCATTAAAGAAATCACTTCCTCGTGGAGGGATAGGCATGACTCCCAAATAATCTTCAGTGATATCGTAGAGTCTTGCATATTTAACCCCATCCGCGTAGAAGTTATTTTCTTTTGTGATCTCCTGTAACTCTTCTATTTTTGTTTGATGATCATTTGACATAAAAATATTCAGATCCTCTTCTTTGGACCTGTTATCATATATCAATTCATCTCTAGAAGGTTTTACGAAAAAGTCTTCATCCCCTTCACCGTTAGGCATATAACCGAGGATCCTTAAGACTGTAGGCCCAAGGTTATACAAGGCGTAGGGGAGAATATACTTTTTCTCCTTTCCTGCTGATGTTTCTTCTTTTTCTTCAGTCTTGGCATCTTCTTTTTCTTCAGTCTTGGCATCTTCTTTTTCTTCAGTCTTGGCGATTTCTTGTGCTCCGATTTCAGTAGTTTCAGTCTCTTTTGTTTCAAGATTAACAGTCTGGTTTTGGCATTTACAATTACAGCATTTTGGGCTTTCAGTCTCTTTCTTCTCAGGTTCCTCCGCTTTGTCTGTCTGTGTACCATCAATAGAAGTAAGAAGAGCAGTTGGATGAATGGTTTGGAAACCCTCATTCCCGATCCCACAAGGAGGCTTCTCAGTTTTTGAGGCTTCATTTGTGGTTCCAGGAATGTTTACTTTCATCGAATCCGCTCCTCCTATGCTATTTTCAGGTTGTGTGTGTGAAAGTGTAGAGGATGGAGGAGGACCAACTTTTCCTCTTAACTCAGGGCTACCCTGGGGAGAATAGGCGTACGTCCGATTCTCTTGTGGGTGGAACCCTGCGTTTTGAGGATAAGGGTTGTTTGGTCTTCCCCAACCTCTTGTGTTAGTCTGTCTGTAAGGTGGTCTAGGAGGTGGTGGTCGGTTTCCATTTCCTCTTGACATCTGATTTCTATCCAAGGGAGGACCTTGTGGCCTGCCTTCTTGTGGATAAAACCTTCTGTTTTGAGGATAATGGTTTTGCCGATTCCCATTTCTCCCAGGGTTGTAGTTGTCGTTTGTCTGTCTTTGTCGATAATAAGGTCTACTGGGTCCGTAATTTTGAGAGTTACCGGGGTAACCTCCTTGTTGGCGCTGGTAATTCTGATTAGGTCCATTCTGGTGATTATAGTTCCCATTACTAGAATAGCCATTATTACGGGGATTATTCCCTTGAAAACCCTGTCTAGGACCAGGACCTCTAGCCTGAAAAGATTCAGGGGAAGGGATCCGGCCTTCTACAGGAAAGTTTCTTGCTTTCTTAGGTCTAGGACTATTCTTACCCAGAATAAGATCTGAATCACAATCACTGCCAGTAGGAGTAGCCCACCAGTTCCTGTTCCTTTTCACGAATCCAGTATTCCTTTGAGGCCTAGTATCCTTATTGTCTTGTCTTTGTCTTATGTCAGTCCCTACTCTAGTTTGGTCGGGTCTTTGTCGCTCATTCTTCCTACGAGAGTGGGGTGCGCTTTTCCCACTTCCGTTCTCAGAATTAATACTAGGGTTGGGCTTAGTTCCCCTCTTATGTCTAAACTTAAGGTAAGGGGGTTTTCCTAACCTAAAATACCATAGATTCCTTTTCTCTGGTATAGGGTTAGGGTAGGAGTTTGAAGCCGTCTTTTGCACAGGAACTCGCTTGGGGTCGCTGAATGATCTCCAGGCCCTACGGGGACCAAAAAGAAAGGGTACGGGAATCTTGATGAGTCCGTTAGGGCCCATATACTCCCTTCCCTTCCAAGGGTAATAACCCCCTGGAGGGTACACCTTCTTATGGTAAATTTCCCCATGAGGTCCGATTTCGTCAACGACCACTTGCCTAGTTTCCTCTGCACGCCTGATATAGAGTTCCCGTGGAGGTTGTCCCTCATGATACTTGTTATACATCTCAGGGTCGAAATAGCAAGGTGAAGCGCCATGTCTCCCTTCGCATATATCACAAGGCTTATCAGAGATATCCTCTTCCGGGTACGTCCAGCAGTATTTTTTAACATGCCCAGGCAATCGACAGAGCTCACAAAAACCTTCCCGCACCCTCCTAGGCTTAACGGGTTTGCTAACGGGCTTACTAATTTTCTTTTTGCCTAACTCTGCGCTAATTCCTACTGTGGTTGTACCCTCCCCTCTTAACTTATCAAAAGGGTTGTAGCTTTTCACGAACTCTGAGAAACTAGGGCTAACCTTAGGCTTAAACTGTCTATTTCTATTTTTCTTCTTAGAGATAACCTTTTGCCATCCTTTATCTGGAGAATCTGCTTTTGGAGTTTCAGTTTTTTGCTCCACAAGTCCTGGTTTTAGAAATGAACCCACCGCATTCATGTAAAGCATATATTCAGGCATGCTAACTTCAGGTCTCCCTGATTTTGCTTTTAATTTTTGTTCATCTTTTTGCGCTTTACTCTGAATACGGAAGTAAATTTCTATTGCCGAGGCTAGTGACGCAAAATGAGTATGAATGTATCTTCGCATACTGTACAGGGCGCTTTCATCCGCTATACGTTTTTGAAGTTCATCATCCCCATTACTGGTACTTTCCCAAAGAGCAGCAATCTCTTTCAAAACGATGTTTGGATCTTGTAAACCTTTTTTCAACAACTCATCCACCTTTTGTGTAATTTCTTGCAAAGGCACTACGGGTGGACGAGAGGCCGAAAGAACGTTCCACAATTTAACAAAAGGTATCTTTGTATCCCTCCTGCCACACACAAAAGAATTGGTCAGCCCCCCTGTTACAGAGGTCAAAAGCTCATAGGCTGCGCTTTCCGACAATTGATTCTCTGTGATAATGGGAGACAGTCTTTTCAAGTACTTTGTAATGTGGATGCTGTCTTCTTTCTCAATATCACAAAGACCCAATTCTCTTTTTAGCATTTTTACAGCTTCCCAAGTCTTATCTGTGTTATCGGAATTACCCAAAACAGGAGGGGGTTCTCTAAATCTAAGAGTTTCTGTTTGCACCAAATCAAGAACAGCTTTAGTCGCTGAACTCACTTGCTGTTCATGCATCTTTGAGTAATCCACTTGTCCTAATTCAATGTTTACTAACGTCTTAACTTTTTGTGGTGAGAAAGGGTCGCTAAGAACTCTTCTTAAAATCCCAATCTTGGCTCTTTCTTTGGAGCCGGGATCCTTAAAATTAGTTCTTGCAAACTTAACTCCAAGAATTTCTTCAATGGTTTCTCCAAAGATGCAATAATCAAATGAGTCAACGGCCAAATCTAGTTCTTGCCTTTCAACTACTGAAGGTGATGACTCATAAAATCCCTTTCTCAAGTCTGACATGGAACCCTCATCTCGAACTCTAACAAGAGTCGGGCCCATGTGACAGACATCTGGGTTAAAAATATCTGAAGCGATATTTTTTACACCAGAGGTTCTAACTCCTTTTCTATCGTAAGAGCAGTCAGAAAAATGATCGTTTCCTCTGTTTCGAGAAACAGGGTGGAAATTTTTCTCTTTTTCTGACCGAGACGGAAGAGAGAGAGAAGGAGAAAAAGTGTTAACCTCCGGCGGCGCAAGATAACCTTTATTAGCACGAGTGCTAATTGGTTTAGGGAAAAGGAATTTTTCCTCTTGCGCCTCCATCTGTGGAGGGTCAACAACTTCTTCTGGATAGAAGAAAGAGTCGTATCTATTATCTCTAAAGAAATGATCGAACATTTCTCGGACTTCAGACAAATGAGGAAGGCTGACACGGAAGTTAGGTTTTTGCACAAAGTACAAATCCTCCCTTTCGTGCTCAAGCTCCTCCCACATTAAATCCAAATCTCTATACGCAAAAATAGCTCTATCGATTCCGAAACATATCGAGATGATTGTGAATTTAGCCAAAGGGATAGAGCTAGTTTTATCAATGTCGCCTGCCAAGATCGAAAAGATCTGAGAGGTTCCCTTGATAAAAGCGCTAAAAATGTTTTTTGTAACATCTTTTTCTCTCCTATCAAAGTTTGCATAAGTCGGACCGTAAGCCTTGATAAGGATTGGAATCATGTTTTCCATTCCGTTCTCAAAAGTTTGACGCTCCAACTTATTTTTTTCAAAAACCTCTCTCCCCTTAGCCAAAGTCACATATCTCAGAAGCGGTAGTTCTATTTTTACCAATTCTAGTTGCGCCTCCGTAACAGAAATGTTAAGGAGTTTGCCCCTAAAATTGCTTGTATAGAAAGACTCGTCTAAGATCTCATGTTGAGGCTCAGGTTTTAGCTGGGAATTTTCCCTTGCGACTGACTGGCTATAAGCGTCCAGTTTTTCATTTCTGCTATTGCTTCGACCCCTAGCCACAACAGTAGACCAAAGGCGAGACAATCCGTTTTTTTCTACTTTAGAAGGAGGTATCCCCGAAAAGGACACCACCTTTTTCTTCTCAGAAAAACAATCCATATTTTTCTTCGAAGAAAAGTGAAAAAGAATCTCGAAATAGGCAAGTTACAAAATTACAATAGACCAATTAAAAATGGAAATGAAAATGGGTCCTACCGCAACTTTTTAGTAGCGCCGTTGTAATTGTGCAGAGGAGAATGAAGTCTTCTTTCTTCAGTTACCTTTTCGAGTATCTCTATATTCCTTTACTTTCTCAAACAGCAAACCCAATACTTACCCTTTACCTGGGTACTGTGGGGGTTTTTGACGAAGACACTAAGTCGATCCAAAAGACAAAGATAAGACTTAAAGATTTTTTCAAGACTAACTTTTGCAAGTACGTCTCTTAAGTGCTTATGTTTGCAAAACGAGATTTCAAGAACCAAGTTATGTTTCAAGAAACTAGAGTTACAAAAAATAAACACAACGGCTCGAAGGACCACTTTTTGAAAATGTAAGGCTTTTTGTGAGTTTAGGACTGTATACGAAAATGACTACCTTAGGGTGCCTTACAATAATCAAAAACAAGAAATGAGCCGAGTCTTTTGAATTCTTATCTTTTATTTTAAGGAAGGAAAAAGTGTTTACGTCGTTGCAGGTTTTGAGAGAGGAGATAAGCCGGAAGGGCTAGGTAACGCAGTAAAGCCGTAGTCTTAAAAAAGACTATTGAAAGTTTCACTGTGTTCTCTAAGTTCCGTTTTGTAAAACTTTTAAGTAAGCTTTAAAAATAACTGGTGGGGTGAATCTGTCCGTATCCTGGTGGGAATGTGACTGATACTAAACGTAACGGGGCATCCCCTTTTATAGGGAGACCGTCGCATTTAGGCGGGAAAATCTTGTCTAAAAATATCCTAACATTGTCATTTGGCGTCCAGACAAATGACAATTCTTAAAACTCTAAAAAGTGGACTACTGTGGAGGGGGTGTGTTAACCTTATTTTACCTAAAAGTTGAGAAGTCGAAAAAACGTAACAACCGATTGTTGTGCTCGAGAGACGCAACAACAGGTGGCTGCGTATCAACGACGGACGCAACTACTGGATGGCACACCCAGGTGAAACCTTGCGGTGACATCTAGTGGCCATTTTCTAATATACCTAAACTTATTCTAAAAGTGGGAGGGTGAAAAAATACCTATTCGTAACCCTATAAATATAACCTAATCTACGAAAATGATCTAATTTGCGGGAAAAATATCCTTACCTATCTTAAACTAAGGGGGATGATAAAGCTTCGCAAAAAAGCTTTACATATTAATCTACCCCTCTCAAAAAAGTGACAGGGGTGATGGGAATGGCACCATAAGTACATAAAAACCCTATGGGAAAATTTTCCTTACTTAGCCATTTCCATCACTTCTGGCAGGCATATTTACAAATGGTGAACAGACATATAAAAAATAAAAAGCCTGCAACAAGCGCTTACAAAAAATGACAAAAATATGTACAAAAATTGCAGTAACTCAAGGTTGTGGGGAGTTCAGGAGGGTTTGAGCACTATTTCAATTTAATCACAGGGAAATGGAATTCTGATAACCTATGACAAGATAACCTAAATGCAAGCATTATAGGGATGTTATTAAGTGGATTGTTACCTCCACAAAAGAACACATTTTTGTTCCTGGCATAGTATTATAAGAGGACCATTACTTAACAAAACTACGTTTTTTACTTTCTTGCTATTGCTGGTTTGTGAGACCATTTTAAAAGGAAGTGAAAAATTTAAGTAATGTCTTATCTTGGGGGATCAAAGAAATAAAATGCTCGGGGTGAAGTCCTTATACTCTCAAATCACTACCTCTAATAGTCTAAAGTTGGTTTATTGGTTAATGATAACTGACTATGGGCAAATTAAACCAGAAATGTTCGCCTATAAACCAAACTTTCCTACTTTTCGGGGAGTAACTGGGTGGAGAGTATTCCTTGAGTTAAAGCTTACAGGGTTGGCTTAAGCCAAATGCATATCCTGGCAGTAGAAAAAATGTGCTAGAAGGGGCACCATCAAATGATTGCTTAAAAAAATGAGCTAAAAAGTATGTACAATGGATAGGGGTGAGTAAATAACCGAGCATTGAGCTAAAGAGGGTCACCCAATGTGGCTAAGTACTGCGAAGAGAACATGTGAGTCTTTACGTAGGCTTCTCTACATTTCATAGAGAGGTTTTCCGTAAATTCTCCTATAAACAAGGGAATGAAAAAACAACTCTAACAAGCACACTCTAATATTTACAGTACTGGTGCACAGCAAAATCTTGCAAAAAAGTGCTTCTAAAAAAAATCTCTTGTGGAAGTATTTTGCCTCTACTTCCAGGAAATGTGGGTGCTTGTGAAAATCATTTTTCCTTTCCCGCAATCATTTGTGGATAAGGGTCGGGAGCCTAATCCTTAATAAAATCAAGTCTTCTGCTTCCGAGTTCTTCTTTCTTCTATGGCATTTCTTCTTTGCTGTTTAAGATCCAACACCGGCTTCTGGTTCGGGTTCTGGATCTTTGTTTACGTCTTCTTCGTGAAAAGGAGGTTTCTCATCTTCTTCTGCTTCCTCTTTAGAAGCGGGAGGCTGGTAGTCCGGTTGCCGTTCTTCTTCGGTCCAGTCTTCAACTTCTTGTGGAGGGTCTTTGGAGGAATCTTCTTCTCGAGTACCAGGTGTTTCTTCAGAGTTTGTAGATACATCCTGGTCGCGGGAGTAGGCAGGTTCCTGGCAGTAGATAGATGATGGTGTGTAGGATTTGGTTTCAATCCCGAGTATCTCAAACAGGTCAGGAGGGAAGCGCGGAGTAGCCATGATGAGAGACATGGTATCGAAGAATAGATCCTCCTCCGTAGTAGGGTCATAGTCGAGGAGAAGGAAGTAATTCCCTTGCCTCTTCACACAACCCTTAATGAGGCTTTCCTCCCTCTGGTCCAAGGGGAGCATGAGATACTGTGCGATGGTAGGGAACCGAACAAGTTCATTGATTCCCATCTGCAACTGGATAATCTGACGATTAAGGTTGTTGACAGCGAGAATAGACTCTTGTACGTAGGAGTTCTGGGATCCTCTGGATTTCATGATCTTGGTCCTGGCTTCGGAGAGGTCTTGCTGTTCCAAGCGGCAGTAGTTGATCAAAGCCCAGTAGGCTATCTTGGAGTCGCTGGAGAGGAGAGGAGGTTCTTTTTCCACCAAGGTCCAAAAACCTAATTTCTCAAGGGTGCGATGACAAAGGGTTTTTGGCCTATTCAGCCGTCGTGGATTGTTGGTGAGTCCTTTCTCTCCTTGGAACAGTTGTTCCAATTTCCGGATCCTGGCCTGAAGTCCATAGGAAGTGGTGTCGTAGAATTCCTGGTAGAAGCTTCGGTCCCAAGCTTGAAGTAGTTTCCTTCCTGTCTGGTTTCGAGAGAAGAGGAGTTGGGTGATGTTATTAAGGAAGAAAAGCGGACCTCGAGACTGGGAAGTTGAGGGTTTTTCCGGGTTTTCTGTCCTTTCTTTTCCTTCTTCTGTTTGGAAGGCATACTTGAGCTTCATCAAGTAGGGGAAAGCGGTGAGAAGTTGTCCCATTTCGTCCTTAGTAATGCGTTGTTCCTTCTGTAGAGGTTCCATCCAAAGGGGTATATTCCGGATAAGGAATTGTTTCCGTTTGAAGGACTGTTCCAGTTGGTGTTGCAACGTCTGACCCAAAGATGAAGGGAGATTCCGAATGGTGTAGAGATCTTTTTCTTCTTCTTGCGTTTCCGTGAAGCAATTCCTGATGAGTCCATGTAGGAGAGGTCCAGCTCCTCCTAATGGCAAGGAGTCGGCTTGAAATGAGAGGGCGTTCAGATCGGTTGTTTGTTGTGTGTTGATCTTCTGGAGTGCAGTGAGGTAATGATCCCAGTCGGAGATTTGCACGTTCTCAAGAGCTTCAAGGTGAACTTCCTCTTTTCCTTTAGTTGCTTGCAATTGTTTGAGGAAATGAGAAAGGCCTTCCGCCTCCTCTGTACTGTATTTGATGAGGATCTCATACGCGATGTTACAGAGAAGCTTAGAGTTTGGGGGTTCGTCTGGCTGGGAAGGTCCGTCGTCTTGTTCAAGCGTCTTGAAGAGTTCTTGCGTATCCTTAGCCTCCTTGATCAGGGTTCTTGTTTGATGTTCCAGGCGTCGAATTTCCATCTTGGTGCTGATGTTGTAGAAATGCAATCCTTCGATTTGTATGATGGGAAGGTGTGCATTCTTGTTCCTGGTCAGTTCCCGGTTCCTGTAGACGGTGGTTTGGAACTGGGGTTCAACAATCTTCTTAGGCTGAAGGTCAGAAGATTGTGGTGCTGGCACTACCAAAGGTTCCTTGAGGGGTTCCTTTGGGAGATCTGCAGGGCCTTCCTGAGGCAGGCTCACTTCCTGGTTGATGGTTACTTTTCGCAAGCTTTTGTCAGGAGTGGGAGCTTTCCTGGGTCGGTATCGGTAGAAAGGCCTAGTTGAGAAGGTTGGTTCTTGCGGTCCAATAAGGAAGGATGGACGTCTTCCGGTGAACGGATTTTTTCTTGGAAGAGAGTCACATGTGTCTTCCCTGGTTTGGGCCTGCTGTTGATGTCGTGGTGACACCAGATGTGAAGTTCGTAGAGGTCCTCGTCCGTAATTGTTTCGTGGTCTCGTGTGGCATCCATTCCTTTGCGGGTAGAAATTTCGCTGGGGAGGTGGAGTCCAGTGGAGATTGTTGAAAGATCGTGGGCGAGAATCTCGTCTGAACACTCTGCTTTCATGCTTGTCTGCGTTAGACTGCTCAACTTCAATCATGCTTATTGGGAAAGGGAATAAGGGGTGCTATGGGAAGAAGGAATACAGTACTTATGGCAGAGTAATCTGAGTTTGTGCTGAAAAGAGGAGCATAGAGATTAAAACCCTAAATTTTGCGGGAGGGATATAGGATTCAAATTAATTCATTAGGAAGTTGCGTTTGAATTTCTTCTCTCACTACTTCTTTATCTGAATAACCAAACCCTACATAGGAAAAATCTATTTCTAAACTATTCCCCTGACCCACACATTTCCGGTTCTAATTGGTCTATGTCCATAAGATCTAATTTAGCTGTGAAATACTCAAAGGTTTTGAAATAACTCCCTATCAAAAAAGCTAGAGAAGTTTTTTCGCGATCCACCAAGTATTCACAGATTTTCTTTAAGGCTAAACTATCATCTAAAGCGTCATGCACTGCGGTTTGATCCACAGAGCAATATGCTGCTAATGTTCTTAATTTATGATTTCTGGTATCTTTGAATAAATCACGACAACAAGACAAGGGATCTGCTAGGTATTTGACGTTATCTGTTATGGAAAGACCATGTTTTTTGTAAAACTTGGCCAATACCGGTCCGTCAAACGAAATACCATTGTAGAACACAAGTATTATTGGTTTATTGAAAGCTTTAAGCCATTTGTTGAACTTATTCAAAGCATCTACCTCGGTAGTGGAGGGTAAAGCTCTACCATCGCGATAAAGTTGTTTATCCTTCACTTCGAAATAGAGACCATGAATATTAGTTCCTCTAAGTGGCAAGGGCTCCCCTGGATTTATGAAGCTACAAAAAGTATCTCCATCCTGGGTTACCGCTGCTATTTGCAATATTTTAAGCTTTCTCAGTGATTCAGTCTCGATATCAGCATAAATTAAGAATAGTTTATCAAGATTTTCTGCCCTCGGGTCTACTTTTACAACCATGGGTTTTAGAAGCTTTTTGAAGAAGTCTGAGTACCGTACTTAATTTAGTTTTTTCTGCAGAAGTTTCAGAGAATGTAAGGGTGTGCAGTGTCTCACAGTCTAGCAAAAAGAGCACTCCTACACTCAGTATCTGATTTTTTAAATGAGCTCGCAAAAAATAGTTCCGTATCTTCAAACAGATTTGCTGCTAGATTGAATCGTCCTGGTTGTGACACATCAACCCAATCAAATTAAAGATACTTCCCTAAATTTCGCCAGTTCAAATAATGCACAGTAAGATAGGAATCTTCTAAATTTTCGCGTGTCCAGAAACTCTACACACTGATCCATACAGTCCGATCCACTTCTTTTAGAAAATCTATTATTTGTCTAACAGTACCAGGTCCTTCAAAAAAGTTTCTTCCTAAGGGAAGTAAATTACGTAAGAAAAAGTAAAAGTTTTTACGCCTTAACTTAATCTTTAACAAGTCTTTCAATACAAAAATAAAAGTTCGTACCTGGAGTGGTGTGCGAGAGAATTCAAAAAATTGAATGCTCCGTTAAACCAACCTTCTTAACTTTTATACAAAAAACTTATTACCTAACCAGTAAGGAGGGGTGGTGAAAATCTCAATTGCTAAACAATTACCTCCTGCTGCGTTCTATTTTTAGGTAGTCTTCTGTCAATAAGTTTTGGTTCGAAATTCTATTTTTGCGTATGCGTGTCTAATCTATCTCTAAGAGGTGATGAAAATTTATGTTTTCATTTGTTTTTGCCATTTTTCATGTATCAGTGTTACTAATTTTACACTCATGTGGGAGAGGGTCGAATGTTTACTTTCTCACATTTGCAACTTTCAGGTATGCGTAGTATACATAGCACACAAAAAGATTTTAGTTACACCAATCATGGCAAAATAAAAACAAAAATTCAAATCCACTCGGTGGTATTAACTTTTTACACAATCCTTTTCAAAGTTTTATGGCCAGTAAAACTTCTAATAAGCATTGGTCAAAAGTCAATTCTACTTATCGTCTAAAAGTAGGAAACAAGGAAAGTGAAAAATTTGAGGAAAGAAAGAAGATGGAGTTTTTAGGAAAGAAAGAGAATAGAATAGTGCCTAGGACTTTTTTGTAAAATATGCCAGCACATATTTTACCACGCTATTTTAAGGGTAGAGTAGAGAGATGGATGGAAAGAAAGATTGATCAGATTTTCTTCATGATAGACATTTTACAGAAAAAGATTTATATCATCTCTAAAAACCTAATTTTTGTAACAACGTCTAAATCACCACAACATCTCTAAAACACCGCTCAAAACATAACATCCTAAAGAGATTTGTCACTTAACATATCTACTTAAGGTGTCTAAGGGAAACTATACTAATCTAAATTAATATACTAACCCCAGTGTCTAACCTTATGCCAACCTTTTTTGATTGTTACCAATCAAAATTTGTCGTAGAAGGTCCATGTCATCGTCAGTCAGTTGTTATCTAGTGTTGTCGTCTATTGCTAAAATGTCTGTTTCTCACGTTGTTGCTCCTTAAACCTATTCTTATTCGCTAAGATCTGAAATCTAAAATCTTATTAAGACAGGTAGCATTCTCCCCTTATTCACGGAAAAAGCGAGAGACGTGCGTTTGTCCGCAGACTGTACACTCTTTCGGTTTCCTCTCGTGAAAAAGGTAGGGCGCCAAAATTCGAGTACGCGATGATCATAAAAACAAATACGATAGTTTTGCAAGAGAATTAGTAAGGAAATTTTGTTAGTAGTATTACTTTCCACTTTTGAAGGGGGTACCCCTCTCAAAAAAGAAATTAATACTCCGTCACCTAAAAGAATTTGGAAAAAAATGATTATCAGAATTTTTATTAGTCTTTTCAATGAACCAGTTTCATCAAAAATACTATTTTCACTTTCTCTTCTTGTTGAAAAACATAAAAACAAAATCATCAACTTCGAAACCATCACCCCTAGCTAGTCTTATTCTAAACTGAGGTGCTTGTTTGTCTAATAAGTCAGGCCTAGGGTGATGATTTTTACAATAATCTTCGAAACTGCTAACAACCAATCTGCATGTTTCGAGTTGGCAATAAACACTTCCACAAGTGCTATCGCGTTTGCTCGAATGTGCAGGTTGGTAATTAGGATCCTTTCTCGGGCATCCTGGATTCTTGCAAATATGGTCATAAACCACAGTATGGAAGTTGCCACTGTTTTTAAAGCGACGAACTAAGTCCTTGCGAGGCCAAAACCAAAAGCATTTTGGTTTTCTGCCTTTGAAATAGTCATCCTTCAGAGGAACTAGGCTCAATCCAATACAAGATGGGCAATCAATGCACTGGATTAAACACATTATTGTTTCTCCGTCTGGATTCAATTTCAGAATGGATTGACCAGTGTAAACAATTTTCAAATATATAGCCATATGGAAGCGTCTATTTTTGAAAAATGAGTTTCTGATCAAAAACCCAAGCGAAGCTTCCCAAATATCGCTCTGTGTTCACCGACAAGCATTTGTAAAAACAATCCTCATTGAAAACTGAACGGATTTTCAATAGGTTCTTGCTTGCAATCAACATTTTTGACAGTCATTTCAAAAAGGTTCCTTATGTGTTTTTTCTGCCCCTCCCCTGTCTGTCTCGAAAGAGAAAGACAGTATTACAGGAGAGAGAAGAAAAAGAAAAGGGAAAGAAAGAGATAGGAGAAGAAAAAGAAAAGAAACGATTTTCGAGATGAACTCAAAAATCGCGGTCAGATTTTTTGGTGCCATTCCTTTTCAACCTTATAACAACCGAAAGAACGGGCAGTTTGTCTATAATTTTTCGAATGCCACTTTGAATTCAAAACTAAACAAGAATTGGTTTCTTGGTGTTTTTCCTCCAAATACATAAGAAATATGATAGAAACAAACATTGTATAAGGTTTGAAACCTAGCAAGAAGTGAAAAGAACTATGCTAATCAAAGGAAAGAAGGTTTTCAAGAGAGAAATGGAAAAGAAAGAAAAAGTGTCAAAAATCTTGTCTCTAAAGCCTCTCCTTTCCAACCTAATGACATCTCACCACGCAGGTAATTTGTCTATTTATTTTCAGATCGTTCCAGTTTTACATGCTAATTTCAAGGAAAACAATTATGTTCCCTTTACTTTTTAGACATAAGCTGAATCTTTCATAAAATAAATGTTATTAGGCTTCCCAAAAGGAGAGTTTCACTCATTTCACACTCATAAAGCATTCCTAATTTTTATGGTACTTCCAACTATTAAAATCTGTCTAGTTTCCGTAATAAATGATTTTAGGAAGAGATACAAAAAGTGAGTACAGGTGACCATACTTTTTCTGTATTCTTCAAGAAAACCATTTTTCTTAGTTTTCAATTGTCAAATTTTCAGTATTATGTTCAGACACTGTGAAAAACTTCTCAGTGTAAAAACTTTATCTACCAAAAATAGTTTAGACGTTTTGAAATTACTAATTTTTTACGGTTGTATAACAGATTTTCCTATTTCTATTTACGTTTTCTTAAAAACTTACATTTAGTGTCTTCCTTATTTCTATAATCTAGAAAATATTATTAGTGCGTATTTTTATGTGTCTGGTTTTCTCCACCCCCTTATTTTTGCGGTCAAAAGTAATTATGGGTCTCGTGTCAATGTCAGAAGAAACTCAAGATTGATTTTATGTTTACATTCAAAATCGTTTCAATGATAGTAGATTTTCTGAAACTAGTTCTTTCCAATCTCTGATCATCTTAAATTTTGCTTGTAAACAAGGTTTCAATTTCTTGTGTTTTTATGGGTCGTGTTTCTCTTACTTTTCTATTTCTACTAGGGGTAACTTTTTGATTAGTTTTCTTGCTCAATCCTACAGATGGTTTCCTAAATATTTTACTGGAATATCGTTGAATTCTCAAAAGTTTAGCTTGTTACATTACGTATCTCGACGACCGTTTTTATGTATAGCAGCTCGGTTTAATTAAAAAGTTCCTTGCGGATCGATTCAACAAAACCTGTTACTTTAAAGTATCTCGACAGCTGCGTATACAACAGTCCAGCCTTGCTTTTGATTATTCAAGTCTAAACCTCAAAATAAAAGGTTGCCAAATGTATTGCGAGTAAGCAAAAAAACTATTACTGATCCTGGATAAATATTTTAGAGCTAAGCTTGTTACAAAAAAGTATCTCGATAATTGCTAAGTGCAAGCGAACCAGCTAAAATGCCTGTTATCTTTCGATATCTCGACGTCACTTTGCACCGAAATCCAGCTAGACTCCAAAACATTTACCATTTTCAGTTTTCAAAAATTTATAAAAATATTTGTTAAAAATATAATTATATCTACCCCTCTCAAAAAAGAAAAGAAGAGATGACGAATCCATTTTCCTAAATTGGCACTTTACTCATTTTTACTCATTTTTACAAAAAGTTTTAAACAATGAATTGATTATTGTTGGAATAGCGAGCATACAAATCGACTATTTGGGCATTTACACCCATTAACAGTCTATTTAAAGTATACCCTATTATTCCAAGAAAAAGGGAGAGAATAAAACCGACAATAAGCACTATAATATTGAAATAACCTAATTGTTGTTCAATTTCGTTCATTTTCATTTTGCGCAATATCTGGTGAATTTCTTTGCACTCGCATCTCTCTAATCCTATTATATCTTTGATATCTTTCCCATTCGTATTTAGCACTCTTGGTTAAAAAATAAGCATTGAGTGCAAACACAGCATAGGTGATAACAAAGAAAATAATAAAGATTATGTAAGGGATGGAGATGTAAAGCAGGTATTGTACAAAAGTAGTCATGCTTCCTCTACTAATTCTGTTTCTAATGCTTGTGCTGCTGTTCTGAACCTCTCATAGCAAGTTTTAGCCTGAATGAAAGAGTCGTAAACTATTCTTGAATTCAAAAGTTGCAAGTACGAAATCAATAAAAGAATTACTGAATAGGTGACGCCACTAACAAGAAGGTATTGTCCTGCTACGAGAAGCCAAACGATAATTACCAAAAGAATGACAAAGAGCATACCAGTAGTGATTAAGAATTTATCAAAATTCATAATTCTGCACTTTTCTCTTGTCTTACATTAATCTTTCAAGAAAACTAGTTAGTATAAAGAGAACAAGTACAAAAATTATGATTTTGTTCATCAAAATCAAAAACTGGAGAATGCTGTTTAGGAGAAGCAGGACTAGAATGAAAATGATTAAATTGAGGGTATCTATTTTTAAGCCTTAATTCTAACGTCTAGTGCTATATCCTAGTGCTTTTTGTCCACAAATTATCAAACATTCACATACAAAAATACTTACAGAATTTCACAAAAACAAAAAGAAAATTGTCAATTTCTGTTTTTCGGTGAAATGGCAAAACCTATTTTTCCGCCAAATTTCAACTGAACGACGCGCACCCACCGTGCACAGGACAGGTGGTGCGTTCTTTCGGTTGTCCTTCGTGGAAAATGTAAGGCGCCAAAACGTCAAACCCGTATTTTCCCAGGATTTCAATCGAGCGACACGCAGCCACCGTTTATAGGGCGGATGGTGCGTTCTTTCGGTTGCTGTCCGTGGGAAAGTTAGGGCGCCGAAAAATCAAATTTTGACAATTTTTACAAAAACGTCATGGAATGAATACAAAAACAAAAAATGTTAATTCTTAACACAAATTAACCTCCTCTA
>Ga0214207_1000156_pt1 | contig 22234 bp, 20 predicted proteins | sample TroBogEpilimnion_6_FD_153045 | JGI IMG/M metagenome (GOLD analysis project Ga0214207, IMG submission 153045) | Freshwater microbial communities from Trout Bog Lake, WI - 13JUL2009 epilimnion | ecosystem: Environmental > Aquatic > Freshwater > Lake > Epilimnion/Euphotic zone | place: Trout Bog... | reverse complement strand
CACAGTTGCAGACTTAACGGGTGCTGATTTCTTTACAGTTACAGACTTAACGGGTGCTGATTTCTTTACAGTTACAGACTTAACGGGTGCTGATTTCTTTACAGTTACAGACTTAACGGGTGCTGCCTTTTTAGTGACGGCTGCCTTTCTTACGCCAGAGATCTTCTTTACTGGTGTTGCCTTCTTTGCCGACGCAGACTTGATAGGTGCTACGGCTTTTTTGCTTGCGACCATCTTCTTAGTCGCTGCTGCGCCCTTGAGTGAAACACGCTTCGCTGGAGTAACACTCTTGACGGCCGCAACTCGCTTGGCTGTAGTTGCGCGAGTGACAATTGCGCTCTTCTTTGCAGTACTTACTCGCTTGGCTGTGGTCGCACGCTTGGCGACAGGAGATTTACGCGTGGCATTCTTTGATGCAACCGCGCGCTTTGCAACGGGAGCCTTACGCGCAACAGCCGCGCGCTTTGCAACGGGAGCCTTACGCGCAACAGCCGCACGCTTCGCAACTGGTGCCTTACGTGCGACAACAGCACGCTTCGCAACAGGAGCCTTCTTTGCAACAACGCTCTGAGCAGCCGCAGCTCGAGGCGAGGCATTTGCCACAGTCGCATCCAAGCCAACTGGCACAACCATCGCGCCAACCAGTGTCAGGCCAACCAGGCTCTTAACGAGGCCACGATTGCGAGGTGAGCCAGTTTGTCGCCCGCCCGAATTAGCCAGTGCACCAACTGAATGTGAGCTTGCTCCGTCTTGTCGGAATTTTCGAGATTGAGATTGATCTCTGTTTCCCATGTGATTAGAACCTTTCGTAATTGTCAGCGGGCTTCTACCCGCGTGAATGAGGCGATTCTGCTCACTTGGCCATCGGCACGAACGGAGCAAGTTGCCCGCCTGTGCACAGAACTGGCCTTGGGATGGCAGACTTACCCTCATGCCCACAAACCAAGATTTCGTTCCAAAAATTCAGGTTTTTGAGCCGCACCGTGCCTCACTGCCACCACTGATCCCTTACATCAAGGAATTTTGGAAGCGCCGCACCTTCGCGATCGAACTTGCTCGCTTCAGCGACAAAGCTGAATATCTCGATTCCCGTCTAGGAAAAGTCTGGCTCGTACTCAACCCTCTCCTTCTTGGCATGGTCTATTACCTGGTCGTCACGATCATTCGAGGCGGTCACAAGGGAACTGGACTCACAACCCTTGATCATCTCCTGATTGGACTCTTCACTTTCTACTTCGCCCAAAACTGCGTGACAGCAGGAGCTCAATCCATCACCATGGGTGGTCGCTTGATCCTCAATCAGGCATTCCCACGAGCGCTTCTACCTTTCGCGACAGCGATTCAGGCTTTCCAGCAATTTGTACCAACCATCCCGGTGTACATCTTTATCTTGGTAACAGGTAAATATTTCTATCCTGCCACCCAAGTCCCCGGCTGGACCTTTAACTTCCTATGGATTCCATTCATTCTTGTTTGCGTTGCTCTCACTGGCTTCGGTCTAGCGCTCGTATTTGCGACGCTTAACGTCTACTTCCGCGATACAAACAAGTTACTGACCTACATCACTCGTATCTGGATGTATCTCTCACCAGTCCTTTGGTTGCCAGAGACTCTTCATGGAATGGGTCGACTACTCCTTTACGTAAATCCACTCGGTCCAGCACTCACTGCAACATCCGATGTATGGATTAGCGGTAAAGGCCCTCACGGCTTGATTATTTTCGGTTGCCTCTTCTGGGCAATTGCCTCTATCGGAATCGGTGGATACTTCTTCATCTCCCGCGAGCGAGATTTCGCGATCCGTATCTGATGACTATCCGTCGCCTACATTCTGCGCACCTTGCGCCTGTCACCGTGGAGATGAATTAACGTGAGTTCTGACAAGAAGTTTCTCGATGTATCGCATGTCAGCAAAAACGCTGCACCCATGCCAGAAGAACTTGCCATCCGTATCGAGGAGCTCTCGATCAGCTACAAGGTGAGCCTTGAAGCAAAACGCACATTAAAAAATGCCGTGATGCGCGCAAGCCTTAGACAAGAAGCACGAGTTCGCTCAATTGATGCAATTAAGAAACTCTCACTCGATGTTCCCCACGGTTCAGTTCTTGGAATTGTTGGCTCTAACGGCGCTGGTAAGTCAACGCTCATGCGTTGCATCGCCGGAATTCTTTCTCCTACCGAGGGCCGTGTAACCGTTAACGGCAAAATCTCTACTCTTCTTGCACTCGGCGTTGGTTTTAACCCCGCCCTATCCGGTCGTGATAACATCATTCTCGGTGGCCTCGCTTCGGGATTAACCAAAGAAGAGATTGAAAGTAAGACGGATGAAATCGCCGAATTTGCTGCGCTTCCAGACGGCTTTATCGATCTCCCAGTGCGCACATACTCAAGCGGTATGTATGGTCGCCTCTCATTTAGCGTTGCTGTCAGCATGACACCAGATATCTTGTTGCTCGATGAAGCACTCTCCGCAGGAGACGCAGCATTTAAGGAAAAGTCCTTCGAGCGCATGCGCCAACTCTGCGCCGAAGCACGAACTATTTTGATTGTCTCTCACGCACTTGCCACAGTGACAGATCTCTGCGACACCGCTATCTGGATGCACAAAGGCTCCCTCCTATCTAAGGGCAAGCCTGAGGAGATCGTCGATCAATATCTTAAATTCTTGAATGTCGGTTCACTTCCTTCAAATTACGAAGATATGTAGGCACTGATCAGATGTCGCAGAAAATCGATGTCTCGATCATTTCATCTGGCGCCAATATTGCTGATGCGCGTTTGCATCGCCTCACCAATGCCCTGCTTCGCCAAGGGCTTACCGTTGAAATTTTCGCTCCAGGAAACCCTGCCGATGCACCTGCGATAACACAGGCTGAAAATGGCGAGTTCTATCCCGCATCCACACCTCTCATAGTTCGTAGCTGCACAACTCCGTGGACACGAGGCAAGGGATTTTTGCCTCGATACATTCGAAGTCGCACATTTGTTTTCAGAGCGCGAGGCAAAGTTATTTATGCGATCTCCCCTGAAGCATTTATGCCAGCGTATTCATGGGTAAAACTTCGTAATCTATTGTTGATCAATAACAGTAGAAGAAAATTCGCTGTCGATCTCTACGAGGATTACATCCGACTACTTCAGGATCGCGCTTGGACTAAGAAATATTTCGGCTTACTTGGTGTGATTGCAAAGAGTGATACTCGAAGTGCACTCTGGGCTGCATCGCGCGCTGACCTCACAACTGTCGCAGATATCCAAGTCCCGCCATTTGATGCGAAAAATCGCTTGGTTGTTCGAAACCTTCCCGACCTTTCACTTTTGACCGATAGCGGCGAGCGCAGCACCACTCCCCGAGCAATCTATATCGGTGATATGCGCAGATCCCGCGGGCTAGCAATGATGCTCGATGTTGCAGAGAAAGCCACTCGCTGGGAGTTTGATCTCGTCGGCCCCATTGCTCCAGCCGATCAAGAGTTTGTAAAAGATTGGATTGCTTCACATTTTGATGATGCAGCAGGCCGGGTCCGCTTTCACGGAAAATTGCCACCTCGCGATGCCTGGAAATTTGCACAAGGCGCATGGGTAGGACTCTCGCTACTTGAGCAAACCCCGGCTTTTGTGGAAGCAGTGCCCTCCAAGCTCTATGAATATATGGCGATAGGACTAGCTACTATCTCGACTCCTCTGCCTCGCTGCATCAAATTAATTGATGCCAGTGGTGGCGGGGCGATTGCAGCCAGCAGCGATGATGTGGCCAATCAGCTAGAGAATTGGCTCGAAAATCCCAAGGACTTGGATGCAGTCCGAACCCGCGCACGCCAGTGGGCTAAGGAGAACTTAGATTCCGCGGCCGAATACGGTCGATTTGCCGAAGCCATAGAGCTCCTCACGCAAAACTAGACCCACGTCGTTTTGCTAGAGCCACTTCAGATCACCATATCCGTGGCAAAACTAGACCCACCCCCGATCGAAACAAGCGCGAAATCGGTTCATTTCACCCCTCGACGCTAGACTTACCGCGTGTCTGACACCCTCAAACCAGCTCGCATTTTGCCCAGCGCCGATGTCGATCCGACAGCGACAATTGGTGATGGCAGCTCAATCTGGCACCTAGCCCAGATCCGTGATGGGGTCAGCCTGGGAACGCAGTGCATCATCGGACGTGGCGCCTACGTAGGTAGCGGTGTCACCATGGGCAATAACTGCAAAGTTCAAAATTATGCGCTGGTCTACGAACCTGCCGTCATCGGCAACGGCGTTTTTATCGGCCCAGCAGCCGTTCTCACCAATGACCAATTCCCACGTGCAGTCAATACCGATATGAGCCTGAAGAGTGGTTCAGACTGGGATGCCGTTGGAGTAACTATTAAAGATGGCGCCAGTATCGGCGCACGAGCCGTAGCGATTGCACCAGTAACAATCGGTCGATGGGCTTTGGTAGCTGCCGGTGCGGTAGTCACCAAGGATGTTCCAGATTTCGCGCTTGTGGCGGGAGTCCCAGCAAAAAGAATCCGTTGGGTGGGTCGTGCAGGGGTTCCACTGGAGAAAATCGACGATAATCGCTTCCGTTGCCCCGTAGATCAGAGCATCTACACGCAGATTTCAGAGAATGAACTAGTAGAAGAGAGCGTCCATTGATTCCAGCAGCCCGTCCAATAATCGGCGATGAAGAGCGTGAGGCAGTTGATCGCGTACTTCGCACAGGAATGATGGCTCAAGGTCCAGAAGTTAAGGCCTTTGAAGAAGAGTTCTCCGCATTTGTCGGCGGTCGCCACTGCATCGCTGTTAACTCTGGAACCTCTGCGCTTCACCTCGGATTCTTGGCTGCCGGCCTAAAAGCTGGCGATGAAGTAATCGTTCCTTCCTTTTCATTTGCAGCAACCGCCAACTCGGTTGCGCTCGCAGGTGGCGTACCAGTCTTTGCTGATATCGACCCTAAGACTTTTAATATGGATCCAGCTCACGTCGAAACTCTGATCACAGAGAAGACCAAGGGAATTATGCCTGTTCATCTCTATGGTCACATGGCAGATATGGATGTTTTCGAGGCTATCGGCAAGAAGCACGGGATCACAATTTACGAAGACTCTGCGCAAGCACACCTTGCTTCACTTCACGGACGTCGCTCGGGTGAATGGGGCAAGGTCGCATCCTTCTCCTTCTACCCAACAAAGAATATGACGTCGGGTGAAGGCGGAATGATTGTGACTGATGATGATCATGTCGATCATCTCGCCCGCATGCTCCGCAACCAAGGTGGAGTTATTCGTTATCAAAACGAGATTGTCGGATTTAACAACCGCATGACCGATATTCATGCTGCTATTGGACGTGTTCAAGTAACTAAGGTCGAAGCGTGGACACAAAAGCGCCGCGAAAATGCTGCATACCTAGATGCCAACTTAAAGGGCGTCATCACTCCATACGTACGCCCTGGTTCTGAGCACTCCTACCACCAGTACACAATTCGCATTCCTGGAGCAACAGGTGCCAGCCGCGATGCGATGATCGCAGCAATTAAAGAAGGCGGCGTTGGTTGTGACGTTTACTATCCAACTCCAATCCATCGTCTGCCATCGTTTAATCAGAAGCTTGATCTTCCTATGACCGAAATGGTTGTTCAGGAAGTTATCTCTATTCCGGTTCATCCTTCATTGACTCAAGCAGAACTTGAGCAAGTAGTCAGCGTTGTTAACGACGTTGTTGCGAAGGTGTAATAACTTTTCACACACCAGTATGGAGAAGACTCGATGAGCGAACAGAAGAAATTACGTGCAGGCCTTGTAGGTCTTGGCATGATGGGTCGTCACCATGCTCGCGTCCTTAGCTCCCTCGAAGGTGTAGAACTCGTTGGCGTCTGTGATCCGATGGGTGATCCACACAATGTCGCAGGTAATCGTCCTTGGGTAAAGACTGTCGAGGAACTGATTGCTCTCGGAATTGATTACGCGATGGTTGCAGCTCCTACTCAATTTCATGAAGATCTCGCACTCGCACTAGCTGATGCCGGAGTTCATGCTCTTATCGAAAAGCCACTTGCTGTTGACACTCCTGCCGCTGAACGCATCACCGATGCCTTTGCAGCCAAGGGACTTGTAGGCGCTGTCGGGCATATCGAGCGTTACAACCCAGCACTTCAGCAACTTCGAGCTCGCCTCGATGCTGGCGAGCTAGGAAGCGTCTATCAAATTGCTACTCGTCGCCAAGGTCCTTTTCCCGCACGAATCGCAGATGTCGGAGTGATCAAAGATTTAGCTACTCACGATATCGATCTCACCGCTTGGGTAGCTCGCTCTCCTTTTGTGAGTGTTAGCGCAAAAACTGCCCACAAATCTGGCCGCGATCACGAAGATATGGTTGCCGCTGTTGGTGAGCTAGAGAATGGAATTATCACCAACCACTTAGTTAATTGGCTGACACCGTTTAAAGAACGCCTCACCGTTGTCACCGGAGAGCGCGGCACACTCGTTGCAGACACACTCACAGCAGATCTCACTTTCTATGCAAATGCTTCAGTTGATACGCAATGGGATGCGGTCGCCTCATTCCGTGGAGTCTCTGAAGGAGATGTCATTCGCTACGCATTTGCAAAACCAGAACCGCTTAAAACCGAGCACGAAGCTTTCCGCGATGCCGTACTAGGCCTTGACGGTGCCAAAGAACGAATTGTCACAATGGAACAAGGTTTGGCAACTGTTCGAGTTGCTACAGCGATGATCGATAGCGCCAACTCTGGCCAAGCGATCACAATTGCGAAGGGACGTTAATCGTGAATATTGCTGTCGTTGCTCTTGGAAAAATTGGGCTGCCACTGGCTGTGCAGTTCGCCAAGAAGGGGCACCACGTCATCGGTTGTGACGTCAATCAAAAGACTGTCGATCTCATCAATGCGGGCACCGAGCCATTTCCTGGCGAAGCGTTCCTCGATGATTTCCTGAAAGAGGTAGTCAATTCTGGTCATCTTGTAGCAACGACCGATACAACAACAGCGGTACGCCAAGCTGATGCCGTAGTTATCGTCGTTCCTCTTTTTGTTAACGAAGAAGGTATTCCTGACTTTGGCTGGATGGATGCAGCCACAGAGAAGATCGCTGCTGGATTAAAGCCGGGCACCTTGGTTTCTTATGAAACTACTCTCCCTGTTGGAACTACTCGCAACCGTTTCGCTCCAGCCCTAGAGGCAGGTTCTGGACTCAAAGCTGGCGTGGACTTTGATCTTGTCTTCTCTCCCGAGAGAGTTCTGACCGGACGCGTCTTTGCGGATCTACGCAAATATCCAAAGCTTGTTGGCGGAATAAACGCGCAGAGCACCGCAGCCGGAGTTGCTTTCTACGAAAAGGTTCTTGATTTCGATGATCGTCCAGATCTCACAACTAAGAATGGCGTCTGGGATCTTGGCACTTCTGAAGCAAGTGAAATGGCGAAGTTGGCTGAGACCACGTATCGCGATGTAAATATTGCGCTAGCAAATCAGTTCGCAATTTTTGCTGAAGGTGCAAACATTGATATTGCAAAGGTGATTGCAGCTTCGAATTCACAGCCTTACAGCCACATCCATCAACCTGGCATTGCAGTCGGTGGCCACTGCATTCCGATCTATCCTCGCTTCTACCTGTGGAACGATCCAGAAGCTACGGTTGTTCGTTCAGCCCGTGAGGCAAATGCGGCGATGCCTGCTCATGCTGTTACCTTGCTTGCACATGCTCTAACCAGTGTGAATGCGGGCGATCTGGCCGGTAAGACTGTTGCAGTCCTGGGCGTTTCCTACCGTGGTGGCGTCAAAGAGTCAGCCTTTTCGGGCGTATTTGGAACTGTCACCGCTCTTAAATCTCGAGGTGCTAACGTTGTTGTGAATGATCCGATGTACACCGACCACGAGATCAAGGAACTTGGATTCGAGCCGTACCACTTCGGAGAACTCGTCGATGCAGTTATTTTGCAGGCCGACCACAAGGACTACAAGAAACTCACAAAAGCTGAATTCCCTGGAGTTAAGGCAGTTGTCGATGGTCGCCGCACAATGAATCCAATCAACTTCAGTGGCGTCGCGTTTCGAGTGATCGGCGCTGGCGCTTAATTTTGCTGCTAGTGCCCATGTGTAAGGCTGGCGCTTAGTTAAACTGCTGGTGCTTCATTCTGGCGCTTAAGCTTTTTCTTCAACCAGAAATGGCTTATATAGTCGAGCGCTTGGCTTGACCCCAGCGATTGAGTTGTACAAATCAACCAAGATTTCTGCCTGGCCTTCCCAGGTATGTTCCGCCAATACAGCTGGTGTGTAGGCCGCGCGATATTTAGCAGGATCCGCCAAAATCAATTGAGCTGCGCGAACAAAATCATTTACGTCTTCAGCAATATGCACTTCACCATTCCCGAGCATTCGTACCTCGGCTGACATTGTCTTCACATCACTCACAAGAATTGGCAAACGCGCTTGCATGTATTCACCGAATTTGGTGATGAGAGATATCTCGTGATTGAGGCGATGCAAGATAGGTATAAGTCCGATGTCGGCCTGAGATAGATAAGAGACTAACTCTGAATTTGGGACGTAAGGCAAAACGTGAAAACGATCGACAAGATCAGGCGCACTTGCCACAAGGTCTTGCACGGACTTATTAGCAGGGTTAGCAATCAACGCGAGATGGACACCTGGTAGCTGGCGTAGCGCTGCGACCGCAGTTTGCACTCCGCGCTGTGGAGCAACTGCGCCGGAATACACCATCAAGGCGACACCATCGTCAATTCCGCAATCTTGGCGAAGTTTGCGATGAGAGACTTCTTGGCCTTCAACTAACGGATCATTGGCAACAATCGTTGGCCGCACACTGATCTGAAGTTGATCCATCAAGAGATCATTCATCGGCTCACTGACCGAGAGGACTGCGGCTGCAGTAGATGAATATTTGCGCTCAATCTTGGTATACAAATTAGCCATTGGTTTGGTGAGGTGAGCGACGCCAGGGACATATTCGTGGGCATCGTAAATTAATTCGACCTTTTTGCCAGCCTCTCGAAGTGCCTCAACGACAGCTCCAGCAATAGGTAGTGCTGTGTAGTCATGCGCATGGATGATCGCAGGCTCAAACTCCATTGCTACTGGCGTAATTGCCTTCACGGCGCGACCAAGGTTAGGGACGACGACCTCCCGTTTGATACCTAGCGCTTCAAAGAGTTTTCTGCGGTAGCGGCGTAGGTGGCGAAGTGATCCTTCGATAAACCAACGCGTACGTTCGCCGCGAATAAATGGACGAAAGATTGCAGGTACTTGCGATTTACTAATAACGATCTTGAGCGGTAAGCGTTGAATCTGGGCATATCCGATTTCCAGATGATCAGGTTCTCCACTTGGTGATGAGCCCGCAACGATGACATCCCACCCTGCATTGCCTAAAGACCAGGCACATTTAAGAACGCGTGAGTCTTCGTGGACACCATTAAGAACAATGTGGAGAGTTTTTGGAGCAGTACTCATCGTTGAATTCTAATGGGAAGACTATGGAAGTAAGACAACTATTGAGGTAATAAGAAATGCAATAACAAAACTCTGCGCAAGGATTCCGAGTGCTGTCTTGCGATCAGCTCGGCGATCGGCCTTCGATGCGACTTTGTCAGGCGAACCCAAGTCTCCGAAATTAAAAAGTCCAGCCAGGCCAAATGCCAAACAAAATTTCCGATTACTTTGAACTAAGCCAACAGCAAAAACCATCGCCGGAATGATGAGAAGTGTGCGCGCAAGGTGCGAGGAGTGAGAAACCAATAGTGCGACAGCGGTGATGAGAGTGAGAAATAAACCTAAGTAGGCCGCTTGCTTGCGACGCGCTATCTCTTTAGGACCGATATTGCAGGTGCCTGGAATGTAAGAGCCTGGAGTCTGCGTCATTTAGAACTGTGGTTCGCGCTCATCTTCGTCGCTGAAAACTTCGTGATTATCATTCGAAGAATTAGCCACCCATGAGAAGAGGGACTTGAGCGCCCCCGCGATAACCAGCAGAAATGCAAAGAGAGCGAGCACTCGCTTGATGGCTTTGAACATGGGATAAATGTACCCCTGTTGGCTGGTTACTGGCTGGAAGCTACTTCTGAAAAGTCTGAGACTTGGTCAAAGCGGCATCGATATCGCGCCAAAGGTCATCAACATCCTCGATTCCGACCGATAGCCGAATGAGGTTGGTTGGGATAGTTGGGCTTTCCGCGCTCCAGCGATGTCGGCGCTCCCATAATGATTCGACCCCGCCGAGGGAGGTCGCAAAAGCTACGAGCTCAGAGCTCTCGCAGGCCAGGTCTGCCGCCTGCGCCCCGCCCTTTACATCAAATGACACTACCGCGCCAAAACCCTTCATGAAACTCTTGGCCATTGCATGGTGCGGATCGGTTGCCAGTCCTGGGTAGCGCACTTTCTCCACTGCCGGATGACTGGAAAGTCTGGTGGCTAACTCGAGTGCATTACTTTGAGCCCTATCCATGCGAAGCGCCAATGTACGAAGGCCGCGAAGTGCAATCCAGACTTCAAAGGGACCTGGAATTGCTCCAGCCATCTTTCGAGCATCATTGAGACGATTCAAGAGTGCATCGTCGTTTGTGGAGATTGATCCAAGAATGACGTCGCTATGACCAGAAATATATTTAGTGAGTGAGTGGATGACCACATCGGCTCCCATCGCCAAAGGCGTTTGGACCAGTGGTGTTGCAAAAGTGTTATCGACCGCTACTCCAACATTGATTGACTTTGCAGCCGCGATAATTGTTGGGAGATCGGCAACTTCAAGCGCTGGATTAGTTGGAGATTCGATCCATAGGAGCATCGCTCCCTTAATCTCTGCGAGCACCTCTTGTGTATTAGCAATATCAACATAGCGAACTTCGGCATGACCTGATTCTTGAGCGCGCTTGAGCAGCGTCATTGTGCCGGTGTAACCATTGCGTGAGGCAACGATGACTGCGCCTTTAGGAAGAATCGACAGAACGGCTGAGATTGCCGCCATTCCGGAAGCGAAGACCAACGTTTTGCCACCCTCAAGTGATTCGATGGCGCTTTCTAGCGCGCTCCAGGTTTGATTTCCATAACGACCATAACCGATAGAGCCGGGTGCAATAAATGTTGAGTTGAGATCTATCGCTGGATTAACGCCAACATCACTCTCTCGAGCTGGGCGGCCAGCAGCTACAACTCGCGTATGAGCAGTGAGGCTTGAAAGGTAATCCTGTTCAGAGTTAGCTGGCTGATCTGTAGACATGGGACGAGCCTAGCAAATGGACTTGCGCATACTTGAGCCCGTTTAGGTCAACTCAGCCCCACTAGACCTACGTGCCCCTCTAGATCTACGTGCGGAGTCCTTGATGGAATGCGATCTAGGGTGATCACACGCGATTCGATTAGGCCTTTTTTCGACTCTTAAACAGACTCAATGAGGTCGTAATAATGAGTACGCCGATAACAAAGCCAAGGCTGACTCCTAGTGAAATATTTGGGATCGCAATCCCCCAGACCGAACTATGGCCCTCACCGATGGCAGCTTCACATACCAATTTGAGTCCAATAAAGCCCAGGACGACAGCCAACCCTTCGCTCAGATAAATCAACTTACTCATCAAGTCTCCGATAAGGAAGTAAAGCTGACGAAGACCCATCGACGCAAAAATGGTTGCGGTCACGATAACGAATGGATTTCGAGTGAGTCCGAAAATTGCCGGGATTGAATCAAAGGCAAAGATCAGATTGGTCATGGCAACTGCGGTCAGTGCGATTACCGAGATTGATAAGCCTCTCTTACGCATAAATCGTAGAGCTCGTCCTTCGTGCCACTCTTCATCTTCGCTCTCGCGAAATAGTTTTACAGCCGTGTAAATCAGGAATCCACCGAAGATATAGAAAATCCATTCAAAACGGTTGATGAGGGCCGCTCCCCCTGCTATAAAAATTCCGCGAAGTAGAAGAGACGAAATAATCCCGGCGAATAGAACTATCTCTTCTCGCTCTTTAGCAACTTTCAAACTCGACATAATCAAAATCAAGACAAAGAGGTTGTCGAATGAGAGCGAGTACTCGGTGAGCCAGCCTGCGAAGAATTCAGTTCGAGCGCGAGGTGTTGACCAAAAACCGAGCGATGTGCCGAAGGCAATTGCAGAAAATATATAAAAGGCGGTCCAGAGAGCTACGGAGCGCAAGCTCGTGGTCTTATGGCGATTTCTAAATGCCATCAAAAAATCAAGGAGCAGGACTAATCCCAAAGCGCCTAAGGTGATAGCCCAGGCCAGGGTGCTAGTCGTGTTGATAATCATTGTCCCTATCCTATTGAAATCTCATAGAACTTCTTGAAAACTACTCAACTACTCACGTAGTGAGGGTGCGTGTGGGCGTGGGTCAATCCCAAGAGGGTGCTTCTTTCCACCCGAAGCAGGAAGGCCATCAGAATCAGCTAAAGCCCGGCAGATATAGATACATTACGCACTATGGCCCTTACTTCGAGCGAAGAGATGCAAAAGCTCGTTCGCAAAATTGCGAAAGTCGATCCGGCTTTCGCCCCAATTATTAAAAGCTCTGGGCTATGCACCATAAATGCCAAGCGTCCAACTCGAACTCACTATGACACCCTCGTCACTTCCATCATCTCCCAGCAATTAGCCATCAAGGCAGCGGACACGATTCGAGAGCGCGTGCGACTTTTAGCAGGCGGCGCTATTCAGGCTGAGGCAATCGCAGCGCTGACACCTGAAGCACTCCGATCCGCAGGCGTATCTGGTGCAAAAATTCGGGCCATTACAGAGTTGACCGATGGCACATTAAGTGGAGAGATAGAGTTCAAGAAATTTTCGAAGATGAGCAATGAAGCTATCTCTCAAGAACTCACGGCGATCTGGGGCATCGGACGTTGGACGGTTGAGATGTTTCTTATGTTTCACCTCGGGCGATTGGATTTATGGCCGGTAGGCGATCTGGCTATGCGTCGCGGATGGGAGAAGATTCACCGACTTCCCGACTACATAGATCCTAAAGAGCTAGATCGCATGGGTCAGAAATTTGACGGAATGCAGAGCGTTGTTGCTTGGTATTGCTGGCGCGCTACAGAAGGTGAAAGTTCTACTTGGTAGCAGACACTGCTGGATATGCGATGCCTGTCGATGAGTGACAGTCGTAACCGTTTGGATTCTTAGCGAGATACTTTTGGTGATACTCCTCGGCTAACCAGTAGGTCATGCCTTCGGAACTTTTAATTTCTGTACAAATATCGTTCATTCCATTTTTCTTCAATTCTGCATTGTAAATATCACGGGTCTGTAAAGCGAGCGCATATTGCTGCTCAGAAGTTGTGTAGATTGCGCTGCGATACTGAGTTCCAATGTCCCCGCCTTGTGCGTTGAGCGATGTTGGATCATGCATAGTCCAAAACTCTTCAAGCAAACGATGATAGGAGATGTGCGAAGGATCGAAAACTACTTCGACAATCTCTGCATGGCCAGTGCGCCCAGTGCAGACTTCCTTATAATCCGGATGAGAGGTCGTGCCACCCATGTATCCAACAGAAGTTGCGATTACTCCATCTAAATTCCAAAAACGGCGCTCAGCTCCCCAGAAGCAGCCAGTCGCGAAATAGGCGCGCTCACCTACCTGCGCAGCTTCCTGCGAAGCCACCTCTGAATCCTCCTGCGAATTAGCGTGTGCTTCAGGCGCCGAGTTGGTTGGTTGAGTGCTCATAGCTCCAATTCTTTCACTGATACCCTTAGAGCGCAGTATTAGTAGAGTATGAGCGCAGTTTGACTCACTCATAGCAAGCCCTCGTAGCTCAGTGGATAGAGCACCGCCCTCCGGAGGCGGGTGCGCAGGTTCGACTCCTGTCGGGGGCACGGTTGAGCCCAAAGATCCCAGTTATTGTAGATTTTCCAGTCATCACTGAAATGAAGTCTCACCCTGACATGGCCCCAAGCGACTCGATGATGACCTAACTAGGCCCATATCTGCATTTATTAGAGATCTCTCAGGAATCTTTTAGTGTTTGTCCTTGTTATACGCGGTGTAGTACGAGAGAATAAGGGCCTATTCATCGTTTATTTCGCTTCATGACGCTTAAATGTCGTTTTCGAGGGTCTTTGCACCGCCTTATGCGCGTGCTTGCAGCCACTTGAAAGCCTCACTTGGGATTCTTATGGTCTATGTGGCACTAAGCGCGTGAATGCAACTTCCCTAACTTGAAGGAGATCAGCGATGGATTGGCGCCACGAAGCAGCCTGCCGCGACGAAGACCCAGAGCTATTTTTTCCTATCGGAAATACCGGCCCAGCCCTTGCTCAAATTGAAGAAGCTAAAAAAGTCTGCAATCGCTGCCCAGTAAAGGAGCCTTGCCTAGCTTGGGCTCTTGAAAGTGGTCAAGATGCCGGAGTGTGGGGTGGTCTCTCAGAGGATGAGCGCCGTGCTCTCAAGCGCCGTGCAGCTCGCAACCGTGCTCGCATGATGGAGAGCCAAAACCAGTTCTAGTTTTTACCTGCTGGCTTCAATGTGAGTGATCGTGGAATCCTTTTAGACGACTTTTGGACCTCTCTCAAACATCTTTAGGCCTCTTTTAAACATCGAAGGTCAAAAGCGCAACGGTTTTTCCATCCTTACGCATCAACGTAATACTCCCCTTGAGTTCGTTCTCTGTGAGAGTTCGAACAATTTGCAGGCCAAGGTTTGATGAGGTTTGCCAATCAAATCCTTCAGGTAGCCCAGATCCATTATCCATGATCGAAATTTCGTAACGATTTGCACCGTGCACGCCTAGCGCACCTGATTCGCTTCTGGCGCTATCGCTCTTCTGGATCTCAATAAGAAGTTCATCACCGGTCTCAGCCAAGCCATGCTCAAGGGCGTTGTGAATTAGCTCTGTGATGACTAGCGAAAGTGGTGTGGCAGTTTGGGAATCCAGGACTCCAAACTCCCCTATTTTTTTCAGGTTTATCGTCCGAGGACTTAATTCAATCGCGTTATGAACAATCCGTTCATAGACTTCATCAAAGAGCACAGACTCTGCCGAAGAAGCAGAGAGGGTTTCATGCACAATCGCAATGGATGCAACACGTCTAACAGCTTCTGCAAGTGCAGCGCTAGCAATCGGATCTTCAACTCGCCTAGATTGCAAACGGAGAAGCGCAGATACTGTTTGCAGGTTATTTTTTACGCGGTGATGAATCTCGCGAATCGTTGCATCTTTGGTGACAAGATCACGATCACGACGTCTAAGCTCGGTGACATCATGAAGCAGGACAATGGAACCGATTCTCTCTTGCCCTTCAATCAACGGGATAACTAAGAGATCAACAATTCCATTTCCGTTATCGAAATCTGCGCGACGCAGATTACGACCGCTGAGAATAGTGGCCCAGTTCTCTTCCGTTGGCTGATTCTGTGGGAGTGAGAGAGAGTCGAAAATAGCACCCAAGCCATTTCCTTCTAGTTCGGTCTCCCAACCTAATCGGCTCACTGCTGATCGAGCATTTGGGCTGGCATAAGAAGTAATTCCCTGGGCATTGAGGCGAATGAGCCCATCGCCCACCCGAGGAGCTGCCTCTGCTTGATAAATACTGTCCTGAATAGGAAATGTTCCCTCAGAAACCATTCGGTAAATTTTATGAGCGATCTCGCGATAGTTCAGCTCCAACCGAGACGGCGAACGCATAGAGATTGCATCGCGGTGACGAGAGATAACTGCGATTACTCGATTTTCGAAGAAGACGGGGACCGTCTCCTCTTTGATGAGCAACTCACCTATCTGCTCTGGTTCGGCATCACGGACAATTTCTCCTTGAGAAAGAGATTGGTCGATACGCGCATTCTTGCCCCATGGAATTTCAAATCCGATGAGATCTTGAGTGAAGACTGTAGAAGCTGTTGTTGGCCGAATGTGCGCTATAGCCACATGTCCTTCTGGCCAACTTTGATAATCTTTTCGACGAGGCACCCAGAGAACTAAATCTGCAAAAGAGAGATCAGCTAATAATTGCCATTCAGTGATGAGAACAGAGAGGCGATCTCGATCTGCTTCGCTCAAGGCTGTATGCGAATAGGCAAGTTCAATACGTGAGCTCATTCGCACATCCTCTACTGAATCACATTAGCGATGCCAGAATCTTACCAATCTCCTTCCGATTGGGATTTGTCGCCTTTAAGAATGGCAAAAGAGCGCTCTCGGGCGCAGGATCCAACTGAGACTCTCGCAATATGTGCCGATTTTCTCCGATCGTTAAGCTCATGAATTTCGCCTCCCACTCTCGAAGCGCTCGTGAATGACCGCTGAGAACACAGAGATAGGTGATCGGCAAAGCTTTGAGAAGGACTGGAAATTCACGTAAGAAATGAGAGAGCTCATCGATGCTTGATGGGGTTGATTTAGTGAGATAAACCAAATGAGTTGCGCTATCTAGCACGTTATTCACCAACGAGCCTTGCCACCGTCGGTCAGTAACTGCCTCGCTCAGCGCTGGGAGTGTTCCGAGATCTACGATGGTGGTTCGCTCTCCGGTTGGAAGAGCTGTGGGCCTTTGCTTCGGATCCAGTGGAGCTATATGAATCAATGAACTGCTCAGACGATCTCGCTGGCGTGCCAAGGTTTGCGAACGTAAGTCAGCATCAACAAGAAGGACTTGCTCCGTACGGGCAATCTCTTGAGCGATAGCAAGTGCAAACCTTGTGCGACCTGGCGCCCCGGCGCTTCCTGTCACAGCAATAATTCGTCGTTGCTTCGTAATGAAGCTTCTAGAGGCGCTCTGAATATCCCGATCTTGACGCACTTCCCGATCTTGCCTGCTATCCCGCTGGTTGTAGGGGCGAGAGAAATCGTGGGCTTGGCTTGGGTTGCCTCCGCTCTGATAATCACGGGGACGGATGGGATAGGTAGGCTCGGAGGATTGCTCTCGCGTTGTAATGAGTGGGGCACGTAACTCCTGGCGAATATGAACCATAATGGCGTGGGAGTTGGTGCGGACATCGTCCAAAGATATAAACGTAGTCGATGATGTTGGCTCCGTATCTATCAATCCAGAATCAAAACCTTCGAGATCGCTTCGGTATATGACCACGGTCCTGAGCGTTGGCTCGCGAAGATCGAGAAAATCTTTCAGCGATCGCGCATCAAATGCTCGATAAATAATGTTCCAGCCTTGTGAGAATAGAAGTTGGGATACGTAATCCTCACTCTCCGAATCGGCAATCGCAGTTATCACATCAAGTTGCGGAATCTCAGAACGCATTGCTGGCCACGACCAATCGGCCTTGTGATTCAGCATCAACGATCAGCGCTGCATTGGCGGGGGTAACACTGAGGGCGAGTTCGACACTGCCACCAAGGGATCTCGACTTGGAATCAACGTTTTCAACATCTACATGGGAGATGACGAGCGCAGGTCCGGTCGTTTGATCTTTAGGTATGACATAAATATCCGCAAAGTCGCCCGGAAGAATATCTGTGGGGCAATCGGTGGCCAAGACTCCTATCGGTAGGAAACTTATGCCTGCCTGAGTTGAGCCTCGCCCAAGATCGCTCAGGGAGATCACATCGCCTATTGCGAGTGAATGTAAGGCATATTGACCAACGATCTGATCTTTTGCTCCAAAGAAGTGAGAGCTTTCGTTTCCTAAATCGATTTTCTCGAGCGCAACTTCGTTGGCAACAACTTTTGCGCCTGTTGCAATTGGCGATTTCACCACCCAAGCGCTACCGCTTGGGCCACTCCCCATAAGTAATGAGAAGAGAAAAAGCGAGAAGAGAAGAGCGCCAAACGCCAGTATGCGACGAGAATTGCGTTGGAAGAATTTCTGTATATCAATCATGGGAGATGAATACCGAAATTTGCGTGAAGGTGCACAAAGTTATCCACATCGTGTAACTCTGCATAGTTCATCCATTTGGATGATTTATTTTGACTTCCTTCAGGCCACGCTTCTATCCATGAGCACACTCACATCCCAGAGCATCACATTTAGCCGCCCCGGCCACCTCACGCCACTTCCGAATTCTCACGACGAACCACAATTAGCGCTGGTTGATCCAACTGTTGACTCACTAGAGGAGCGAAGAAGAGCACTCACTTATGCTCCCGAGAATCTACTTACGCGCAAACTCTTTCTGGTCCCAACTCCAAGTGGGATTCCTGGTGAAGAGATCGAACCTGGATCCGCGCCGCAGCCCTCTCCATTAAATGAACTTCCACCCGTCCGAGAGACGGTTGAACGATATGTAGTTGGAGTGGTTGAGATTTGGGGTGGAAGAAGGTCGGCGATGCAGTTGGCGCGATCATCACATCGTGAGGTGTATCAAAAGCTCGTTGGATTAACTGGAAACCAAGGAACGCTTCCTCGCATACGTAAGATTTATATCAACGAACCTATTGAAGGTGTCGTTGAAAGCGCAGTTACATTGCGATTTGATGAACGAGTTCGCTCGCTCGTCCTTCGATTTGAAGGAGTCGATAAGCGGTGGTTATGCACCCAACTCGAACTCTTGTAAATCTTTAGGCAGCACCGTGACAACGCTTGTACTTACGACCTGATCCACAAGGACATGGACCGTTCTTAGAGATGTCAGCAGCACCTGTTTGAATGATTGATCCATCTTCATCAGCTGCGGTGTAGCGCAACGCTTCACCTTGCACAGCTGGAGGAGTGATCAATCCTGGGGCCGCAATTACTGGTGCACCCTCGCCATTGTCTGATTCAACATTGACCTCGACGTGGAAGAGAAGACCGACGAGTTCTTCCTTGATTGAATCCATCATTGCTGAGAAAAGGTCGTAACCTTCACGTTGGTATTCAACGAGAGGGTCACGTTGAGCCATCGCACGTAGACCGATTCCCTCTTGCAGGTAATCCATCTCGTAAAGATGCTCGCGCCACTTGCGATCAAGTACTGAGAGTAGAACTTTGCGCTCAAGTTCGCGCATGACTGGTTCGGTTAATTCACTCTCGCGCTTGGCGTATTGAGCAGTCGCATCGCTGAGTACTCGCTCAAGAATCAAGTCAGAATCAAGGTTGGCTGCTCCGCCAACTTCAGCTGCAAGTGATTCAGGGGTAATTGTTGCCGGATACAGCACATTGAGCGCAGTAAAGAGTGCGTCGAGATCCCAGTTTTCTGGGAAGCCTTCGCTAGTAGCACCACGAACATAAGCGGTGATCGTATCTTCCATGAAGCACTGAACTTGTGGTGCAATATCTGCACCTTCAAGCACTTCGCGACGTTCGCTGTAAACCACTTCGCGTTGGCGATTCATCACATCGTCATACTTCAAAACATTCTTGCGTTGTTCAAAGTTGAGAGACTCAACTTGTGTTTGGGCTGAGCGAATTGCGTTTGAGACCATTTTAGATTCGATGGGAACGTCATCGGCTATTCCAGCAACACCCAAGAATCGCTCTACGAGTCCTGAATTAAAGCGACGCATGAGATCGTCTTGAAGTGAGAGATAAAAACGTGACTCACCTGGATCGCCCTGACGACCAGAGCGGCCGCGGAGCTGATTATCAATACGACGCGAATCGTGTCTCTCAGTTCCTAGAACATACAAACCACCCGCTGCAACGACAGCTTCGTGTTCTGCCGCGACTGCAGCTTTCTGCTTAGCAATCTCAGCCGGCCATGCAGCTTCATACTCCTCGGGAGTTTCTGCTGGGTTTAGGCCACGCTTTTGCAATTCAAAATCTGCCATGAACTCTGGATTGCCACCGAGCATGATGTCGGTACCGCGACCTGCCATATTTGTTGCAACAGTAACTGCGCCAATTGTTCCAGCACGTGCAACGACAGCAGCTTCGCGTTCGTGCTGCTTAGCATTGAGTACTTCGTGACGCACACCAGCTTTGGTGAGGAAGTGAGAGAGCTCTTCTGATTTCTCCACAGATACTGTTCCAACGAGAACAGGTTGACCAGCTTTGTGACGGGCGACGATGTCGTTCACCACAGCTTGGAATTTGCCTACCTCGGTGCGATAGATCAGATCCGAAGAATCTTTACGCTGGGTTGGTCGGTTTGTGGGAATTGGAATAACGCCCAGCTTGTAGATCTGCATCAATTCAGCAGCTTCTGTCATAGCTGTACCAGTCATGCCAGATAGCTTCTTGTACAAGCGGAAATAATTCTGAAGCGTGATTGTCGCCAAGGTCTGATTCTCATCCTTGATTTCAATACGTTCTTTAGCTTCAAGGGCCTGATGCAGTCCTTCGCTGTAACGACGTCCGGAGAGCATGCGTCCAGTGTGCTCATCAACGATCAAGAGTTCGCCATTCATGACCACATAATCTTTATCGCGCTTGAAAAGCTCCTTGGCGCGCACAGCATTGTTGAGATAACCAATCATTGGGGTATTGACGGCTTCATAGAGATTACCGATTCCAAGAATCTGCTCAACCTTTGTGACACCCTCTTCGAGAATGCTTACTGTCTTCTTCTTCTCATCGATCTCGTAGTGCAGATCGCGCGAAAGATTGCCAGCAATATTGGCAAACTCCACATACCACTTGGTTGCCTTATCTGCAGGACCGCTAATGATGAGTGGTGTACGTGCTTCGTCAATCAAAATTGAGTCAACTTCATCGACAACTGCGAAGTTATGTTCGCGTTGCACGCAATCTTCGAGCGACCACGCCATGTTGTCGCGTAGATAGTCGAAACCAAATTCATTATTTGTTCCGTAAGTGATATCTGCAGCATAAGCTTCACGACGCTCTGCTGGAGTCATGCTGGCTAGAATCACGCCAACCTTGAGTCCCAAGAAGCGATGTACGCGGCCCATCCACTCGCTATCGCGCTCCGCGAGGTAATCATTTGTTGTGACAACGTGAACGCCTTTACCTGTGAGGGCGTTGAGATAAGCAGGCAAGGTTGAGACCAGAGTCTTGCCTTCACCGGTGCGCATTTCGGCAATGTTGCCTAGATGGAGCGCGGCTCCACCCATGAGTTGAACGTCGTAATGGCGTTGACCAAGGGTGCGCTTTGCTGCTTCACGAACGGTCGCAAACGCCTCAGGCAAGAGGTCATCGAGATCCTCGCCCTTGTCTAGGCGGTCGCGAAACTTTTGAGTCTGAGCTCTGAGTTCATCATCGGTCAGTGGAGCTACACGTGGCTCCCACTCGTTAACCGACGCTGCGATCTTCTCCAGGTTGCGAACGGCGCGACCTTCACCGGCGCGGAGAATTTTATCTAGAACTGACACAAAGCCTCTTTTCGTGGAAAACCATGAATATCCATCCGGGGATGGCAATTACCCAATCTTATTGGGAAATCAGGCGCGGGGAGACACAAGCCAGGATGGCCATATCCGGCTCAAATCCGGCGCCGCGAAGCGCTCTAATCCCCTCACCCATCGTCGCGCCGCTGGTCATCACATCATCCACGAGGACCAGGTAAGGCCTCCGGGCCGCTCCACCCCCGTGCCGCACTCCCGCGCCCTCAAGAAGCGCTCGAAAGTTCTCATTAAATCTATAGGCGCCTTGAAGATTTGCCATCCGCTGGGCTGGATTGAGCAAGCTCTGATCTTGCAACGCTCGAGTGACCTTCAGCGGTTGGACAATTGCGATATCCACCCCCGCTCTCCATTCACTCCGAAAAATGTAAGCGAGCTCGCTACGCATCGAGCGAGCCAGAAGCAAGCAGTGCTCAAATCCTCGAACTCTTGTAGCAGCTCTAGTAGATGGCGCAGGGACCAGAATAATTCTCGCCCCGATTTCTTCACCCGAATCAGAAAGTGCACGAGCCAAACTGCAAGCCAGATAGTTCCTGGCCGTTCGGTTATTTTCTTCTTTAGCCAGGAGCACGAGTTGTGAAATTTCTAATCCATAAGTGAGTCGAGTGTAAAACGGCACACCATTGATTATTCCTTGGTGGTTCCTTTCGTTGATTGCGCGTTCGCACCTTAAGCAGAGAACACCCTTCCCATTAGCCAGATCGCCACTACAACTCAAGCAGAGCGGTGGGAAGAGAAGTGAGGCTAGACCAGAGAGCAAAGACATTCCCCAACTATGGGGCAGATTAAATATCGTCCTCATCGAACGAGAGGAAGGATGTGGATTCTCCGTGGTTGGGATCAACCGAGATCGGTTCAGACTCCATAGGTATGCCCGGAACTTTAGGGACTGTGAGCACGAAATGAGCTCCAAGACCCGGACTGCCCCAAGCTTTGAGAGTTCCTTGATGGAGTTTGGCGTCATCGAGAGAAATCGAAAGACCTAGACCCGTACCTCCACGAATGCGTGAACGCGAAGGATCGGCTCGCC
>Ga0214207_1000154_pt1 | contig 22284 bp, 34 predicted proteins | sample TroBogEpilimnion_6_FD_153045 | JGI IMG/M metagenome (GOLD analysis project Ga0214207, IMG submission 153045) | Freshwater microbial communities from Trout Bog Lake, WI - 13JUL2009 epilimnion | ecosystem: Environmental > Aquatic > Freshwater > Lake > Epilimnion/Euphotic zone | place: Trout Bog... | reverse complement strand
AGGAATTTCTTGAAATCCAAGAGGTGTACTACAACGAGAAAGATCAGCCATGCGGTTATTGCGATCCTTGCGTTGGTGGTGATAGCTTGGAAGAAATCAAGACACAGATCGAACGTTTTGCCAAATGTTTAAACGATCCAATCCTTGATTCAGAAAAAGATTTTGTTGGTAAGTTGTATGATGAAGTTGATGATTGCGGTAAATAACTAAAGGAGCGTGAAGATGAGCAAAATAGTTAGATGGGAATTAAAATTAACTTGGGATGACGGCACAGAAAATGATGTTAGTAATTATGTGCCAGCATATGTCAGCAATGCTATAGAGCAGTTCTCTGATTACTGGGAAGAGCGTTATAACGATGATGACTACGGTGATGATGAAGAAGAAGAATTACGTTCAGAAAGGGCTTGCAATGAATAGAACATTACAAAGTATGGCAGAGGATTACATGGATGCTGAGGGCGATCGTGCCGATAAATGGGATGAGGTATACCACGAGTTGCTTGAAGCTTGCATAAGCGGTGAAGAGGTCTATAAATTTGATCCCAAGACTTGTGACTTCGTTGGAGAAGTTCTTTATCCTCACCAGCAGTTCATAATGCATTGCCTTGCCAGCGGTAAAGACAAGGAATTGATTGACTTATTGCTTAAAGTATTTGATAAGCATATTGAAGAGGTTACTGAGTACACCTTTTATAATTATCTTTAAAAACTAATCCCCCTTGGTGTGAGCCTTGGGGGATTTTTTTTATTCTGCTAAATCTTGCGCCACGATCTTCAACATTCGTGCATGGATTATTAACTGCAATCCAATTTCAAATGCATCCGCATATTTTCTTTTCAGCATTGCTTCCTGATATTCATGCAATGCTTTTTTTAAATCTAAAAAATCTTGTGAGTAATCCATAATTCTTGTATCCAGATAAAACGTTTAAACGATGATGCAATTAGGAAATTGCAGGTATATTAAAACGCTTCTTGTTCATAATACGTTCCAGTGATCTTGTTATATCCCAATGTGGTCTCGCCCTGAGTTCCTACCCAACGGAATCTACATTTCCATACGGCTATTTCCACACCATGATCTTTTGTTCTATGAACAGTTAAACCACAATCTGCCTTAGCCCACCAAGCCATTGATCCTGAGATTGCCATGCCATCAGGACGTGGTAGATCCATGCCTGAGCGTGTAATCTTGGATGGATGAGCAACGAACCATACATGCACACCTGATGACTTAGCAAAGGCTTGCATACGTGTCAGCATTGCTGAAATAAATTCATGCTCTGCCATTCCGCTCTTGTTCTCAATGTAGTTGTAAGGGTCGATAACCAATCCACGAATACCCATGCGCACTACGGCAATCTTTGCACGTTCTAAAATTGAATCAATCGTAGCTGGTTCAGATCCCTCTGCATCTAAAAATAAAAAATGATCCTGTACCCAGTTCAAACCTTCTTCTTTTTCCGCATCGCTCATGCGCTGAGTACCCTCAAAGAATCTTTTCTCTTTATAGATCTCCATCAATCGAGAGATATGGATCTCAGGCTGATTTTCAAAAGAACATAATGCAAATTTCCAATCATGCGCTTTAGCTAAGTTAACCATCATCTGATCTACAAAGTTAGACTTACCGCTCGATGGATAGCCTGTAACAATAGTCAATTGACCTTGAGCCACTGTATAAATTTCATCTACATTGGAGTAGCCAGTTGATACGCCCTTGCCTGTCCCCTTCGTCCAAAGGTCATTTAAACGGTCAAAGAACTTTGAGGCGGATGACAAACCAGCAACGGGATAAGGTTCAGCGTTCTCAACAATATCTTTAACTCGCTTTGCGCCATCAGCTAAAAAGACTTCATTTAAATCTTTCTTTTCATGTTTGGCAATACGACATTTGTCTTTGCCAATTCTTCGAGCCAGTTCCTCTGCAAGAGCCTGACCAGCCGAATCGGTGTCAACGGCAATCGTAACGTAGGGGACTTTACTCAAAGTCTCAAAAGCGTTCCACACAAAAGAAAACTTTTTATCTTCCGATGCATCAATCTTGCCATCAGAAACTTTCATTGGTGCGCCCGCTGGCACAGAAAGCACATTGTTTAAACCACATTCAATCAGCGTCAATGCATCGATTTCACCCTCAACAATAATGACTGGCTTGCTTGCATCAATTTGATCTATACCAAAGAAATCATGAGCGCCACCATTGTCTTGCGTAAAGTCTTTGGATTCTATGCTACGGTATTTTGCTGAAATAAATTGACCATTGCGAAAATAAGGAAAGCCAATTGCATCTGCATTTTTGCCAAGCTTTGAAAAATATTTATTGGCTGAGAATAACTTCATGGATGTTGCGGTTTGTTCACTAATACCACGTGACTTTAAAAATTCATAATGTTGTGGCTCTAAGCTAGTTGGCTCGTAACTTCTGAGTGGAATCACATTGCGCTCCATATATTTTGGTTGATTTGTATATACTTTAAATTGAACATTGCCTGTCGTTTGGCAATGATGACAATAATAAACCCAAGCATCTGTTTTTCGGGTTATCTCTAAATCTTTTTGGTTTTGTTTTTTCCTCTCGTGTGAACATTCGGGGCAAGCAACACGTAGATTATTTTCTACATGCAAAGACTGCACGAGTTCTTTGACTGCGCTCAAACTTCCTCCTACTTTTTACTTTTATTTGTTTTTACGGTGTGATCACTATTGCGTGAAAACGATCTGTTGTTTGTTGGTGTTTTTAGTTTGAGATTTTTTGGTGTATTTTTTCCTCCCTTTGATAGCGGAGTTATATGATCAATATCTTTTCCTGATCTGTCAACACCTTTTTTATCCATATCGTAACGTGCTCTTGCACGTGCGTTACGTGCTGGTTGTTCACCACGTTCTTTTTGTTGTTGATATTCTTTTTTGTAAGGTCTTGCTTTGTTGACGTATGGCATAAAAAACTTTCTAAAATTAGTATCAGTACTGTAACGTATCAGTACAGACACAACGGTCTTGCCCTTGGAGAGGGCAGACCTAGCCTAAACTAGGTTGCCTTCACAATCTTGCCCAAGGTTTCGATTGACCCGACAGACTTTTCATGCGAGGGATTCTGTCTTCGCCATCCCTTTCCGATCTCCAACGCACTAACCATAGTATCGGCAATTACCGTTTAGACCCTACCGTTTTTCATCGACAATCTAAACTAAATTCATCTTACACAAAAGTCGAAATAGGTTGCAACAACTTTCGATGCTAGTGTGTGTTTAAACCTCTTAGCACTCACCCGGGTCAACTGCTAACAACCCGGCTGCCAGAAAAAAATGGAGAGCGTTTAAACAATCGCTCTCCAAAAGTTACTACACGTGAGGACTACAAATACAAATACGATAATACCAAGTTTTTATTCTTTGACAAGAGAACGCACTTCAATTTCACATCGAGGGTTCTCTTTATCTACACCCATCCAATAGATATGCTTTTCCTTTACTTGCCTATCGTTATCGTAGGCAATGTCTTGTAATAGATCCAATATCAAACTTTCATCCAAATCAGGTCTACGTGATGCATACCAAATACGAATCGTTACTACAACATCCGTTGTAAATTTCTGCGAGGCGGAAACAACAGCTTGCTGTTTAAACGCTTTGCTGTATGAAAGCGCCTTTGCAGACTTGATAAACATTGACTTACCGTGAACAAAAACTTGTCTACGAGAATTTGCTTTGCTTGCTGGTTCGCCAAATATTTTTAAAAATAGTGTTTGCATTTGATAAAAAGTAGTATTAGTATTGTGGTTCGTATCGGAGGACTTATGAAAATAACAAATAAATTTAATGTGCCCGAGCCACTAGTGGCGCTGGCTAAGAAAGAATACTACACAAAGGGTAAGGCTGACTACTCGGTTACTGAAATTATGTCACCCCCTAGAATCCAACGTTTGCGTAGACGGCATTGGGATGACATGGAACAAGATGTGACTGATACCTTGTGGTCTATGCTTGGATCGGCACTACATGTAGTAGCAGAACGTAGTGAGGTACACGATCATTTAAACGAAGAACGTATCTACGTAGAGGTTGATGACGTTGTGCTATCAGGTTCTATTGATTTGCAACAACAAGTTAAGGGCGGTATTGCCTTAAAAGATTACAAGTTCACATCTGTTTGGGCGGTTATGAACGATAAGCCCGAATGGGAACAACAATTAAACGTGTATGCATGGATGGTTCACAAGGTCAAAGGGGTAGCTATCAAAGGGCTACAGATTTGTGCGATATTGCGTGATTGGTCAAGCCGTAAGGCACAGAATGAATCTGACTATCCACCAGCACAAATTCAAATGGTTGACATTCCAATATGGTCTTTTGATAAAACCGAAAAATACGTTCGCTCTCGTGTTGAATTGCATAAAGAATCTAAGGTTCTAGCTGATTGGGATGAAGAACTTCCTGAGTGCACAGAGGAAGAGCGCTGGGTTCGTAGTACAACGTATGCAGTAAAGAAAGAGGGGCGCAAGACTGCGGTGCGTGTGTTTGATACACAAGAAGAAGCCGATAAGTTAATTGCCGAAGCAGATGAAAAGGATCGTAGTAAGTTGTCAGTAGAAGTACGCAAAGGTGAGCCAGTGCGTTGCGCTGGAAACTATTGCGGTGTTAATCAATGGTGCAGTCAGTATCAAAATTATTTAAAGGAGCAATCATGCTAAGTGAGGAACAAGTAGCAGTATTAAAGCTTGCGGCAAGAAAGAAAGATGATCCCGACCTTGGGAAAGTTAATCGAGTTCTTGATGATGCAATTAGGAAAATTCAAGCAGAAAGCCCACACTTGTTTTGGCAAGAATGGGAATTGAAGAACAGAAATTTTTATGATGAGCCAGCATTTTTAAATGCATTTAATTACAACAGTTTTGTAGTACCAAACCCAGCTAGAGTAGCTAAGTTGGCATTTACAGGAGAAAGCAAGTGAAAGTATTAAAAAAATTAATAGCAGTGAGGAATGAACTAGCAAAAATGCCGTTGAATAAATCAGGTCATAACAAGTTTGCTGGCTACAAGTATTTTGAACTCGGTGACTTTTTGCCAGCGGTTCAAATGCTATTTGAAAAACATGGACTATGCGATGTTATTTCTTTTGATCAACATATTGCAGTCATGAATCTTTATGACATTGAAGAGGGAGGTTTTGTAACGTTTACATCACCAATGGGTTCAGCAAATCTTAAAGGTTGTCATGAGGTGCAAAATATCGGTGCGGTAGAATCGTATCAAAGGCGCTATCTATATACGGTAGCGTTAGCTATCACTGAAAATGACGTACTTGATGCCACGACTGGATCTGCGCCAATAGAACCAAAGCCTGTAGTAAAACCAGCGCCAAAGGTTGACACCACTAGCCTTGAAGCATTGGCAATCATGATGATGGAGTTTGGCTCTACTTGTGAGAGCGTAAAAGAATTAAGTGGATTTTGGAAAAAGAATCAATCCGAAATTGACTTGATGAAAGAAGTGTTACCTGACACTTACAAAGAACTGCAATCTCAATTTGCAGAGTTTAAATCTAACTTGAAAGACTAATCATGGAACAGAAACAATACGAAGACAATCCAAACTTTGGATCATTACACGCAACGAAAGTAAAACAGAATCCTAAAGAGCCTGATTACTTTGGTAGCATCAAGATTGACTTGGGGACAGTTGATATTGAGAACAATGTAGCCACAGTTAAGCTGGGCGGTTGGAAAAAAGAATCTAAGAATGGCAAGACTTATTTGTCTCTCCGAGTTAACACTTGGAAGGGTGACGGAAAACAACAAGCTAAACCAGCAGATACAGGAATTGAAGATGACGACATCCCGTTCTAAAAAGCGTCCAACGCTTAAAGCGTTTAAACAACTTGCAGAGGAAAACGGTGCAGTTGCGTTTGACGTACTAAATGAAATTGCTGATCTTAAGAAAGACAAAGAAGCATTGCATGCCCACATTGACAATCTTGAATATCAGGCAATTGGTTATCAAGCAGTGATTTCTTATTTGGAATATAGGCTAAACAAATGAATGCTCTACAGTTTGAGGCAGTAAAGATTTCCCTTAAGCAAGATAAGACTGGCTTTGTATTGACTTTAAATATCCATCCTGACGAGATCCCCGAAGAGTTGATGAGGGATTTCGTTGGGGCAAGATATGGTGTTGCTATGGTGCGTATTCAAGATAATGAAACTGCGACACCATATGACAACCGAGTTAAGAAAGCAGTCATGCTTTGCAAAGAGAAATCATTTCAACATTATTTAAAAACAGTACATCAGTTTGATGTTGAGGGCGAAGATGATGCCGTAGAGGGTTTGTATTCCCTATGCGAAATTGAATCACGCACTGAACTCAATGGCAATGCAGAAGCGAAAGCTAGATTTGATGCAGTGCTGGGAGAGTACGAGAAGTGGAAAGACAATGACCCATTCTAAAAACTTGAAGCAAATAATGATTTACATGTCTCCCGAAGAGGACGAGAAGTTTACGAAGTACTCTAAGATTACCAAAACTCCTAAGACAGTTATTGCGAGGGAAGGTATTCGTATGCGTATGAGTGGCGACAAAGATCCTTACAACCGTGGTTTTAATGACGGTTTAAACAAGGCAATGGAAATAACGCAGGTTGCCGAAGGAGCAAAAATGGCATTTCCATCAGGAAGAACATTTGCACAAGTTGTATGCGATGACATCATGAAGTATTTACGTGAAAAAAAGGAAAGTTGATGAGAAGAAGATATGCGTATAGAAAAAAAGTCGATAAGCAAGAATGGATTTCTATGCGCTTATTGTTCTTATTGTTAACATCAGATCCAAGTAATGTTCATATAGCGGATGTTAAAAAAACCATAGACTTCTTTGAATATAGATTTGGTAAAAACTTTTTTGAAGAAAATATGTGGAAGCTGGCAGTAGAACATTCTATATTAAAAACTTTTGTACATAATCCTGATAGCAAGATGGTCAGAGATATGAACAATTCAGTAACAGTAACGGAGGAAAAGGATGATGGAACTCATTATTTTGGATCATCTTATTACGTTTTAAAAAAGGGCAATACAAATGACTGAGGAAGATTTTATTGATGCATCGGCAATGTTAAATTTGGTGGGAATCATTATCAGAGGAAACATCCTGTCTAACCATTATGAAGATTCGCTAGAAGCTTATTCTAGAGCGCAAAAATTATGGGAATGTCGCAATAGAACAGATGATGAAGAGGGAATAGTGGCAATCAAAAAACGTAGGAGAAAAAATGAACCTAATTGAGTTTGGCGATTGCAGAACCATTATGACTAAATGGAAAGAGGAGGGTATCAAAATACAAACTTGTATTACCTCTCCTCCTTACTTTGGATTGAGGGACTATGGGCACGATGGGCAGATTGGCTTGGAAAGCAAAGTGGATGATTATGTGCGCAATCTTGTGGATGTCTTTGCCTTGGTTGGCGATTTACTCAACGATGATGGGACGCTTTGGTTAAATCTTGGTGACAGTTACTCTGGTAGCGGAAAGGGTCCATCAAAGAGTTTAAACGGGGAGCAACATCATCTGGAGGGTAAACATTCAAAAATTGTCCCCGATGGTCTGAAACCAAAAGACTTGATTGGTGTACCTTGGCGAGTTGCATTTGCATTACAAAGTTTTGGTTGGTATCTACGTCAGGATATTATTTGGCACAAACCGAATCCGATGCCTGAATCTGTTAAAGATAGATGCACAAAGAATCATGAATATATCTTTCTGTTAAGCAAAAAACCACGTTATTACTTTGACTACGAAGCAATTCAAGAGCCAGTCAAAGAAGATTGGGGTACGAGAGATAGGTCTAAAGGCAAGTACCACAATGAGGGAACTGGCTTGAATCCTCATGGGGGGCTTGAAAAAAGTTATGAAATGGCAAACAAACGCTCAGTTTGGACGGTTACTACCAAACCTTTTCATGGTGCGCATTTTGCGGTGTACCCTCCTGAACTAATTGAACCTTGCGTATTGGCTAGCACTAAAGCTGGCGATATTGTGCTTGATCCGTTTATGGGTTCAGGAACTACAGCGATGGTTGCAGAGCGTTTAAACAGGCAATACCTTGGCTGCGAGCTGAATATTGATTATAAAAAATTGCAAAAAGAAAGACTTAAACAACCATCATTGGAGTTACTATGAGCTTTCATGAAGACTTGGAACGTGGGAAAGAAGTGGAATTAAAAGCTCTTGATATATTACGCAAATATTATCCATGCGCTACAGTAATTAATGCTTTTAAAGGTTATGACATTTGGTTACCTGAGCGACATAAATCAGTCGAAGTAAAGTATGACCCGATGAGCAACCAAACAGGAAATATTGTTATTGAGATAGAGATGAATGGTAATGCAAGCGCATTGCTTGTTACCACGGCAGACTATTGGTTATTTCATGACGATATTAAATGGGTAATTATGCAACCCATGCAGATAGTGAGATGTATTTTTATGGGCAAGTATAAGTATGTGGAGTTTGTAGGAGAAGGCGATACTAGCAGTAAGAAGGCATTTTTAGTTAAGAAAGAGGACTTATTCAAATATGGAAAGGAATTAAAATGACGAGCTTTACTACAGATGATCGTTTAAACGCAGAAAAAGATGCAGAACCAATTCCATTTGCTGGATGGATATACAGTACTACTGGTCATTCTTTAGAATCTACAGTTGCACTTTTGAGGGATCAAGTTCACGCACAGAATTCTGAAATCATTCGTTTGAATGAACGTGTTCGATATCTTGAATCAGTATTGTATGGGGGTGGCGCAAAATGATTGGATTGTTGACTGCATTCTTTTTGTTTTATGGTGATGCTCACTGGGTGTGGTGGGTACTTTGGTTTATTTTAGAAATAGGGGAACTTGTTAAGTTCATTAGAAATTCATGAGATTCTTTGTAGTGGTTGGTATTACTTTATTTTTAATTGCAACATTTAATATGATTCACGTTGCAATGGATCTATTGTTATTGCCAAAAGTGTATATCTGCTCAGAAGTAACTAAAGCAGATCCGATTAACGTTCAGAAAAAGTGTAGAAAATAATGGAAAGATTTTGTAGTTTTGTATCTAGTCGAGGCATTCTAAAGTCATGCGATAGACATAATAAAAATCCGCAATCAAGTAGCGATCACATAGACCCAGATTTGTTAGATGGTTTAAACATGGGTGACTCAATCTACATTTGTTACGAAGCATTGCCAAATTTTGTTAGAAACTTTTTGCCAAAAATTTATACATACTTTACTTTGGTAACGGGAGATAGCGATCATGATGTAACTATGTATAAAGAAGAAACTGATTACATATTGAATCATCCACACTTGATGAATTGGTTTGTTCAAAATCGTGCTATGGAACATCCCAAGTTAAAGCCATTGCCAATTGGTTTGGATTTTCATACGGTATGGGAAAAGCAAGGTAACTGGGGTATACGCCCCGTATCCCCAATTGCTCAAGAAAGATTACTATTAAACAATTTATTTGAATCGCCATTGCCAGCCAATAAATTAAATGGCTTTTATTGCAATTGGGTTACAAATGGAATGTATGGAGATCGACAAGAATGCATTGACAAAATAGATAAAGAAGTTTGCTTTTTAGAAAACTTGCCACGCTCTAGAAAGTTTATGTTGCAACGTCAGTCTGAGTTTATGTTGACAGTTAGCCCAAGAGGTTTAAATTATGAATGTCACCGCACATATGAGACTTTGGCTCTTGGATGCATTCCAATTGTTAAACGTAATCCATTTTTAGATTCTTTATATGATGAATTGCCAGTAATCCAAGTAGACGATTGGTCAGAAGTACAAAGAGGCAATATTCAAAAATATGTAAATTTAGTTTTGGCTCAATATTATGATTTTAATTCTTTGTTTTTACAACATTGGGTAGCTAAAATTAAAGGAAAAAACTGTAGTCCTTTACCAAGGATGAAGCTTTTAAATTTTAGAGAATTATTAACTGCAAACTATTGTTAAAGGGAATATATGATAGATGCATATAAATTGGCTGACAGACTCGAAGAACTGTATCAAGGTTTACACGTGGCTGAAGCAGCTTCTTTGCTTAAAAAACAGGCAGATGAAATTAAGCATTTGCAAACTATGTTGGATAAGTCAATTATGTTTATTGAAAGTTTAAATGGGCAAAAATTATAATGGATATTAAAGCAAAAATGATTAAAGAGAATTCCGATGGATCGGCAGACTTTGAATTAAACATTGATGCAGAAGGTATGGAATTATTAATTCAATGGGGTTTTGTTGCCATGATAAAAGAAGCTATCAAAAATCCAGAGTACAACCCACAAGTGGAGAAAGTAAGTGAACGAAAACCAAAAGCCAGTAAACGAAAAATACAGAAGTAATTGGGATAATATTTTTAAAAGAAATACTGTTAAGCAACTATTATCGAAAGCGCAGGACTTGGAATCGCAATATAAAGCGGGTAAACTGTCCTCAAAAGAGTTTAAAGAATTGATTGAAGATTTGCGTATATTGCAAATTCTTTTACAGGATGCAGATCAATTTGAGAACGCTCAAGAGGCTCGTAAAATATTGCTGGATATCGCAGAAGTAGCCAGCGCTATTAGATAAGGATATGGTATGGCAAGGAAGCACCCTAAAGTTGTTTTTGCGGAAGGATGTTTTGATTTCTTTGAAGGCACTCAAATTGAGCTTGAAGAAATTGTTAAAGAAGTGGAGCGTTTAAACGACTCTGGTGAATTGTGCGATGCTGCCGAACCATTATCTTATGAAGAAGAACAAGAATTAATACATTTATTAAACAATCGAAGGATTAGACAATGAGTACAAGATCAGTAGGAATGGTTGGTAAAACGTACAGAAGCGTTTCAGAGGCATTTAAAGATGCAGAGTATGCATGTGCCATTACTAAGTTTCATGGCGAGACTGCAATGGCTTTAAACTACCTTGCCAGTATTGTTTTAAGCATTTCTCTTTCAGCTTTTTTAGGCGGGATGTTTATAGGATTAATATTTTGGCTTACACGATAGTTTACAAATTATTAATTTGCTGTAACACTATGATTATAAAAGAAAAACCCTTACAAACATGTGACATCAAGTGCATGAAACTTTAATAAAAACAAAGTAAATTTAAACCCAATAACAAAGTATAAAAAAGTTTCCCGAACGGGAAGAATTGATGAAAAAGTAGGCAAAAATAGGAAAATATTCCCGAACGGGGTTTTTTGTAAAGAAAAGTTTTGGGATTGTAAAGTTAAGACAAAAGATTGTAAAGTTATGTAAAAAGGATAAACCTACATAACATTTTTATAACACTTACTATGTTAGTTAGTCAAAAAGTATGTTAAATGACTCATTAATAAGGCTTTATCCTATTTAAGAACTCTTTAATAAGTCAACAAGTGTGTAGTTAGTTGTGCATTTTGTTACTTAATGTCAACACATCTGCAAATATGTATACTTTTTGTCAATAAATATACATATAGGTATCAATATGTATACAAAATCAATACTTATAGGTATCAAACTAGGGATTGTTGCACCGCAATAGTGAAAATGTTTAATTAATTACACATTTTTTTTGGTATTTTTAAGGAATGATTACTTTATTCCTTATTGCAAACTCTTCTACTTTGATGCTGGTGTGTTCGTTACAGTTCTAATGGATCGAACCCCAATTCATCTGAGATTACCTTTGTTCGCCTACGAAATTCAGCATCGTGGTGTGTCCACTTATTTGTTTTCCAACGGCTCATATGAACGCATTCATGGCATAGGACACGTATCACTGTCGACAAATGTCCACATTTCTTAGCTGAAATAGTAATAGTATGTTCATGCTCTCCCCCATCGTCATAGTAATAAGTGCCCATTACTTCGGGGTCTTGATCTACGACAAAATTAATTTGCTCAGGAAGAGGCATCGCCCAGCGATCAAATGGTTTCATGCAATAGATAGCACAATACAAGTTCTTTAAAATAGCTGGGGAAAGTTTCATGTTTAAACCTCGTGGATTTTGCCTCTAAATTCTACCTCAGTTTCCGAGTGAACGACCGCTAACTCAGGCTGTAAAAGGCGACCTTTATCAAAGTTAAGAACCGCAAACCCTGAACGCCAGTCTTTAGGAGAATCTTCTGTGTAATCTGCAAACTGCGCACCGTTTGGGTCTGCTAATGTTCCTGTCTGAACCCCATATAGCGTTTGACGATAATTTGTAATTGGCTGAACCGCCATTACGTGCGTATGTCCTGTTACGATGTTTACACCAGCCGCTTGCAAGTTCGCATATCCAGCGTTTCTACCACCTTTATATCGATGTTTAATAATAGTGTGATTGCCAACCCAAAATGACCAGCAACCTTTCCACATGGGAAAATGATCTTTCAAATGAAACCCTTCAACACCTTCGTATTGACCCGCATGAGCGGCTAGAAAAGTTTCAAAACGAGCATCATGATTTCCCATTGTCCATATTAATTGAGAACCTTTGGAAACCTTTTCAATGCCTTCCATCATTTCTTGACAGGCTTTTAATTCTTCTACCACGCTAGGCTTCTTATCCCAGCCGATTCTTGGAAATCTACTGATTGAACCGCCATCAAAAGCATCTCCGTTACATATTACAACAGATGGTTTAAACTCTTTAATACATTGCAGCAAAAATTTATAAGCTGGTGTTATTTCATCAGGCATGAAGTGCGCATCAGAAAAAACAATAACGCAACCTTTTTCAATATCTATTCCTCTGCGAACGTGAAGAGGTGTTTGTTCTACTATATTAATTGTTGGAGCTAACCCAGATTTTAATTCTATTCCATAGCGTTGTTCTATTGCCCTTCTACGTCTCATCAATGGGCGAAGACTTAAGTGTAGTTTTTCTGCTATTTTTACTGGACTTTTTAACTCTAACCAAGTCTTGATAAAATCATCATCGGAAACAAGTAATGTCATGTTTTTCCTCACATTTTTAGAAACACGAACCCCTTTATACACTATTTTAATAAAAAGTAAATGAACAATACAGAAAAATATAGACACGAATGCGAAGTGCGAGTATATTTACGAGAACGTTCGCAAAAAGGCAAAGAAGGATTACGAAAAATGTTAAATCATCCAAAGCTATCAACAAAAAGGCGAGAGCAGTTGGTTAAAGATATATGGGAACAATGGACACTTGGTAATAAAGGAGAAGAAGGATGTTGGAAATTGTCAAGTGGTCAGGAACAACTATTTGTTTAATTGGCACTGCGGTTACTAATTTAAATTTGTATCCATACAACATTTATTGTGGATTTATTGGTAGTTGTTTATGGGCTTTTGCTGGTTTTAAGCAAAAGGATTATGCTTTATTTTCGGTGGAAATAGTAGCGGTAGTTATGTACACATTTGGATTGGGGGTAATATTTAAATGAACGCAAATGAATTAGCTGATGTAATGGAAAAATATAGCACCGCTGGGTTTATGACACCATTGGCAGATGAATTTAAACAAGCAGCCACCATGCTACGCCAGCAAAAAGCTGAAATTGAGGCGTTGAAAAAAGAAGCTGCATTACAAAGGCTATCTGACTTCACGCAAGAAGCTGAAAAGACACTAACAGATGAAGAAATAGAAAGCTGGATAACTGAATGGGCTAAAGATTTGTATGGCACTTTGTATGTTGAGCCAACAGACCACCAAAGAACAATGGCAATAAAAATGGCTAGAGCAATACTAAGAAAGGCACAAGAGAAATGAACAATGAACCAGTAGCGTATGGAAAGTATTTAGAAGAACATGATTATTGGGTAACGGCAAGCGGTATTATTCCAAACCCAAAAGAAGGTTATGTTCCACTCTACACCCATCCAGCAAAGACACTAACAGATGAGGAAATATTAGATATTTGGTACGCAATGAAAGATGACAGCAATAACTGGACTAGGTATGTAGATTTTGCTAGAGCAATATTAAGAAAGGCACAAGAGAAATGATTAGCAAGGCAAGTGTAGTGCTAGGGGATGGGACTTCTCATCCGATTGCTAACGGTATTGGTTGGCTACCGTCTACACAGTCAACCCCTAATTTAAGAAAGGCAAATGAGAAATGATAGGTGAATCACTAATAAAACCAACACCGTTGGATAATGATGTAGCTGTAATGAAAATATTGCAGCTTATGGGTCAAATTAGTTTAAACGACCTTGAATATGTTTTACGTGTAACTGCTGCGGTGTACCAAAAAGTAAAATGAAAAAAATCACTATACTAATTTTGTTTTGTCTAGTAACTATAGTTCATGCAGAAACTATTATGATGCCTGATGGTAGAATCGTAACTTGTACAGAAAGCAATGGTTTAATTACCTGTTTATGAAATGGTATCGATCAAACAAAAAAAACTATTTTCATCTCTTGCCAACTTGGGATGCATATTGTGCTGGCACAAAGGCTACGAGGGGTCGCCCGCAGAAATACACCATATTCGCAGAAGTGGTAAGCGAGACACTGCGCCTGTTATCCCCCTTTGTCCCGAACACCACCGTGGAAATTCAGGCATTCACGGACTTGGACGTAAAGGATTTGAACGGGAGCACGGCATATCTGAGGACACCCTTTTACAAATGTGCAACGACATCCTCATTCTTCAAGGAAAAGAAGGTCAATAAACCTATCGTAATCCTAAAGAAGAGGCGATCCTTACTCCTTGTTCAGCAACCCGATTGTATTGAGCAGTGAGTTGATTGATTCTGTCTCTGCGCTCTTCGGGGGACATAGCTTGATTATCTTGTATAAAAGCAATTTGTTTACGTATTGCAGTCATATTTTGACCAATTCTACGTAATGCTGGTGCAGATTGTATTTGCTTCATCTTATCAGCATCAGAAATAAATTCTTTAATTTCTTCTGCTTTGCCTTGTTGTTTGAGTTGTGAAAACTCTTGTGCTACTTGGTTAGCATTAGCTTCAATATCATAGAAATCGCTAACGGCTTTATTGGCATTAGGGTCAGTCAAAAATGATTTAAAGAATGGATCTTTAGCTAAGTTAGTTGCTGGAGGTTCTTTGCCTTCTGCGGCATAGATAGTTTTATCTGCAACTTGAGTAGAGAAAGTTCCCAGTTCAGCCATGTAACCTTGGATTAAATTATCAATCTTAGCTGGTGATAAGTTTAAAGCGCCCAAACCAGACTTGCTTAATTTCTTAGCAATCTCACTAGCGTTACGTCCTCTATCTTCTACAGGCAAACGAGCATCACCCAAACTCTCAATAGTGTTACCAGTGTAGAAACTATGGTTAGTAATCGTCTCAATAGCTGGTTTAAACAGTTGTGGAATCGGCAGCGCACCACCGGGCAAGTTGTTTGTTACACCTTCCCAGTAAGAGTGAAGTACTTCTTTGCCTGTGCTTGTTCCATACATATAACGTATTCCCGCTTCGGGGATAGTTTTAAAGAGGAAGCCGACTTCGAACGGTGTCGGTACTTTGATAAATCCATCACCAGTAGGATTTTTGATAAGCCAGTTGTTGTCTTTAACATAATCAGGTAACTTCTTATAGTCATCGTCATTTTGCATCAACATTGCATATGCAGTTGTCATTGCTGCCAACATAAATGCACGTTGTTTAAACAGCTTACGTGCAGCAGCACGTTCTGCGGGAGGAAGTCCGTATCCAGTTGCGGCACGATAAACAGTATCCAAAGAAGTAATAGATGCTGATAGGAATGGAACCATGTGACGTGCATAGAACAAAGTCTTGGAGTTTCCATGTATTGCAAAGTTAATTGATTCACGAGCCTTCATTACCGCAAAGTTGGTAGCATCAGCCTCAGTCATTCCTTTAGCCAAAGCATTGGCTTTTTCTTTCTTAAAAATTGCTACACGAGTTGCCGCATCAGAAGCCTCATGCACTTGCATTAGTTTATGCAAAGCTTTATCTAATGTAGATGGCTTAGTTTTTTCTTTTCCTACTTGGTGTAAGAAATCATAAATGTCAACAGTACTATCGTATTGACCAATTACACCACGCTCGGCAAGTAATTTAGCTTCTTGCGAATCTTTCATCAGAATACGCATAAATTCACCAGCAGAATGGAATGGAGTAACGATACCACTATTGGCTACCAAGTTAGCATGGATTGGATCTTTAACTAGCTGACGAATCCAGAACATTGGGTTTAATAATGCGCCAGCACGTAATAACTTTGTTGATCCAGCCATAAACTTCATTACTGGATTAAGTTCATAATGCATTGCTTCAAATGCGGCTAAGTCTGTTTGATTGTGGACAATAGCATCAACAATCTTGCCATTTTCTTTGTATCGTAAATTGATGTTAGGATCTGCACGATATAGCGGAACTTCATTACCTTTTTCATTAATGCGGGTAGTTGTTGCCATACCAATAGAACGTAGCTGATCTACCGCAGTTTTCCGTACGTGATTTTGATAAGCCGCAGTTAACATAGCCGCATATTGCTTATCCACGTTCTCCCAAATGTTACGGTTTAACTCAGAGCCTTCAAGTTTAAATATCTTTTTGGTTGATTTGAGACCGGGAGCATTGCTTGTATATTGGTTGTTAATCATCTCTTCTAGGTCAGCTTTAGAAGCCGCCAAAGAGACATAATGCTTTTTAGCACGATAAGAATCTGCTTCTTCTTTGTCAATTAAACCAGTCTGCTCCCACAGATTTACCAAGCTAGTATTAACGTTTTTCCAAATGTCAAAGATTTGATTAAGTTCTGGAACATTTTTAATTTGCTTTTCCGCCCAAGCAATTTGCTCTAGCGTAACTTGTAGCTCACGGTTTAAACCAAGAGCTTTGTCTTCTTCCATGATTTCTTTACCACGCATAGCACGAGCAACCTCAGCTACATAGGCACGACCAGATAATCCAGAATCTTTTACAAATTGATTGCCGTCTAAACGGTCTGCAATAATCTGGCTGTTGGCTAAGTTATTTACAGCATCTTGTTTAATGATGATAGAACCATCGCTATTTAGAATAGGAATACCGCTTTGCAAGCCATTCTTAACCAAGTTAATTACTTGGGCATAGGCACGATTCAATAAGTCTGCACGTAACTGACCATCCTTATAGACTTCTTCGTTTTGTAAGGTTTTGGTAAGACTAGAGCCTTTGTCCACCCAATTATTACGTAAACCAGTCCAGAACTGATCGTCTTTGGCTGCGTCAGTAACGTTCTTAATTGTGTTGTTTAAACGCTGACCTGCATCTTCCTGCTTTTCTAAAGTAGTAAGTTTCTGCGGTGGCTCGTTGCTTAAACTGAACTTGGGTTCTTGTCCTGCTTCTCTGACGGTTTTTCTAAGGTCTGAGGTAAAGGATTTACCGAGACTGTCCAATTGTCTTTGTATATTGGGTCGTTGGGGTCTACGGTTTTGAATCCCAGAGATGATGCTAGATCCGCTAGGCTCTGTTTTCCAGTCATGATATGGATACTCCGATTGTGCGCCAAATTTTTCTTGGGCTTCTATGTTAGCAACTTTGCCAATTTCATCTTTAATTTCGGCAAGACCTTTTATAAAATCTTCATCTGGAGCTAAGAATGGTTTACCATCTTCGCCACGATAATTAATTATAACCAATTCGTTACCACGCAACTTGGTAAATCCAGCATCTTCGCCAAATTTATCTTGAATAATCTTTAAAATTTTCTTCTGTTGCGCTGGAGTTAAATCGGTTGTATCAAATTTAAACCTAAAGCCAAGCTGATCCAGATCCATAAATTTTTGATCTGCTTTAAACATCGGGGTAGCATCTTGTTTAAACACATAAGACATAGCGTTGGCAATGTCAAGTGCATCTCTTTGTGCCTGTTCAGGGTTGCCATTGACTACCTGAACAATCAGATTAGGATTAACTTTATTAGCATATGCGCCAGATCCTACAGTAATTCTGACTTTACTATTGATACCAAGGGCTTTAGCAATCTTCTGAATGGTATCTGATTTAGCTATCTGTTTAGTAATTTTTTCTTTGTATTTGAAAGCCATTTCTTCTGCCTGACCCATTGCGGTCTGAACAGATGGAATAACTTCGCCAGTAATGTTTTGTGTACGTGCCTTAATGCTGGCAGATGGCTCACGCAAAGCTTCGGTTACAGGAAGCTTTTTAACATTAGCTTTAATCAAATGAGAATAGTCTGCAATCGCTTTCTCAAACGCAAATTCTTTTAATTGCTCATCGGTAAGATTCTTTTTCCAACCTTTTTGTTTGTAATACTCATACGTAGATTTGGCTTTTTGAGTTACCCATGAAGCGGCTTGGACTTGCCTTGGGGCTAATCCCGCTTTAGAAGCCATTAAACGCACCATATTCTCAGCTAATTCATACTGAGCATCAGTAGGAGCATCTTTGTCAAAGATCATCCTAGTCATATGTAAGTCAATGGTAGAGCGACCAGTGTCCTTGCCTTCCATCGCTTCCATCAAATTGGAATAGAAAGTATTGGTCTTGCGACCGCCCCAGTCTTCGCCAAAGTTCAATAGCGAATCAATCTTCTTATTGATGTCTTGAGTACCAACCTTAATAGGTTTGCCTTCAGAGAACTGTGTCCAAGCTTTAAGAGCTTTAGTAAAGTTAGCGGCAACCTCTGTATTGGCAGAAGTAATAGCAATAATTTGGAAAAACTTCTCGGCTAGAATTGAATCACCATTAAATGCATCAAGGACTGCTTTGGCTGAATTCTCATACCAATCTTTACCTTTAATACCTTGAGCGGTGTACTGTTGTAATTTTTCAACAGCCTTTCTAACGTCATCCAAAGTCTCTTCTGACTTCATGCCAGCAATACGATTACCAACTTTCTTAACTAAGTCTTGAATTTCGCTTTCAAGAAACTTAGCTTGTTCAACTTTTGATGCATGCTCTAAAGAAAACTTACTTTGTCCGGCAGTTTCTCTGGTGGGTTTAAACTCACCACGGTTTACACCTGTAAATATATCGTCTGCTGTTTTAAATCCAGCGCCTGTAAACGCATTATGCACAGCCTCAAAAAACTTATTAAGCCGTTTAAACATGCTACCAATCATCCCGGCTGGGGGTTTACCCTTATTAAAGTGTTTAAACGCTTCAGCAACAGATTCTTCGAGCATATCAGCTTCGAAGTCTTTCATGTCTCTGCCTTCTAATTCGTACTGTTCTTTATACTTTTCATATAAACCAGTGTCTTTGATGTATTTTTTAAGCCATTCGGACTTTGCTTTGTTCTCTAAAACACGCAATTCATCAGGTCTAAATGCACCCAAATCAATCAAAGCATGGATAGTTTCATGATCCAGTTCGCCCATTGGGTCTTTGGCATACATTGCAATCTTAATTAAGGCGGCATGGTACTGAGCATTAGCCGCACCGTTTGCAATAGAATCCACCATACGAACGGCAACTTGTCCTAATCCGTACTGTTTTAATTTCTTTTCAAGGTCTTTCTTGAGTTCTGGAAGAATCTCTTCTACCTTCTCATTAAAGATGCCTAGCTTTGCTAAACGCTCGTTAGCGCCCTCTAAACCTTGTTTGGTAGTTACCCCTCTAAAATCCCTAGAAATGCCTTGGCGCTCGTTTAATTCGTTTTTAGCCATCTCCGCATAGCGTTTTGCCAAAGGATGGATATCGCCACTAGGTAATAATTGTTGCGGTGCAGCAGTAATGACTTGCTTTAATACATCATCATGCAAACGGCTCATGCCGTGTTCTTCTGCTTCCTGTTTGGTTGGGAAGCTACCCATACGTTGACCATCTTCGTATAGGCTAAATACTTCACGTCTTGCTCTGCCTTCGCCCAACATTTCTCTGCGAACGTCCATACCCGCTGGGGTATTAGCCATTGGATGGGCTGGAATAACAGTCTGTAAATATTTAGGATTATCTGGCGTAGACGATTTATCTGGTCTGACGTTTAAACTAACATCGCCCCTACGAACCATTTCATCTAACATTAACTTAGCATCTTCTGCACGAGGAGCATTACCTTGACCCAAGAACGTAGCGCCTTGGATAGTTTTCATGATATCGGCTTGGCTAAGTTCTTTATTTTGAGCTAGATCTGCTTGTACGGCTTGAACCGCATCTTCGTAATCCCCATGATGCCAAGGAGTAGCATTAGTTTGACCTTCGGGAAGAATAGTCTTAGCACCTTCATTAACTGGAACAGAGTTTAAAGCTTGAACCACAGCATGACGCTGGGCATAAGTCATATCTTTAAGGTTATCTGTGCCTGTTGTGCGCATCAAAAAGTCATTAAAACCCTTTGTGCCAGTCTCAATACCTTTCTTTTCTGCCAGCTTTTCTACTTGGGCGGGAGCAAAATTCTTTTCTTTTACGTTGGTATAGTCGTGATGGACGGTTAATAGACGACTTAAGTCTTCTGGATTAGCGCCAGCATGAGCTAAGTCTTCTATAGACATTTCTTTTAAACGTGGCTTGCCATGATCCATCTCACGCATATCGTTAATCTGATCAAATGCGCCCTTACCAAATATATTGTCAATAGCCTGTTGACCAAAGTGACCATTGTAATTTGACAACATATCCTGTTGGATAGCTGGAGCCATATTCTTTTCTGGAATAGGAGCAGCTTTTTCTGGCGCTGGTAACAGATTAGTCGTTTGTGGAACGTTTAAATTTTGATAGGTTTGTTGTAACTCTTGTTGTTGACGTTGTTGTTCTTCTAATTGTTTTTTACGTTCTTCAGCCTGTTGCTGTAAAGCCAGCATTTTTGCTTGACGTGGCTGTTCTACATTTTTGTCGTAATAATGACCGGGAACGGATATAGCGCCACCTAGAACTGCACCACCGATAAAGTTATCAAAGTATTCTTGACGAGCTTGTGGATCAGTTAGATCTAATCCAGCCTGAAGGCGTTCGAATACTTGTTGACCAGCTTCGTTTAAACCTTCAATAGCTGCTGTCTGGGCAGCTTTGCCGCCATACTCTAATGCGGTAGCAATTTTTCCCTGTGGAACGCTTTTTGTTAGTTGTTGTTTAGCAATTGCTGCGGCTTCATCATCTGCTAATTTAATTCCTGCTTTGCCAAAAATGTTTTTGACACCGGGAATCATATGATCAGAAGCAATATCTAAAATAGACTGCGGAACTGCTGCTGCGGCTGCTGTCGCCAAACTTGCATCGTTTAAACTCTTTCCTTCATCCACTTGCCTTGCAAGATTCGTGCCAGTAAATTGACCTACGTTAGCAGCAAAACCAGCAATAGCTGGAGCGCCAATAGCGCCAATAGATGCGCCAGCCAAAGCTTCAGGTGCGGCAGCTACTGCGCCAGCAGCGGCTAAAGGAGCTACCATGTATGGAGCGGAGCTACCTAATAATTCTCTAAACTTTTCAAATGGAGCTTCATCCCAGCCTTTTTCGGTTGGCTGAAATATCGTGTCTGCTTTTTTCTTTTTACTGTTGTAATACTTCTCGGCTTCATCAGTGTCCATCAAGCCTAGCTTGCCAAGAACGAGAGCGCCTTCGCCCTTCATCTTTTCATAAGATGATCTAGCCGCACCAGTAAAGCCAGTATCTTTCTGGGCTGGTGTATATAGCTTTTGCGCCTGAGAAATTACCTCTTGTTCTGAAGCACCTTCTGGTCCTTCGATCTTTAGTAATTCCCCATCTGGCGCTTCTACTTCATAGAGTGCCATAAATTATTTAAGCTTCCAAGTTCCAGTTGAAGTTGATGTGCCGCTTCCAGCAAATAATGATGGATCAAACCCAGCAGCTTGTGCGTACTTTTGAATATCTGGGCTATTATAAATTAGTGCATTTTGTTCTGCTTCACTCTTTGTAGCAAATGTAGGATCTTTAGACAGCATAGCGGTTCTTATTTTCAAAGCTGTTTGGAAATTGGTTTGAGCTTGCTGTAAAGTTTTATCTTGTTGAGCTTGTTGGAATTGAGAACTTAATCTGCCTTGAGTAGCTTGAGAAATATTGCTTAATTCTTTAGCTCTTACTAATGCAGCCATATTCTTATCACGATTAGCTTCTTCAGAAGCAGCAAGCTTACGAGATTCACCAAGTTGTTGTACACCAGCCAATGCGCCCTTACCAATGTTTTCCATAGCGTATTGTGAACTACCGCCCATCATACCAAGACCAGCAGTCAATAGTGCCATGTAGTTATCAATGGTTTTTTGCTTGCCAGATTGGGCTTCTCTAGCTTCCATCTTATCCATCAATTTTTGATATGGATCTACAGTGGTAGACGGTTCAGATTGCATTGGGGCGGCAGCCTGAGAAGGAACGTTTAAATTAGTAGGCG
>Ga0214207_1000153_pt1 | contig 22383 bp, 25 predicted proteins | sample TroBogEpilimnion_6_FD_153045 | JGI IMG/M metagenome (GOLD analysis project Ga0214207, IMG submission 153045) | Freshwater microbial communities from Trout Bog Lake, WI - 13JUL2009 epilimnion | ecosystem: Environmental > Aquatic > Freshwater > Lake > Epilimnion/Euphotic zone | place: Trout Bog... | reverse complement strand
TAAAAAGATGAATCCAAATGCTGATAAAGAGCCAAAAGATGTAAAACATATATCTGAAAAATATAAAGAGCATGGCGTTATTTCAGATGTTTATAGCGGAAAAAATGCTATTGAATTAAGCCGTATTGTTGTTCCAAAAGAAAAAAGAGGCGAAGGGATTGGTTCTCAATTTATGTCTGATTTAACTGCTCATGCAGATAAACATGGAAAGCGCATAGATTTAAGCCCATCTAAAGATTTTGGCGCATCTTCTGTAGATAGATTAAAGGCTTTTTACAAAAAACATGGATTTGTTGAAAACAAAGGCAAACATAAAGACTTTTCAATTAGTCATTCAATGTATCGCCACCCAGTTAAGTCAGACAAGGAATAAGCATGGCATACGATAGCGTTGCAGACTCACAATCCGATGGAAGAATCCAAGAAGCTAAAGATTTTTTAAGACTTTGTAACGATTCAGACAGCAATAATCGTGCTGAAGCCTTAGATGATGTGAGATTTGCAGCAGGCGATCAATGGCCTGTAGATGTGCAAAATAGCCGTGTTTTAGAAGCTAGACCTTGTTTAACCATCAATAAAGTTGATGCTTACATACGTCAAATTTGTAATCAGCAACGTCAACAGCGCCCACGCATTAAAGTGCATGGCATGAACAATGAGGCTGATGAGAAGGTTGCAGAGATCATTACAGGCATTACAAGACATATTGAGAACCAATCAGATGCTGACCAGGCATACGATCACGCATTTGAATACGCAGTCAAAATGGGCTGGGGTTACTGGCGCATTACTACAGACTATGTAAGGGATGACAGCTTTGATCAAGAAATCTATATTAAACGTATTGAAAACCCTTTTACCGTTTATTTTGATCCTAATAGCGTTGAACCAGATGGATCAGATGCCGAGAGAGTGCTCATTACAACGGTTATTTCTAAAGACGTATTTAGGAAAATGTACCCCGATGCAGAGTACGACCAAGGCTTTTCCAGCAGAGGAACAGGCGATACGGAAAGCGAATGGGTCACTAAGGAAGATATACGCATAGCTGAGTATTTCTATACAGAACGCTACAAAGATATGCTTTTAGAGCTATCTGATGGCACTACAGGCTATTCCACAGAAATTCCTAAGAAAGACGTATTAGAAGCTGCTGGTATTACTGTTATTTCTAAACGTGATGTATGGCGCAAAAAGATTAAGTATTGCAAGCTAACTGCTATGCAGATTCTTGAAGAAGGCGAATGGGCTGGTAAATTCATCCCTATCGTGCCTACTTATGGTCAAGAAGTACGAGTTGACGATAAGCACAAGAAATTTGGCCTTGTACGCATGGCAAAAGATCCACAGCGTATGTATAACTACTGGTCTACAGCATTGACTGAAACTGTAGCATTAGCTCCTAAAGCTAAGTGGTTGCTTGCAGAAGGCCAAGATGAAGGGCATGAGAACGAATGGGCAATGGCTAATATTAAAGCTATGCCTGTATTGCGTTACAAGCAAACAGACTCAGAAGGTAGACCAGCACCAGCACCTACAAGATTGCAGCCAGAGCCACCTCCAGCAGGCGTAATGTCAGCATTACAAGGCATGAATCAGGATTTACAAGCAGTTGTAGGTATATTTGATCCTAGCCAACTGCCACAAGGCATGATGTCAGGCAAAGCCTTACAAGGTCAGCAGCAACAAACTGATATGACTAACTTCCATTACTACGACAATTTGACTCGTAGTATTCGTCATACAGGGCGCATTATTCTTGATTTAATCCCTAAAATTTATGACCGTGAGCGTGTCATGAGAATTATTGGCGATGATGGCAAACCTGAGATGATTACCATCAATCAGCAAGGTCAAGACGAAGAAGGCGTATCTAAAGTCCTTAATGACGTTACTGTAGGCGAATATGACGTTGTTATGGATACAGGCCCTGGTTACAACTCTAAGCGTCAAGAAGCAGCAGATTCTATGGCTACTATCTTGGCTGCCGATCCTGCATTGATGCAACAGATTGGTGACTTATGGTTTAGAAACCAAGACTTCCCTGGCGCTGATGTTATTGCTGATCGCCTTGCTGCACTTAATCCTATGGCGCAAATTGACGAAAAATCACCTGTGCCACCACAAGTTCAAATGCAACTTGCACAAAGTCAGAAAATCATCAAGGATTTACAGCAACAGCTACAAGCCGAACAAATGGATAAGAAATATCGTGCAACTGTTCAGCAACAAGTACAAGAAGCTGAAACTGAGCGTAAACGCATGGAATTGCAAGTACGCAGAGAAGATAGCCAGTTACGCACAGACACTATTGCTCACGATACTGTCCTTAAAACTGAAACTCAGAAAGAAATTGAAGCTATGAAAGCTCAATTAGCTTTAGTTTTAGCGCATTTAAACAAAACAGAGTTCAAAGCCGCTAATACAGAGGTTGTAGAACGAGCAATTTAGTGTTGTAAAAATGCAACAGTAATGATATAAACGAATTTGTATGACCTACCAATGGGTTCATTGGGTTAATTCTTGAGGAATACTCATGTCAGAAGAAGTTGTAAGAACAGCATCAAACGTAGTCACATCCGATAATTTAGCTGATTTTCATGCTGAAAAACTTGGTTTAGCCAGCGAAGAAGCCCCTGTTGCGGCTGAAGCAGTCGAGGAAACTCCTGAGTCAGAGCCATCAGTCGAGGCCCAAGCCGAGAATTTACCAGAAGCAGAAGAAGAAGCGAAAGCAACAGAAGATCGCAAATCTAATCCCAAGATTGAAAAGCGTTTTCGAGAGCTTACTAATCGTGCCAAACAAGCTGAAGCAGATAAGCAAGCATTAGAAAGTCGTTTACAAGAGCTTGAAGCCAAAAATGCACCCCAACAGCAATATCAAGAGTTTGACGTATTGGGTGAAAAACCTCAAGCTAGTCAGTTTCAAGATGCTTTTGAATATGCAGAAGCATTAGCTGAATGGAGCGCAGAAAAGGCTTTAGTAGAGCGAGATAAGCAAGAAGCAGAACGCAGGGCAAACGAAGAACGTGCAAAACTTAATCAAGCATGGACTGAGCGTGTCAATAAAGCTAAAGCTGAAATGCCTGATTTTGAAGAAATGGTAGCTTCTAGCACCGTAGTAGTTAACGATGCTGTAAGGGATGCTATTTTAGAGTCTGATGTAGGCCCTCAAATCCTATATCACTTAGCTTCAGATGATGAAATCGCACAAAAGATCGCAGCAATGCCCCCGATCAAAGCTCTTAGAGAAATTGGTAAATTAGAAGCGAGGTTCGAGGCGAAGGATGCGCCAAAAGTAGAACCTAAGCAGGAAGTTGTTGCTAGAAGTAAAGCACCAGCGCCTATTAAGCCTCTTGTAGCAGGCAAAGGTACGGCAGATGTTCTCATTGATGGCAATGGAGCATTTCACGGTACTTATGCACAATGGAAAGCTGCAAGACAAGCGAAACGTATACGCTGATAACCCATTTAAATAAATAAAGGAAATAAATCATGGCAAATAATTTGCTAACCATTTCCAAGATCACTAACGAAGCGTTGATGGTCTTAGAAAACGAATTAACATTCACATCTGAAGTAGACCGCAACTATGACGATCAGTTCGCTGTGGTTGGAGGAAAAATTGGAAATACCGTAAACGTAAGAAAACCAGGCCGCTTTATTGGTACAACAGGCCCAGCTTTGAACGTAGAAGATTTCAATGAAACTTCAGTTCCTGTAACACTAAGCACTCAGTTCCACGTGGATACTCAATTTACCACCCAAGACCTGGCCTTATCTCTCGATATGTTCTCTGATCGTGTCCTGAAGCCTGCTGTTGCGGCTATTGCGAACAAAATTGATCGTGATGGTACATTGCAAGCTGCTAACAACACAGCCAATATCGTTGGTGTTGCTGGTACTCCTCCAACAGGTTTGATTACTTACCTGACTGCTGCTGCTTACCTTGATTCTGAAGGCGCACCACGTGACGGTCGTAGAAGCTGTATCGTTGAGCCATTCACATCTGCAACTATCGTTGACAGCTTGAAAGGTTTGTTCGTTCCACAAGAAGCAATTGGCGAACAATATCGTAAAGGCTTGATGGGTCGTGACTCTGCTGGTATGAACTGGAAGATGGATCAGAACATCGTAGCTCACCAATTTGGTAGCTTTGCTGGTTCTGCTGCAATTACAGGTTCTGCTGGTTTCTTGACAAGCGGTTGGGCTTCTTCAAGCACAATTACTTTGACATTGACTTCTGGCGTTTCATTGAACCAAGGCGATACATTCACAATCGCTGGCGTTTATGCAGTTAACCCACAAAATCGTCAAGCTTATGGTTCTAACAAGCTGCGTAACTTTGTTGTAAACACAGCAGTTAGCGGTTCAGGCGGCACAATCCAAGTTAACGTATCTCCAGCTATTATTACTGCTGGTCAGTTCCAAAACGTAAGTATTCCTACTGCGTTGTCTGGTGCTGCTGTTAACTTCTTTAACCAGTCTGGTACTGTTTCCCCACAAAACATCATCATGCACCGCAATGCGTTTACTCTTGCAGTAGCCGACCTTGAGTTGCCAGAGGGTGTTCACTTTGCTGGTCGTGCAAGCGACAAGGAAATCGGTCTGTCAATGCGTGTAGTGCGTCAATATACCATTAACGAATGTGCGAATGATCAGTCATTTGCATTGGTGGCCTAATAAGGTAACTTATTATGGAAAAATTTTCTCTGATTGACTTGGAAATCTCGAAGGAGATGACAGGGCGCAAGCAGGCGCAAGCCGTGCAGCGTGAACGACTAAGTGAGAAAACTTCCTGCAAAGGAAGATGCGATAGTCTGAACAGCGATATAACTAAAGAAGTCGCTGAGTTTGGGTCGAAGAACTCAGACCGCCAGAAATGGTCAGTAAGCCAAAAGCTGAAAGTAACAGATTGCAATAATGACAGTATTCCTACTCGTTTAGACGTTTTGTACGGTTGGGCTAACTTGTATCCTGAACTCGCTTGCCGTGTTGCAGCTTAATTTAACGGATAACGAAAGGAAACTATATGTCTAATCCAGGACCAGCAGTCACAACCTCGATTCACCCACAAATTTTAGGTTCTAACCAAGCTTTGCGTTTGATCGCAACAGCACAGGCCGTGAACTTGAACTCTTTGGGCGATACTCCTGTAAACGTAATCGATGTAACTAACTATGTACCTGTATCTGTTATTACTGCTAACGCCAACAATGCTGGCGCTAACGTAGCAACAGGTAGCACCTATCTTGGTGTTTACACAGGTTTAGCTGCAACAGGAACAGCTATTTACACTAAAGCCGCTCTAGCAACCAACACAACTACTGCTAACGCATCTGTTGTAGCCGCTAGTTTGACTACAAGTGTATCAAGCGCACAAACCTTGTATGTAAACGTATCTTCTGCTGCCGTTGCAGGCACAATTGATGTTTATGTATATGGTTACGACTTGTCAGCACAGTAATCTGTTGTAAAATAAAAGCCCACCCCCTAAAAAGGGTGGGTTTTTATCATCTTAGGGGATCTTATGAAAAAAATAATGCTTGCTATGCCTTGCTATTCAGCAAAGGTTCATTTCGCTACTATGAGAGCTATTTTGCTTGATTCAATCAATATTATTGGTCGTGGCGATAAATTTTGCATTGCAGAAGATATAGGAAATAGTGATATTGCAGGCTCAAGAGGCGCATTATTTGGCGCTTTTGTGCGTTCTGATTGCGATACGCTTGTATTTGTGGATGATGATGTATTTTGGCAGCCAGGCGATTTGCTTAAATTAATTGATTATCCTGTAGATGTTGTGGGTGGTATTTACCCTAAAAAATCAGATCCTCTTGAATGGCCTTTTAAAATCGGCATCAAAGATGAATATAGAAATGATCCCGAAACGGGATTAATGGAAGTTATGGGCTTACCTGGTGGATTTATGAAAATAAGCCGTAATTGTGCTGAAAAGATGATTGAAGCTTATCCTCGTCAAACTTTAAGAAGCGTATCAGAGCATACTCAATTTTGGCCTGTTTTTGACCCATACGAAATGCCTGATGGCAATCGTTTAAGCGAGGATTTTAGTTTTTGCCAAAGATGGATCGATATTGGCGGTAAAGTATGGGCAAATCTTGAATTTGAACTAGGTCATATTGGTTATAAAATTTTCAAAGGAAGCTGTGGAAAACACTTGAGAGAACAAGAAAACAATGTAAAATAGTTGCAGATTTACAACAAACCCCTTTGCAAAGGAAAAAATATGTCTAGCACTACTGTTACTCGTGGTAATTCCCACGAAACTTTTTACATTGCCCCATCAATTACCCCTGCTGCTGTAGCTCCAAATACATCTGCTGCACAGACTTTTAGCGTTGGCGGCCTCCAAACTACCGATTTTGTATTGGTTCAAGGCTATAACGGCTCACAAACTGCTGGTATCGTAATTGCTGAAGCTGATTGCTTAACTGCTGGCGTATTGTCAATTCAGTTTGCTAACGTAGCAACTGCTACTGCTACTCCTGCTTCTGGCGCATACGCAATCCAAATTACTCGTTTAGAAGGCCCAGCACCTACTACTGCTGTTTAAGGACAAATCATGGCTAACGTATCAGCTTATCGCTTTGTTGGCCCTACAACGGCCATTGCAGTAACCACAGCTAGTTCGACTTCTGTAACGATTACCCCTGCTGGTAACGACCAGCCGAATTTTTGTGGCTTTTTAAACGTAGGTACTACACCTATCGCTATTACTATTGCTCCAGCCATTGCAGGAACTACGACAACTGCACCAGCAGCCGTGTTGCCTACTGCAGGAAATAGCTCACAAAGCTTTGTTTTAGGCGTATCAATGTCACAGCCTACTGTGCTTGCTGTACCGCCTAGCTTTGCAATTACAGCCGTTGGAACAGCTAATACGCTTTATGTAATGCCAATGGTCGATCAGAACTAAGGAAAAATCATGGCAAATCCAGGTGTAGCAAGTAGTTCAGTAACTAATTTATTGCCAGTTCAAGCTGAATATGATGCTAATGGCAATTGTTTAGGCTTATATGGTCAAGGCGGCAATCCGATTGCTTGTCCAATTAATGCCACTTCTTTCTCTATTGGCGGTGATTTAGTTGCATCTAATGTATTGCCAACAGTTACAGGATTTGGCACAAGCCCAACAGTTACGGCACAAAATAACCATGCTTTTGCGGTAAAAGTGGGTACTGGTGGTGCAAGTTCTGGCACTATTAACTTTCCTGCCGCAACTAACGGATGGATTGTTTATGCTGCCGATGTAACAAGCGGATCATCTTTATTCTTGCAACAAACAGGAAGCACTACAACTTCTGCAACATTGACCAGTTATGGCATTACAACTGGTACAGCTTCACCAATGTCCGCTGGAGATGTTATTTTAATTACCGCATTTGCCTATTAAGGGTAAATTATGGCTACTGGGCCAGCATTAACGCAGGATCAAAACTTACTGCCTGTACAGGCTTATTTTGACTTACAAGGGAACTTTCAAACCTTTATAGGCCAGAATAAGCCTTTTTATGCTTCTATTAATCCTGTTCAATCAGGGTTAACCATTACTAATAGTACGGTTGATAGCACAATTATTGGCGGCACAAGCCCAGCAGCAGCCACATTTACAAGCCTTACAACGACTACAGGAACAATCAGTACAGCTCCTGTAAACGGACTAGACATTACCAATAAGTCGTATGTTGATAACTTTGTTCAAGGTTTAAACGCCAAAGCTGCTGTAATAGCTGCTACAACCGCTAATATCACGCTTTCAGGGCTTCAAACCATTGATGGGTACACTACCCTAGCTGGTGATCGTGTTCTCGTTAAAAACCAGTCTTTAAGCCAAAATAACGGTATTTACATAGCATCAGCAACCGCATGGACTAGATCGCCTGACATGGACACATGGGCAGAAGTTCCATCTGCTTATATGTTTGTTGAAGAAGGCACAACTCAACAAGATACATCTTGGGTTTGTACTAGCGATCCAGGCGGCACTTTAGGCGTTACCCCAATCACTTTTGTTCAATTTGGTTCTGCTGGATCATATACTGCTGGCACAGGGTTAACCCTTACTTCTAATCAATTTAGCATTACCAATACAGGCGTTTCTGCATCTACTTATGGTTCTGCAAGCGCAGTTCCTGTAATCGCTGTAAATGCACAAGGCCAAATAACAAGCGCTACTAATACATCTATTGCTATTGCCAATACCCAAGTAAGCGGTCTTGGTACAATGTCTACACAAAACGCTAATAGCGTAGCAATAACAGGGGGATCAATTAATGGTACGACTATTGGAGCTTCTGCTGCTTCTACTATTTCTGGCACTACTATTACTGCCACAACACAATTTAGTGGTGCTGGTACTGGCTTAACAGGCACGGCAAGTGGTTTATCTATTGGTGGAAATGCTGCAACTGCAACATCAGCTACAAGCGCAGGATCTGTAACCAATAGTCTTACATTTAATAATGGTGGCGCTGGCGCAGCATCTGGGTCAACTTTTAATGGTGCGTCTGCGTTAACTGTTTCATACAACACTTTAGGCGCTCCTAGCACAACAGGAACAGGCGCAAGTGGCACATGGGGTATTGGCATTACAGGAAATGCTGGAACAGTTACCAATGGCGTATATACAACTGGTAGCTATTCAAATCCTAGCTGGATTACTTCAATTTCAGGATCTATCGTAAGTGGCGCAGTAGCTAGTGCTACAACAGCTACTAATCTGTCAGGCGGTACTGCTGGCGCTATTGCCTATCAATCAGGATCAAGCGCTACAACATTTCTCAGTTTAGGTACTACAAACTATGTTTTAATTGCTGGCGCATCTGCACCGCAATATGTAGCCCAAAATACATTATCTGTAGGTTCAGCAACCACAGCAACAACAGCTACTAATTTGGCTGGTGGTGGTGCTGGATATGTGCCTTATCAATCTGCAAGTGGCACAACTGCTTTTGTATCAAGCGGCACAACAGGGCAAGTTCTCACCAGTAATGGGACTAGCGCACCAACTTGGACAACTCCTGCTGGAAGTGTATCTCTAAGTGACGATACTACTACTAATGCAACTCGTTATCCTTTATTCGCTAATGCCACTTCTGGTTCAGTTACGACTGAATATACAAGCTCGACTAAATATCAATACAATCCAAGCACGGGAACGCTTACAGCATCTGTATTTAGCGGTGCTGGCACAGGGCTTACAGGCACGGCTTCTAGCTTGTCAATTGGTGGCAACGCTGCAACAGCGACTTCAGCCACTTCTGCGACTACAGCTACAACAGCAACAAATCTGGCTGGCGGTGCTAACGGTTCTGTTCCTTATCAAACTGGATCAGGAGCAACCACTTTCCTTGCTGCTGGTTCTAACGGTTATGTTTTAACCCTAGCTAGTGGTGTACCGACTTGGGCTGCTGCCGCTGGCGGTTTGACCATTTCTGACGATACAACTACAAATGGAACTCGTTATTTAACATTTACTAGCGCAACTACTGGTTCAATTTCTACAGAATATGTAAGCTCTACCAAGCTTCAATACAATCCATCTACGGGTGCTTTAACAACAACTGGAATATTTAATTCAACAAATAATATTATTGATTTAAGTGCAAATACTGGAGCTGTAACTGTACCAAATGGAACAACTGCACAAAGGCCTGCAAGTCCTGTAACTGGAATGACTCGCTATAACACCACTACAAGTTCTTATGAGGTTTATGTAGGAAGTGGCTCTGGTTGGGTTTCTTTAGCATCAAACACTTATTCTGTTAATTATCTTATTGTAGCTGGCGGAGGAGGAGGCTCTACTGGAGGCGGTGGTGCTGGTGGGTTATTAACATCCACAACAACTTTGACTTCTGGTACTTCTTATACAGTAACTATAGGAGCAGGTGGGGCTGGAGCTACAACAGATGGTCAAGGAACTAGCGGTTCAAATTCTTCTTTTACTGGATTAACTACAGTAATTGGTGGTGGTGGTGGTGGTGGATATTCAGCAACTGCTTCTTTAAAAAATGGTTTGTCAGGAGGTTCTGGGGGCGGTGCAGGCGCAAGAACTAATGCAGGTGCAGGAACTGGCGGTAGCGGAACTTCTGGACAAGGATATGCTGGCGGTAATGGCTACGACAATAATGTTGGTGGTTCTCCTGCTGGTGGAGGAGGAGGTTCTAGCGCTGTAGGAACTAATGGTTCTGCTGTTTCAGTAGGTGGCAATGGTGGCGCTGGTACAGCTTCATCCATAAGTGGAAGTAGTGTTACTTATGCTGGTGGCGGTGGCGGTGCTGCATCAACAACACAAGGAACTGGTGGCGCTGGTGGCGGAGGCTCAGGAAAATCGTCAGGAACATCAAACTCTGGATCAACCAATACTGGTGGTGGTGGTGGTGGTAATTTCAATACACCGACTGATTCTGGCGGTTCTGGCGGTTCAGGAATAGTTATTATTTCTTACCTTGGCAGTCAAAAAGGTACAGGAGGAACGGTTACATCTTCAGGCGGTTACACTATTCACACATTTACATCTAGCGGTACTTATACAGCTTAAAACGGAGAAAACATGGGACATTTTGCAAAAGTAGTAGACAATAAAGTTACACAAGTAATTGTGGCTGAAGCCGATTTTTTTAAGACTTTCGTTGATTCATCGCCAGGCGCATGGATTCAAACTTCATACAATACGCATGGTGGTCAGCATACCAATGGTGGCACACCTTTGCGTGGTAACTACGCTGGTATTGGCTACACATACGATCAAGCTAATGATGTATTTTATGCGCCACAACCATTCCCAAGCTGGACTATTTCTGCTCCAACATGGACATGGGAAGCACCAACACCTATGCCTACAGATGGTAAGCAATACAAGTGGGATGAGCCTACAAAAGAATGGGTAGCCCTTTAATTTAAGGAAAAATCATGTCACAATTAGTATTTCAAGCAAACGCAGGCGGTACGATTACCCTAACAGGTACAAATACCCCAAGCACAATCAATTTAACTGTTCCTGCAACCAATGGAACACTTTTAGTTCAAGATACTTCTAATAATTTAACCGTTACTAATTTAACTGTAACTGGCACTTCTATTCTTGGCGGTACTGCTCAAACCAAAATACCTGTAGGAAATACATCACAAAGATCATCAAGCCCTACTGTTGGTATGTTTCGCTATAACACAGATGGTGGTGGTTTTTATGAAGGCTATCAAGCTGGCAATTGGGTTAAATTTACTACTGCTAGTGAAAGTTCTTATGGAATTACTTATTTAGTAGTAGCTGGTGGTGGTGGATCTTCAGGATCAGGCGGTGGCGGCGGTGGTGGAGGATTTGTTACTGGTAATTTAACTCTCATTCCATCTACTGTTTACACAATTACAGTTGGAGCTGGTGGTGGTGCTTCTGCTGGTTCAGATTCTCTTATTGTTGGATATATTGATGCTATTGGTGGCGGTAGATCAGGTTATGGTAGCAGTTCGTCAACTGTAGTTGGTGGAAACGGCGGTTCAGGTGGCGGCGGAAATCCTGGTACTGGAAACCCATGTCCAGGTGGTTCAGGAACTTCAGGTCAAGGAAATAATGGCGGTAGCGGCAATGGATCTGTAGTTGGTGGTGCTGGCGGAGGCGGCGGAGGCGGTGCTGGTGCTGTTGGCGGAGATCAACCAGGCGGAGCAGGAACTACTGGTGGAAATGGTGGTGCTGGTCTTTCTTCAGCAATTACTGGTTCAACTATTTATTATGCTGGCGGTGGCGGCGGTGGTGGCAATACGCCTGGAGGTGGCGGAAACGGCGGAGGCGGCGCAGGAAATGGTACTTCTGGATCTGCTAATACTGGTGGTGGTGCTGGTGCTGGTGCTAATGGTGGTTCAGGTGTAGTTATTTTGTCTATTCCTACTGCAAGTTATAGTGGAACAACATCAGGAAGTCCTACAGTTACTACTAATGGAAGCTATACAGTTCTCAAATACACATCATCAGGAACATATACAGGATGACCACTTATCAATGGAAAATTAGTGAAATTAGCGCTGAAGAAGGGATTATTCTTCATGCTAAATATCATGTCACAGCCACAGATGAAGATGTCAGCGTAGAAACTGAAGGTAATTGGTGGTTTTCAGACAAGATCGTAAAAAAGCCATTTGACCAAGTTCAAGAGCAAGATATCGCTCAATGGATTGAAAAAGAGTCTATTCAAGATGGCGTAAGCACGATAAAATCAGGGTTAGATAAGCAAATTGCAAGCCTAAAAAACAGCAATAAATCTTATTTGCCTTGGAATCCACCTGTCTTTAAACCAACTATTTGAGTAAAAAATGGCAAAACCCATAGACATAATCAGTAGAGCTTTAAAAGACATAGGTGCTTTAGAAGCAGGGGAAACCCCAACTCCAGAAGCTGCTCAAGATGCTTTTGATATGCTTAATGACTTGTTAGATCAATGGTCTAACGAGGACATGATGGTATTTTATAAGTCTGAGATTGTATTTCCGATTGTTGCAGGACAAACACAATATACGATTGGGCCTGGCGGTAACATCAATGCAAGCATTACAGGATCAATTTCAGGCAATATTCTAACTGTAACTGGTATTAACTCAGGAGCTATAGTATTAGGGCAAACCCTAAGTGGTGCAGGCATAACACCTGGCACTACGATTACTGGCTTTTTAACAGGATCAGGAAACAATGTTAATGAAGCTGGAACTTATAAAGTCAATTTCCCACAGACTGTTGCCTCTACTACTATTACTTTATATTATCAGCGCCCATTATCAATCTATTCTTCATTTGTTCGCATTAACACCAATTCCAATGGCGTTCCTATCGTAAATGGTGGTTTGGACTATCCAGTATCCATTCTGAACGTAGAAGATTACGAAATGATTGGTTTAAAGACGTTAAATGGGCCTTGGCCTAAAGTGTTGTATTACCAACCATCCGAAGTATTAGGCAATATTTATGTATGGCCTAATCCAGCACAAGGTGAAATGCACATGTTTGCAGACACCGTATTTACTACATTTTTAACCTTAACTGACGATATTCCGTTACCACAAGGTTATAACATGGCAATGCGCTGGTGTTTGGCTGAACGCCTAATGCCTATGTATGGCAAAGCTTCACAGACTCAAATTTCAATGATTGCTGCTTATGCTGCACAAGCAAAAGCAACAATTAAACGCACTAATATGCGCCCTGTTCAATCTGCTCGTTTTGCTGATGCTATGTTGTCGAGTCGCCAGCGTGATGCGGGCTGGATTTTGTCGGGAGGGTTCTTCCGTTAAGCGTTGATACTTAGTGGTGTATAATTAACCTATGACATTTTATATATATCAACATCGAAAAGCTGATACCAACGAAATATTTTATGTTGGTAAAGGCAAAGGCACACGCTTAAATCATACAAAAGGTCGCAATGACTATTGGCATCGTGTTGTCAAAAAGCATGGTTTTGTTGCTGAATATATTGCGCAAAATTTAGATGAAGAATTAGCTTTTCTTGCTGAAATGGAATGTATTGATGCTTATCGTAGGCGTGGTATTCAATTAGTTAATGCTACAGATGGTGGCGAAGGCGCATCTGGTTATAAACATACAGAACAACACAAAGCCAATCTCAAAGGCAATAAAAATGGTGCAAGTTCTTGGGGAATGACTTTTAAAGGCAAAAAGCATACCGAAGAATCTCGCAAACAAATGTCTTATGCTCGTATTGGCAATAAAAATAAATCTGGCACTACATTATCAGAAGAATCAAAAGCTAAAATAAGCGCAGCAATGAAAGGCAAAATTGTTTTAAAAAGAAGATGTCTTTCTGCAGAACAAGTATTAGAAATTCGTCAGCGTGTTGGATATAGAAATATTGCTATGCTTGCAAAAGAATATGGTGTTGGTGAATCTACTGTTCGCAGAATTCGTGATGGCGAAGCTTATAAGGATGTAATCTAATGGATTTTGGCTTTGTTGGAGCGTCTTATGTAGCGCCATCTATCTATCAAGATAGTTCCGAGTGTATCAATTGGAGGCCTGAAGTTGATCCTACTAAGGGTCAAGGCGAACGTGGTGTTGTAGCGCTTTACCCTACGCCAGGTTTAACTTTGCAAGCGGTATTGCCTGCACAAGCATCTGTCAGAGGTTTAAGAACAATATCTGGTGGTAGCCAATTAATTGCAGTATGTGGGCCTTATGTTTATTCATTAAACTCTGCCCTAAAACCCTCTGTAATTGGTCAATTACAAACCAGCACAGGCCCAGTTAGCCTTACAGATAATGGTGTATATGTATACATTGTAGATGGTGCAAATCGTTATTCTTACAAAATTGGTACGCCTGCAACTGCAAACTTTCAAGGCTCAATTAGCGGTACAACCCTTAATATTACTCAGTTAAGCCAAGGCACAATAGCCGTAGGTCAGCAAGTATTTGGCGTAGGAGTAACACCAGAAACTGTTATTACAGGTGGTAGTGGCTTTAGTTGGACTGTAAACCTATCTCAAACTGTTTCAAGCACAGCAATGAATACAAGTGCTGCTGGGGCTATTTTTACAGGCTCTATTGCCTACACAGGATCTGGAAGCACATTAGTAACTACTTTAACTGTCAGCGCAGTAAGCTCTGGCACGTTATATGTAGGACAGACTATTCAAGGCGTAGGTGTTACTGCTAATAGCATTATTACTGCATTAGGCACAGGCACAGGCGGCACAGGTACTTATACGTTAAACCCTGTAGCTCAGACTGTTAGCTCAGAAACAATGTATGCGCTTAATTTTGCTACTTTGCCTACAACGGATGGCGCTTTTACAGGCGCAAATATTGTAGACATTGTTGATAACTATTTTATCTATAACGATCCTAATACCCAACAATGGGCAGCATCAGGTGTTTTATCCCCTATTACCCAGCCGTTGAGCTTTGCGGCTAAATTTACTGCCCCAGACAATCTCGTATCGTTAATCGCAGATCACGGTCAAGTTTATTTATTAGGTGAAAAGTCTAGTGAAGTATGGGCAGATCAAGGCACATTCCCTTTTGCTTTCCAGCGTATTCCTGGCTCATCAAGTCAGCATGGTATTGCAGCAGCACAATCAGTAGCTAGAGTAGCTAATTCATTTGCCTATGTATCTCGTAATATTCGAGGTCAAGGTCAAATTATGATTATGAATGGCTATATGCCTACTCGTATTTCTACCCATGCCGTAGAAAATACCCTAGTTAATCAAAAGATTGACGATGCTATTGCCTATACCTATCAGCTTGAAGGTCACGAAGTATTTGTAGTTACTTTCCCTACAATCGATATAACTTGGGCTTATGATGCAACTACTCAGTTATGGCATAAATGGCTATATGTTGATTCTAATAACGTCTACCATCGCCATCGCTCTAACTGCGCTGCTGTATTTAATAATGTCGTAATCGTAGGAGATTATCAGAACGGTAATCTATATGAGTTAGATCCTGAAAACTATACCGATAATGGTGATGAAATACGCAGATTGCGTAGAGCGCCCCATATTCTGACTGATTTACAACGTCAGTATTTTGACGAATTACAGATTCAATTTCAACCAGGCGTAGGAATAAGCGGCTTTTCAGTAGATCCTTATAACTATATTGGCACACCTTATACCATTGGTGCTGATGCTACTTTGACTATTGCCTATCCAATGATTGATGTTTTAGGCACATCAAACAATGCAAACCCAACATTAACCAATCCAAAAGCAATGCTTAGATGGTCAAATGATGGTGGTTCTACCTGGTCAAAAGAATATTGGCAAAACCTTGGTCAACAAGGCAAGTATAAAAATCGTGCTATTTGGCGCAGATTAGGCACAGCTAGAGATCGTATCTACGAAGTTGTGGTTACAGATCCAGTTAAATGCGTAATCGTGTCTGCTAACTTAAAAGGTAGCGAGGGTGAAAACTAATGGCTAACGTAATCTTTGGTGCTGGCGAAGGCAATCCGTATCCACAGACTGAGTTCTTAGATGAGGCTACTAAACGCCCAAGTCGCTCATGGCAGCAATATTTGCTTAATTTATTAAATTACACATCATCCACATCCGCAACAGCAGGGTCTGGAACGCTTCCAGCTAATCCTGTTGGCTTTATTAACGTAACAGTTAATGGTCAACCCTTTAAAGTGCCTTATTACAATGTCTAGTATTACTGAACTTGCTAAAAAAACGCTCGGCACATTTGAGGTCGATTTAGGCACAGTCCATCATTTTTCTGATGGTTTATACGCTAAAGAAATGCGTATACCTAAAGGCTATACAGCTATGTCACACCAGCACCATTACAGCCATTTAAGCCTATTGGCTAAAGGTTCTGTGCTTGTGACTACAGATAATGATTCTAATAAATATGTTTCCCCTGCTTGTATTGAGATTAAAGCTGGCGTAAATCATGCAATTTTAGCGTTAGAGGACTGCGTTTGGTACTGTATTCATGCTACAAATGAAACAAATGCAGATAAAATAGATAAAATATTGATTAAAGAGGTATAAAATGCCAATCGGTTCAGTTTTCGGTGCAATTGCAGCGCCCATTGTAGGTAACATAGTTGGCCAAGCCATAGGCGGCACGACTGCTGCACAAGGCCAACAGCAAGGCGCAGGGCAACAAGTTGCTGGATTGCAAAATGCTGCAACTGCGTTAAATACTGGATTTACTAATGCTGGGCCATACTTAACCAATGCTTACAATACTGCTAGCGGCTCATATTCACCTTATACAGCTACAGGCTCTGCTGCTTCTACTGCTTTAGGCGATTTAATAAGCAATGGTTATGCAACACATCAATTTACTACTCAAGATTTGCTTAATGGGCTTGCTCCTAATTATGATTTTTTAAAAAATCAATTAACAGGAACAACCAACGCAGCATCAAATAGTTTGGGCGGAATGTTAAACGGAAATGCTTTACAAGGTTTGCAGTCAAATGTTAGCAATTATGCTACTAGCGCTTATCAAAACGCATTTAATAATTATCAAACTCAAAGAAATAATATTTTTGGTAATTTACAACCTATAGCAAACATGGGAGTAGGAGCTACCAATAATTTAGCTGGTATTACTACTGGCTATGGTGGCTCAATGGCTAACTTAAATACTTCTTTAGCTGGAGCATTAGCTGGAAATTATGGACAGCAAGGCTATGCACAAGGTTCAGGCACAGCAGGTGCAGCAAATACTATGGGTGGCACTTATGCAAGCATAGGGACTCCTTTAGGTCAACTAGCTGGTAATTACTTTAATCAACCTAATGCTGCGCAGCAACAATTAAGTGCTGGTGGTTATGGTTCAAATGCTTTAAACAATATTCCTGCTTCTGCAATTCAAGGTAGCAGTAATTTTATTGGCCCAGTAGCCTAAAGGAATAAATTATGGCTTTTGACGTTCAAGGGTTTCAAACACCTAATTATCAAGTAAATCCTGTTGCTGGCAATAAATATGCTCCGCAAGATGGCATGACACAGCTTAGTAATTTGCTTGACTATCAAGAAAAACAAGCATTATTACAGCCTAAAATTGAAGCTGGTAAAGCTGAAAGTAAAAAGAAAGTTTTAGAATCTGAAAAAGCAGGTGTTGATTTAAACCAACATTATGCAAATATTGCTCGTGGAACTTATGGTGGGCTATTGACTGATCCTGACTTTATTAATGGAAACAAAGAGGCTATTAAAAAGAAATTAGATCAAACTAAAGAATATTTGCATAGCATTGGTGTACCAGAAATTAATGGTGGTAAAGCTCATAATGACATTATTAGTCTTGTAGACAAAGATCCTAATCAGGCTATACAAATGATTAGAAATGGTGTGCAACAAGCTGGTACAAATGCAGAACAGTTTGCACAAGCTAATCGTGCTCCAACTGCAGTTTCTACTGGTCAAGGTACACAATTTGTTCCTACATCACAATATCAAGGCGCACCTCAAAATCAATTTGTTCAAGGTCAAGTTGCTATTGGCACAGAATTGGTTGCTCAACCTGGAGATAATTCAGGTTTAGAACCTGGCACTAAATATTTACTTGGGCCACAAGGTCAAGTGCAGCCTACACAACAAAACATAGCTCCACAAGGCAATCAAGGAGTTACAACACAACAAATGACACAACCAAAAGCCGCTCCTTTGGTTTCTGGTTTAGGAGCGTCAACAACTGCAAATTTATTGGCAGGTACAGAATTAATTAACAAAACAAGAGCTGCCGCTACTAATGTTCCACAAATACAATTTAACTCTAATCAAATTATTAAATTGGCAAAAACTGCTGATGTTGGTCAAGGCGCAGGCATTGTTGCAACATTAAAAGGTCAAGGTGTATTTGCTCCAAATATGGATTGGACAGGAAGTGCAACTGACTTTAATCAATTAGGTCATTATTTAGCGCAACAGACTGTTACTTTAGCAAACAACCCTGCTTTATCTGGAACAGATGCAGGTAAATCTTTAGCCGCACAAACTGCTGGAACTACAAATTGGACTAAAGATGCTATTCAAAATACATCTCGTACAAATCGCTCATTAGGTGAAGTAACTGCTTTATTTAATAAAGGCTTGGCAAAATCTCAAGAAATTAGCAAAAACAATCCTTTGGCTGCAAATGAATATCAAAATAAATGGAGCAATGTTCTTGACATTAATAGCATAAGATTGATGGATGCGTTAAAAAATAAAAACGAAGATCCAGAAGGATTCAGAGAAGTTGTAAAAGAATTGGGCGGTAAAGATTCAAAAAGATTTATTGATGCAGCAAAAAAATTAGATGAAATTAATAATCTTGTAAGTAAAGGTCAATAATGGCTAATGATTTAATAGGTTCTGCTGATCTTTTTAAAGAAGTTGGTTCTGCTTTACCTCAGGATAATTATTCTTATACAAGTCCTAGTAAATCAGTTGAAATTACTGGTTATACAGAACCTGAAAAGTTTTCTGCTAAAAAAACTTACGGCACTCCAGCAAAATTATTAGACAACACAATCCAAGCTGAAAGTTCTGGTAATCCACACGCTGTTAATCCTGAATCTGGCGCTATGGGTGTTGGTCAATTTATGCCAGAAACAGTTGCTATGTTGCATAAACAAGGAATTGAATTTAATCCATTTAAAGCCGATGAATCAAGAGCGGCTATGGATTATTACATTTCCCAGCTTGCAAAAAAACATAAAGGCGATTACACAAAAGCAATGTCTGAATATGGTGGATTTAAAACTAAAGATCCATCTAAATATTTAGCTAAAGTTTTAGAAGGTGTAGATAATACTGAACATGATTCAGATTTAATTTCTAGCAATAAATTAATGGAAGAAGCAGGTAACGTAAACATACCTGAATCCGAGTTAAAAGAACCAGAAAAATTAACTGCTGGCAGAGTTGCTGGTTTAGTAACTCGTGGTATGGCTCCTGCTGTTACTGGAGCAACTGCTGGTCAAATGGTTGCTGGCCCTGCTGGGGCATTAATTGGTTCAATGGCATTGCCTGTTGGTGATGTTTTAAATACTGGTATTAACGCTGTGACTGGCGGTATCAACAAATACGCTGGCACAAACATTCCACAATTACAAATGCCAAGTCAACTTGTTTCACAATTTATGACAAAAGCAGGTTTGCCTGTTGCAGAAACAACTGGTGAACGCATGATTGAATCTGCTGGTAGCGCATTAGGTGGCACAGGATCACAGTTACCTGCTTTGTCTAACTTGGCTAAAACTGCTGCATCTCCAGCAGCTAGAGCTATTGCGGAACAATTTGCTCAAGCCCCAGTTTCACAAGCAATAGCATCTCCTTTGTCTGCGGCAATAGGTCAAGGCGTTGGAGAAAAAACAAACAATCCATATTTAGGAATGGCTGCTGGCATGGCTACGGCTGCTCCTTTTGGTTTTAGATTGCGTCAAGAAGCATTAAATACCCCTACACAACAATCTTTAATTGACGAAGCAAAATCTTTGTATGCAAATGCAGAAAAATCTGGAGTTAAATTTAGCCCAAAAGAATTTGCAAATCACATGGATCAAGTAGGAAAAGAATTAAGACAATTTGGATATGCAGAAAATTCAAGCACTTATTCTGGAATAAAAGGTGCATTAGACGAATTAAAAGACGTATCTAGACCTAAAGATTATTTAGAATTACAAGCATTACGAGAAATAATAGCTGGAGAACAAGTATCTCAAAATTCTAAAGTAAGAATGTTAGCAAGCAAATTAAAAGATGAATTTGATGATTACATTTTAAATGCGCCAGAAGAACATTTACAAATTGCAGATAAAAAAGGTTTGTTAGATTGGAAGGCTGCAAGACAATCTTATAACAAACTTAAAAAAGCTGAAGTTTTTGACGATATGCTTGAAAAAGCAAAAATTGAAGGTAAAAATTTATATACCAAATCTGGTGAAGAAAATTCACTTGCCAAACAATTACGTCAATTAACTAATAATCCAAAAAGAATGAGAACATTTACACCAGAAGAACAGGAAGAAATCAAAAAAGCTGCTCGTGGTGGAAACATTCAAAATCTTTTAAAAGTGTTTGGAAAATTTGCTCCAGACAATCCAGTAGCAGGTATTCCTGCTTTTGGTGGAATGGTTTTGAACCCTTATGTAGGAATTCCAGCAGCATTAGCTGCAAGTGGATCTAAATATGCTGCAACGCAAATGAGAAAAAATGATGTTGCTGTTTTAGCAGATATGATGCGTTTAGGCCAAAAACCAGAATTAACAACTAGAACTGCCAAAGTGCCAGCTACAGCATTGCGTGGCTTGCTTTCTGGCGCACCAACACCTAAAGGACAATAATGACCGTATTACTATCCCCAATAGGTAACTCAGTTACCCCATTTTTTAATAATAGTGGTGTTCTATTGTCAGGTGGTTATATCTATACCTATCAAGCTGGATCATCTACACCCTTGACTACTTATACAGACAATAGCGGATCTATTCCTAATGCTAATCCTATACAACTAGGAACAAATGGTATTCCCCCATTTGAGATTTGGCTTACTTCTGGCACATCTTATAAATTCGTATTAACTGATTCAACAGGCTCTACTTTACAAACTTATGACAATATCTATGGTATTCCTGCTGGGACTTCTAGTTCTACTAACGTGCCTAGCGGTGGAATTATTATGTGGTCAGGATCAATCGGTTCTATACCAAGTGGCTATGTCATTTGCGATGGCACTAATGGAACTCCTAACCTAGAAGATTCTTTTGTTTTAGGCGCTGGTAATACTTATGGAGTAGGCAATACAGGCGGCTTTGCAAGTTCTGGTGTAATGACTTCAGGAGCTACAAATAAACCACTTTACTATGCGTTAGCGTACATACAAAAGACATAATCATGACTGATCTTGATCCGATTAAAGTAGGGGTAATGTGGCAAAAGGTAGAGGCTATGGAAAAAGAAGTCGCTGAAATGCGCCACGATATTAAAGAGTTGCTTGCTATGGCTAATAAAGGTCGTGGTGGCTTTTGGGTTGGTATGATGGTTGTGTCTGGCATCAGTTCATTGATCGGCTTTATTGCACATTATTTCAGCGCAAAATGATATATGACCGATCCATTCGCACAAGGGGTCAAAACTCTTAGCGAAAGCCTCAATGCCACTCAAAAAGCTACTAAAAGCCTAACGAAAAGCATAGAGGACATTCAGCAAGATGGATTAGATATAGCACAACGCAAAGCGCAAGAAAGGCGTAGAGCGTTAAAAGAAGCAGAAATAAAGAAGCAAACAGCGTTGATTAAAGCGCTGGAAGATTGGAAACATAAGAAACAAATTAGCGAAAAAGAAGCACAGCTAAAAATAGATTTTGTAAAGAAGTATGGCGCTAAAGAATGGGAAGCAGTTTTGAAGATAAAACTAGATATCGAAAATCTTGAGCGCAAAGAAAATGAAGCATATCAGCACGATGCACAAGCAATACAGCGTGTCAAAATATGGTGTTGGATAGCAGCATTGATAGTAACATTATGGTTAAAGTTTGTTTTAGGAGTGATTTAAATGGGTGACATATTTACTCACATATTGACAGGTAAAGACAATCAGACTCACGACATTGCAAAATGGGCGTGGATGCTTGGTTTTATTTTAGTAGGCGCAGCAGCAATATATTTAATTTATTCTGGTAAAGAAATTAGCTTAACCGAGCTTGCTGGCGCTTTAGGTATCGTATCTGGTAGTGGCGCAGCTTCAGTAGCAGGCAAACACATGGCAGGCGCAGAGCCTGATCCGCAATGAATTTTATATTTTCTCTGTTAGGCAATATTGGTGGACAAACTTACATTTATATTGCTCTTGTATTTGGCGGTTTTAGCGCTGGCTTTTATGTTGAGCATTTGCGTTTTGCTGATT
>Ga0214207_1000152_pt1 | contig 22391 bp, 19 predicted proteins | sample TroBogEpilimnion_6_FD_153045 | JGI IMG/M metagenome (GOLD analysis project Ga0214207, IMG submission 153045) | Freshwater microbial communities from Trout Bog Lake, WI - 13JUL2009 epilimnion | ecosystem: Environmental > Aquatic > Freshwater > Lake > Epilimnion/Euphotic zone | place: Trout Bog... | reverse complement strand
CCGCCGTTCTGCTGCCCGCCTTGGCAAGAACCGCCGCCACCACCGAAGTAACCGCCACCGCCGCCACCGCCGCCTTCAACATTTACTGTTGTATTTCCGGCACCGTTTCCGCCTTTAAATGCAGAGCCAGCGGTCGGTACAACATTGCATGTAAGAGTTCCAGTCGCTGCGGCTCCACCAGCGCTTAACGTTCCGGGTTGTCCAACGTAAGTAGTTGATGAGGCGGCGCCACCTGGTCCATTCGAACCGCCACCGGTTGGGGTGCCTTGATCGCCAGGAGAAGCGCCGCCGCCGCCGCCGACAATTACCAGTGGAGTTGTTGTATCGCTACCGAGGTAGATGCCCGAAAAGCCGCCACCACTTGAGCCAGTGTTTGATGTCGGGGTGAACGATGGACCACCAGCGCCGCCGCCGCCAAATGTTGGGGTGGCGCCATTAACGGCGCCGCCTTGTCCAACAAGAACAGTGAGCGTCTCTCCACGCTGGTTTGTGACAAAATCACTCTTGGAATAACCGCCAGCTGCTCCACCTGAACTTGTTGTAAAGCCAGGATAGACAACGCCGCCGCCGCCAGCTCCCCACGCTTCGATACGGATTGGCATACCGGGAACGATGTTGTTCGGAAGGGTGTAAGTCTGCACAGTTCCCGTGAAGCCAACATAAATACAGTTTGTAAATCCAGCGTCCGGCGTACAAGTAGCGGCTTGAGAAATAACGCGCGGATACACCACGTTCACAGTTACTGTTTGTGAATCGGTAGCTCCGACAGAATCAAAAACTGTGACCGCGACTGCATATGTTCCAACTGGTACTGAAGTACCTACCTGAAGCGTAGAAATATTCGGAGTACTTGTGTCAAGAGTTATCCCTGCATTTGCCGGACTCGAACTCATCACATATCGATATCCAGGAGTGCCAAGCGAAGTCGTAAACGTATCAACAATCGAAGTGCCAGAATCCATCGTAATTGGGCCGGCATTCGAGGCTACGACATTAGGAAGTGAATTTACCGTGACAGAAATCACCACATACGCGCTGGACGTTGTTGTATCTGTAGCGGTGACTGTTTCGTAATAAGTTCCAGCTGGCACAGCGCTCGAGACCTTAAGCACGGATTTACCTGTTGAGGCGAGAGAAGTGTCTAACGTAATTCCAGCAGCACTGGGCGATCCGGAAAGCGTGAAGCTCTTAGCGCTACTGCCTCCAATCGCGAACGCAGTATCCGTCGTGGCAAAGCCTGCTGTTGTACTAATCGCATATGCCGTAGCCGTCTCAGATACCAGTGGATTAACTATCACCGTGACGACTTGCTGATCTGCCATTCCATATTGGTCGTAAGCGATGAGCGTCAGCGAATAAGAGCCGGCAGGGACGGTGGGATCTACGCTGACAATTGCGCTATTCAGCGTGCTTGTATCAACGGTAATTCCCGCGACCGGGGGTGATACGGAATATATAAAAGTCTTATTTCCGGTACCACCCGTCACGGTATCCGCCGCAAAAGTGTGTGCGACTCCCGCAGTCGTGATGTCAGTAAAAGAACCTGTGATGTTTACTGGCGAAGGAAGGGTTGATGTATATCCGGCCGTTAGGTTTTGTACGTAACTTGAACCACCGCCGCCGCCACCGTTATCTCCACCACCGCCGCCGCCATACCAGCCACCACCACCACCGCCGCTTTCATCTTTTCCAGTACCACCCGTGTACTTGGAACCTGCAGTTCCTCCTAAATTTCCAGGAGCATTTGCTGAAGCGCCGCCAGCACCACCCGTTGTGGTATCGCCACCAAGTCCCGGGTTTGGGCCAGTCGCATTTAATCCCTTCACTGCACCGCCTGCACCGCCTGGGCCTTGGGCGCCACCGCCGCCACCGCCACCTGCTGTCGCTAAATCATCGGTTGCACCTGAAACGCGAATAGCAGAGCGACCTCCGCCCGAACCGTGACCTGTTGCCTGAAGCGAGGAAGCGAAACACGATCCACTTTTTCCACCACCGCCGTAAGTTGGTGTTGAGTAATAACAGCCGCCGGTAAGAGTGGCAAGAGTTCCACCGCCACCTTGACCGACAATGATGGTGAAATTGGTTGATGGCGTTACTGAGTAATTTCCATAAGCAAAACCACCGTTACCACCATTCTCTTTCCAAGCAGTGGCACCGTAATAAGTGCCACCTCCGCCAGCACCAATCAAAATAAAAGTGGCCGTCGTTACGCCATTAGGTACTGTCCACGTTTGATCAGCACCTGAGTAATTAAAAGTTTCAAAATAAGTTGTGCCGCTTATTGTGTACTTGACTAAAACGCAACCATCACCGGCTTTAGTCCCGGCCGCCGTTGCCGCAGTTACGCCGCCAACGCCCGCTCCTGCAACACAGTTTGGTTTTGAATCAACAGTCCCGCCGAGCGCATGAGCGGCGGGCGCTTGGACAACCGCAAAGACCACCGAGATCGCGCCCGGCAACGAGACCAAAAGCGCCCACGAGATCAGTTTGCGAAGCCAGCTAGATTCAACGGTTTTGACCCAATTTTGACCAAAATCTGACCGCTTCACCCCATGGGGCGTAGAAGCGGAGTGGGAATTCACCCCCAAATTTTCCTAGAGCTCGCGCCTGACGGGAAATGAGAATGGGCCAAAGCGGGGTGATTTAAAGGGTGAAAAATCGACCAATGTAGCGCTTTTCAGTAAAAGTGCTACTCTTCCAAAATGAGCTCATCAGCCCCCAAATCAAAGTTGGGATCGAATTCTGTTGGCGTGCGCGAACTCCGCCAAAACGCCAGCGTTTTATTGCGCCGGGTAAAAGCTGGTGAAGTCATCGAGATTACTGAACACGGAAAACCAGTTGCGAAATTAGTCGCGATTGAGCCATCAAAATACGAAGAGTATTTGGAGAAAAAATTGGAACTCTTAATTATCCCCGCTCGAGAGCCACTCGGGAAACTCAACATCGATGACATTCTCAAGCGCACTGGTCGGCCGCTTTCTGAAATCTTGCAGGAGAACCGTGATGCGGAGAAATTCTGATGCACTACATCGACGCTTCCGCGTTCGTTAAATTAATAGTTGAGGAGAAGGAGAGTGCTGCGCTAATAAAAGCGCTGCCGGATCAACTCATTTGTAGTGAAATTCTTACCGTTGAAGTTATGCGGACGGTCGTGAATACAAATGTGGAAGTAATTGCCTTTGCTCGACAACAACTCAATCGAATAAGTCATTTTCCAATTACTTCGGAAGTAACGGCTCTGGCTTCGCTTTTTGGTAGGGAGATTAAAAGCAAAACACTCGACTCTCTCCATTTAGCATCCGTGCTCGCTATGGGAAGCGTGATAGATGGGCTGATTACTTACGATAAAACGATGATTGCTGATGCCAAGCTACTCGGCATTCCAGTGCTTTCCCCGATTTAGTCGCTGCAACGAAAAAGCCCCGCAGATTTCGCTGCGGGGCTTTTTGCTTCAACCAGATTAACGAACTTCGAGATCATCCAAACGGACTGCCTCGCCAGAACCTTGCGATTCAAATGGCGTGTAATCGAATTCGTCGTAGTTAGCGTAAACGCGAGCCTTCGCTTCTTCTGTTGGCTCTACGCGAACATTGCGGTAACGAGCAAGGCCAGTACCGGCAGGAATCAACTTACCGATAATGACGTTCTCCTTCAGGCCGAGCAGTGGATCGCTCTTCTCTGAAAGTGCTGCGTCTGTAAGAACCTTGGTGGTCTCTTGGAACGAAGCCGCAGACAACCATGACTCAGTTGCAAGTGATGCCTTGGTGATACCCATGAGTTCTGGGCGACCTGAAGCAGCCTTGCCACCGTTGCCAACGACGCGACGGTTCTCAGTCTCAAAGCGACCGCGCTCCACCAATTCACCTGGCAACAAATCAGCATCGCCTGGCTCAAGCACAGTAATGCGCTTCAACATTTGGCGCACGATGATTTCGATGTGCTTATCGTGAATTGATACACCCTGCGAACGGTAAACCTCTTGGATTTCCGTGGTCAGGTGAATCTGAGTCTGACGTGGTCCAAGGATACGAAGAACCTGCTTTGGATCAATTGCGCCAACAACCATCTGCTGACCAACCGAAACCTTCTGGCCTTCTTCAACCTTGAGCTTCTGACGACGAGTAATTGGGTAAGCGACCGCTTCACTTCCATCATCTGGAGTAACAATGATCTTCTTGCCCTTTGCATCTTCTAGGAAGCTGACAACGCCGGCTGCTTCTGCGATTGGCGCAACACCCTTAGGTGTACGAGCCTCGAAGAGCTCCACAATACGTGGCAGACCGTGCGTGATGTCGTCTCCAGCCACACCACCGGTGTGGAAGGTACGCATCGTGAGCTGTGTTCCTGGCTCGCCAATTGACTGAGCAGCGATGATGCCGACAGCTTCGCCGACATCAACAAGCTTGCCCGAGGCCATCGAACGGCCGTAACACATGGCGCACTGACCGACCTTGCTATCGCAAGTAAGAACAGAGCGGACCTTAACTTCGGCGACACCAGCAGCAACAAGGGTGTTGATGTTCTTATCGCCCAAGTCGGTACCAGCAGGGAGGATGACCTTGCCGCCGACTTCAACATCTTCTGCCAAGTTACGGCCGAAGAGTGATGTCTCGACGTGATCATCACGAACGAGTGCACCCGTTGAATCGGTTGCAGCAATCTTCAGAGTTAGACCGCGATCGGTGCCGCAATCTTCCTCACGAATGATGACATCCTGTGCAACGTCGCAGAGACGACGGGTCAAGTAACCCGAGTCAGCGGTACGAAGCGCGGTATCTGCAAGACCCTTACGAGCACCGTGAGTAGCAATGAAGTACTCGAGTACTGAAAGACCTTCGCGGAAGTTCGACTTGATTGGGCGAGGAATAATTTCACCCTTCGGGTTGGCTACCAGACCACGCATACCTGCGATCTGACGAACCTGCATCATGTTTCCACGAGCACCGGAGTAGACCATCATCCATACTGGGTTGGTCTTAGGGAAGTTATCTTCCATTGCCTTAGCAACTTCAGAAGTCGCCTTGGTCCAAATTTCGATCAATTCTTGACGACGCTCGTCATCAGTGATCAAGCCGCGGTCATATTGTGACTGGACCTTCTCTGCTGACTCTTCGTGCTCATCGAGAATCTTGCGCTTGGCATCCTTTGGAGTAACAACATCTTCGATGGCGATAGTGATGCCAGCGCGAGTTGCCCAATAGAAACCAAGTGACTTCAACGCATCAAGGGTCTGTGCCACGGTGACCTTGGCAAAACCTTCTGCCAAGTCATCAACAATCTGGCCCAAGAGCTTCTTGGTGACGTCGTAATCAACGAATGGATACGCCTCTGGTAGAACTTCGTTGAACAACGCGCGACCCATTGTGGTCTCGCGAACAACGGATTCACCATTGCGAGTAATACGAATCTTGATCTTGGCCTGCAACGACAAGGAGCCTTGGTCGTATGCCATCAAGCCTTCGGAGATTGAGGAGAAGGTGCGACCCTCGCCCAATTGATTCTCGCGCAAGCTGGTCAAGAAGTAGAGACCAAGCACCATGTCCTGGGTAGGAGCGGTGATTGGACGACCTGATGCAGGCGAAAGAATGTTGTTCGAAGACAACATCAAGACGCGAGCTTCGGCTTGTGCTTCAGCAGACAATGGAAGGTGGACAGCCATCTGGTCACCATCGAAGTCAGCGTTAAACGCTGTACATACCAATGGGTGAATCTGGATTGCCTTACCTTCAACGAGCTGAGGCTCGAATGCCTGGATACCTAAACGGTGAAGAGTAGGTGCGCGGTTAAGAAGTACTGGATGCTCTGCAATTACTTCTTCCAAAACATCCCACACGACTGGACGAGCACGCTCGACCATACGCTTTGCGGACTTGATGTTCTGGGCGTGATTGAGATCAACCAAGCGCTTCATTACGAATGGCTTGAAGAGTTCAAGTGCCATCTGCTTTGGAAGACCGCACTGGTGCAACTTCAGCTGTGGACCAACCACAATTACTGAACGACCGGAGTAGTCAACGCGCTTTCCGAGCAAGTTCTGACGGAAACGTCCTTGCTTACCCTTGAGCATGTCTGACAATGACTTCAATGGACGGTTGCCTGGGCCAGTTACTGGACGACCACGACGACCGTTATCGAACAACGCGTCAACGGCTTCTTGCAACATACGCTTTTCGTTGTTGACGATGATCTCAGGAGCACCAAGGTCAGCCAAACGCTTCAAGCGGTTGTTACGGTTGATAACGCGACGGTAGAGATCGTTCAAATCTGATGTCGCAAAGCGACCACCATCAAGCTGAACCATCGGACGAAGATCTGGTGGAATAACCGGTACGCACTCGAGCACCATTGATGCTGGGTGGTTGCGGGTATTCAAGAATGAAGAGACGACCTTGAGACGCTTGATGGCGCGAGTCTTCTTCTGACCCTTGCCGTTCTGCGACAGATCAACCAACATCTCGTATTCGGCTTGAAGATCAAAGCTCTCGAGGCGTGCCTTGATTGCAGCAGCTCCCATAGAACCCTTGAAGTAAACGCCATAACGATCGGTGAGCTCGCGATACAACGCCTCGTCACCCTCAAGATCCTGAACCTTCAGGTTCTTAAAGCGTGCCCAGACTGCATCCAAGCGATCCAACTCGCGCTGTGCACGATCGCGGATTCCCTTGAGCTCGCGCTCAGCGGCTTCGCGGACCTTGCGCTTCTGATCAGCCTTTGCGCCTTCGCCTTCGAGCTCTGCAGTATCTGCTTCGAGCTTCTTCTGGCGGGCATCAAGTTCTGCATCGCGACGGGTTTCAATCTTCTTCTTATCCGAGTGCATGCGCTTCTCGAGTGATGGAAGATCTTCTTCACGTGCTTCTGCATCAACTTCGGTGATCATGTAAGCAGCGAAGTAAATGACCTTTTCAAGATCCTTCGGTGCAAGGTCAAGCAGGTAACCCAAGCGGCTAGGAACGCCCTTGAAGTACCAGATGTGGGTTACAGGAGCAGCAAGCTCGATGTGACCCATGCGCTCACGGCGAACCTTGGCGCGGGTAACTTCAACGCCGCAACGCTCGCAAATGATGCCCTTGAATCGAACGCGCTTGTACTTACCGCAATAACATTCCCAGTCACGGGTTGGTCCGAAGATCTTCTCATCGAACAAGCCGTCTTTCTCTGGCTTGAGTGTGCGGTAGTTGATGGTCTCTGGCTTCTTAACCTCGCCAAAGGACCACTCGCGAATATTGTCAGTAGAAGCTAGACCAATACGTAGTTCATCAAAAAAGTTAACATCTAACATTTTTTATGCTCCTCACACTTCTTCTACTGAGCTTGGCTCAACTCGTGACAAGTTGATACCGAGTTCTTCGGCGGCACGGAATACTTCTTCATCGGTATCGCGCATTTCGATCGCTTCACCGGTGGATGAGAGAACTTCAACGTTGAGGCAGAGGGATTGCATTTCCTTGACCAAAACCTTGAATGACTCTGGGATACCAGGCTCTGGGATGTTCTCGCCCTTAACGATGGCTTCGTAAACCTTTACGCGGCCAAGGACGTCATCCGACTTAATGGTGAGCAACTCTTGCAAGGTGTAAGCGGCGCCGTAAGCCTCGAGTGCCCACACTTCCATTTCACCAAAGCGCTGACCACCGAATTGAGCCTTACCGCCCAAAGGTTGCTGCGTAATCATTGAGTAAGGACCAGTTGAACGTGCGTGAATCTTGTCGTCCACCAAGTGGTGGAGCTTCAAGATGTACATGTAACCAACGGTGATCTCTTGCTTGTATGGCTCGCCGGTACGGCCGTCGAACAACTTGGCCTTTCCGTTTGGACCAACAAGACGCATTCCATCTTGGTTAGGCAAAGTGGAACCGAGAAGACCAATAAGTTCTTCTTCCTTTGTTCCGTCGAAGACTGGTGTTGCAACCTTGGATCCTGGCTTCACGTTGGTGAATCCATTTGCCTTCAAAGACTTCTGCCAATCGGCATCGCCTTCTAGTTGCCAGCCCGACTTCGCGACCCAACCGAGGTGCGTTTCGAGAATCTGACCGATGTTCATACGTCCTGGAACACCAAGTGGGTTCAAGACAACATCAACAGGTGTGCCGTCCTCAAGGAATGGCATATCTTCAACAGGGAGAATCTTGGAGATAACACCCTTGTTACCGTGGCGACCAGCAAGCTTGTCACCATCTTGAATCTTGCGCTTCTGCGCGACGTAAACGCGAACAACCTGGTTCACGCCAGCTGGCAATTCGTAATCCTCAGAATCAGCAATGCTGACGCCGATGATCTTGCCGGACTCACCGTGTGGAACCTTGAGTGAGGTATCGCGAACTTCGCGAGCCTTCTCGCCGAAGATGGCACGGAGCAAGCGCTCTTCTGGAGTCAGTTCGGTCTCGCCCTTTGGCGTTACCTTTCCAACCAAGATGTCGCCTGGGACTACATCGGCACCGATACGGATAATTCCGCGGTCATCCAAGTCAGCCAATACTTCTTCGCTGACGTTAGGGATATCGCGAGTGATTTCCTCAGGTCCGAGCTTGGTATCGCGCGCATCGACTTCGTACTCCTCGATGTGAATCGAAGTAAGTACATCGTCTTGTACGAGGCGCTGCGAAAGAATAATTGCGTCTTCGTAGTTGTGGCCTTCCCATGACATAAATGCCACGAGCAAGTTCTTGCCGAGCGCCATTTCACCCTTGTCGGTGGATGGGCCGTCAGCAATAACCATGCCAGCTTCAACGCGATCGCCCTTGGCAACGACAACCTTCTGGTTGCGTGATGTGCCTTGGTTTGAACGTGTGAACTTATCGAAGTGGTAAGTCTCGGTCGTTCCATCGTCGCCCATGACGGTTGCTTCTTCTGCTGAAACCTCGGTGACAACACCAGGCTTCTTAGCGAGAACAACGTCACCAGCATCAACAGCGGCACGGAATTCCATACCCGTACCGACGAATGGTGCTTCGGCGCGAAGCAGTGGAACTGCCTGACGCATCATGTTCGAGCCCATCAACGCGCGGTTGGCGTCATCGTGCTCGAGGAACGGAATCATTGCGGTTGCAACCGACACCATCTGACGTGGTGAAACGTCCATGTAGTCGACTTCTTCACCTGGGATGTATTCAACTTCGCCACCACGACGACGTACCAATACGCGAGCTTCTGCGAAGTGGTTATCCCCGGTCAATGGCGCGTTTGCCTGAGCAATGATGTGCTCATCTTCTTCATCTGCGGTGAGGTAATCGATCTGATCGGTGACCTTGCCCTTAACAACCTTGCGATAAGGAGTCTCGATAAATCCGAATGGTGTTACGCGGGCATATGTTGCGAGCGAACCGATAAGTCCAATGTTTGGACCTTCTGGAGTTTCGATCGGACACATACGGCCGTAGTGCGATGGGTGAACGTCACGGACTTCGAAGCCTGCGCGCTCACGAGAAAGACCACCAGGTCCAAGCGCTGATAGACGACGCTTGTGAGTCATTCCTGACAATGGGTTGGTCTGATCCATGAACTGGGAAAGTTGTGAAGTTCCGAAGAACTCCTTGATCGAAGCAACCACTGGGCGAATGTTGATCAAGGTCTGAGGAGTAATCGCCTCAACATCTTGAGTGGTCATACGCTCGCGAACAACGCGCTCCATACGGGAAAGACCAGTACGTACTTGGTTCTGGATCAATTCACCGACGGTGCGAAGACGACGGTTACCGAAGTGATCGATATCGTCAGTCTCAACGCGTACTTGCTTCTGGTATTCCATAAGAGCTTCGCCCTTGTGGAGTGAGACCAAATACTTAATGGTTGCAACGATATCTTCTGGTGTCAGAAGACCCTTTGCGAGTTCGAGCTCGAGACCAAGCTTCTTGTTAACCTTGAAACGGCCAACCTTCGCCAAGTCATAACGCTTCGCAGTGAAGTAAAGGTTCTCGATTAAGGTCTGTGCGGCTTCCTTCGTAGGAGGCTCGCCTGGACGCAACTTGCGATAGATATCGAGCAGCGCTTCATCTTGAGTATGAACGTTGTCTTTCTCAAGGGTCATGCGAATAGATTCGAATTCACCGAATTGCTCGATGATCTGATCTTCGCTCCAACCGAGTGCCTTCAAGAAAACGGTGACAGAGAGCTTGCGCTTGCGGTCGATACGAACGCCAACCAAGTCCTTCTTATCAACTTCGAATTCCAACCATGCACCACGGCTAGGAATAATCTTTGCGGTAAGGATGTCCTTATCCGATGTCTTTTCGATCGTGCGCTCGAAATAGACACCAGGAGAACGAACAATCTGAGAAACAACAACGCGCTCGGTTCCGTTAATAACGAAGGTTCCGCGCGGGGTCATCAATGGGAAGTCGCCCATGAAGACGGTCTGTGACTTGATTTCACCGGTGACGTTGTTGGTGAATTCTGCGGTAACGAACAATGGTGCGCTGTAAGTCATGTCGCGCTCTTTGCACTCAGCAATCGTTGCCTTAGGAGGCTCGAAGCGGTGATCGCGGAATGAGAGACTCATGGTTCCCTGGAAATCCTCGATTGGTGAAATCTCTTCAAAGATTTCTTCCAAACCAGATGTCTTAGGGACTTCACCACGACCGGTCTTCTCTTCAACAGCAAGACGATCACGCCATGCTTGATTACCGAGCAACCAGTCAACGCTGTCTAGCTGTAGCGAGAGAAGGTTGGGTACTTCAAGTGGTTCACGGATCTTTGCGAATGAGACGCGGGCAGGTGCAAATGACTTTGACTTCGATGCGGCCAAAATTCCTCCAGGGTATTAACGCACGGCTACCGCCAGGTCTCAGCCGCTATATGCCTGACCTCTGGGTGTTAAAAATTTGCGAACGCCAAGGGTATCGGCTATAAGCCCGCCCTGTCTAATCCGGGGTTATACCCCAAACCTCCCCCATTTGTCCTGACTTTCCACAAGCAAAAAGGGGGCCCTTTCGGACCCCCTTAAGCGTGAAGCTGGATTTACTTGATGCTGACCTTTGCGCCGGCAGCCTCGAGAGCAGTCTTTGCCTTCTCGACAGCTTCCTTTGAACCCTTTTCGATCAAGGTTGCAGGAGTTGCGTCTACCAAGTCCTTGGCTTCCTTGAGGCCAAGAGCTGAGTTGATGCCACGTACTTCCTTGATAACAGCGATCTTCTGTGAACCAGCATCTTCCAAGATGAGTGTGAACTCGTCTTGTGAATCTGCTGCAGCTGCGCCGCCAGCGGCTCCGCCTGCTGCTGCAACTGCTACTGGAGCTGCTGCTGTTACATCGAACTTCTCTTCAAATGCCTTGACGAAATCTGAAAGTTCAACCAAGGTCAACGCCTCGAACTGAGCCAACAAATCTTCTTGTGAGAGCTTTGCCATTTTTATATCTCCTTATTGTTTCTTAAATTTATTCAGCTGGGGTTTCAGTTGCTTCGGCGGTTGCCTCGGCAGGAGCTTCTGCGGGTGCCTCTGCTACAACGTCAGCGACTGCTTCTGCAGGTGCTTCGGCTGCGGCTTCTGCGACAGGTGCTTCGGCTGCGGGTGCAGCTGCGGCAACTGGTGCGCCAGCTTCTAGCTTGATACGGAGTGCATCGAAGGTACGAGCAGCCTTTGCAGCTGTGCCCTTCATTGCACCAGCGAGCTTGCTCAAGAGAACCTCACGGGACTCAAGATCAGCGAGCTTCATGATCTCTGCGGTTGTAACAGCCTTACCTTCGAAGATTCCACCCTTGATAACAAGGAATGGGTTCTCCTTCTGGAAGTTCTTTAGGCTCTTAGCGGCATCAATCGGATCACCCTTGATAAAGGCAACTGCAGATGGGCCAGCAAGAAGATCATCAGAGATCTCTACGCCAGCTTGCTTTGCAGCAATCTTGGTCAAGGTGTTCTTCACAACCGAATACTTGGTGTTTGCACCAAGTGAACGGCGGAGTTCCTTCATCGAGCTCACGGTCAAACCGCGATACTCAGTCAGAACAGTTGCGTTAGCGGACTTAAAATCTTCCGTTAACTCAGCAACTGCTGCTGCTTTGTCAGGACGCGCCATGTGGCTACCTTTCCAATCTGTTATGTGTACGGTCTTTCAGGTTTACTGCTCTTCACTGGAACCGCCGAAAATTAAAAAATCCCCGGCGCATAAATGCGCACGAGGTTTCTCATGTGCACCTATGCGGGCCTCGATTTCTCGAGCTTAACTTCTCGTCGCTTTCTCGGTTTCCCGATTAGCGGACTCGAAGACCTGCAGTCTTTGGTGAGATATGACAAGGGTAAGCCAGATGGCCTACCCCCGTCAAAGTCAGGTGTGTTTAGGCGTCCTGGCTATCGCGAGTCAGGTTGGGATCGACTGGAATTCCAGGTCCCATCGTGGTCGAGACCACTGCCTTGCGGATGAAGCGACCCTTGGAAGAGTTTGGCTTCGAACGGATAACTTCTTCGAGCGCAGCCGCGTAGTTCTCGGCTAGTTGCTGCTCGGTGAAGGAGGTCTTTCCAATGATGAAGTGAAGGTTAGAGTTCTTATCAACACGGAATTCAATCTTTCCGCCCTTGATATCGGTAACAGCCTTCGCAACATCGGTGGTTACGGTTCCGGTCTTTGGGTTAGGCATCAAACCGCGAGGTCCGAGAACCTTTCCAAGACGACCGACCTTACCCATCAATTCTGGGGTAGACACGACTGCGTCGTAATCGAGGCGACCCTTTGCAACTTCGTCGATCAATTCATCAGCGCCGACGATGTCAGCACCAGCTGCGCGTGCTTCTTCAGCGCGCTCGCCACCTGCGAATACGAGAACGCGTGCGGTCTTACCGGTTCCGTGTGGCAGGTTAACTGTTGAACGAATGGCTTGGTCAGCCTTCTTTGGATCAACACCCAAGAGCAACGCAACTTCAACGGTAGCGTCGTACTTGGTGGTGCTGGTCTCCTTGGCGAGCTTTACGGCTTGGCCAGGGGTGTAAAGGATTGACTGATCGACCTTTGCGGCCGCGTCCTTGTACTTCTTGCTGCGCTTCATTTCATCTCCTGTTTCTCGGCGAGTTATCGTCGAGAGTCGGGTTGTGGTTAGCGGACCAGCGAGGTCCTCCCACTCTTATCCGGAACTTTTCCGGTTAAGAATTCTTATTTAGTTATGGTCGAGTTCAGTTATGGTCGAGCGGTATTAGGAAACTGTGATTCCCATTGAGCGAGCTGTACCCGCGATGATGAGGCTTGCTGCCTCAAGATCATTTGCGTTCAAGTCAGGCATCTTGAGCTTTGCGATCTCTTCGACCTGAGCCTTGGTGATGTTTGCAACCTTGGTCTTGTGTGGGACTGGTGAGCCCTTTTCAACGCCAGCGGCCTTCAAGATAAGGCGTGATGCTGGTGGTGTCTTGGTGATGAAGGTGAACGAACGATCTTCAAAGACGCTGATCTCAACTGGGATGATCTGACCCTTTTGGTTTTCGGTCGCAGCGTTATACGCCTTCACGAAGTCCATGATGTTCACACCATGCTGACCGAGGGCAGGACCTACTGGAGGAGCAGGTGTTGCTGCGCCAGCCTGAATCTGAAGCTTAATGAGCGCAGTGATCTTCTTCTTTGGTGCCATTTCGTTTCTTCCTTTTCTCGGTTACTTAAATTCTAGGGTCAGTAAATACTTTGTGGTGATTAGAGCTTCTGGACTTGGTTGAAGCCAAGCTCCACTGGGGTTTCGCGGCCGAAGATTGAAACCAAAACCTTGAGCTTTGCTTGCTCTGGCATGATCTCTGAAATCGTCGCTGGCAAGGTGGCGAATGGGCCATCCATAACAGTGACGGACTCGCCGATTTCGAAATCGACCATCTTGATATCGATCTTGTCGGACTTCTTGACCGGACGTGGCGCCAAGATGTTCTCGACTTCGGTCAGGGTCAAAGGTGATGGGTGGTGTGCGTTACCGACAAAGCCGGTGACACCAGGAGTGTTACGCACGCATGACCATGACTCATCGGTCAGATCCATGCGAACCAAGACGTAGCCAGGGAAGACATTGCGCTTTACCTGCTTGCGTTGGCCGTTCTTAATTTCAGTAACTTCTTCTTCTGGGACCTCAACCTGGAAAATGAACTCTTCCATGTTCAAGGTGCGCTTGCGGTTATCGAGGTTATCGCGAACCTTCTTCTCGTAACCAGCGTATGAGTGAACGACATACCAATCGCCAGGCAAGCCACGAAGGGTGCGGCGGAATTCTGCATTGGCATCGTTCTCTTCTTCGGCTGCTACTTCAGCGCCCTCTTCGGCTACTTCAGCATCAATTTCGCGAAGCGCAGCAGGAGTGCCTTCTTCAAAATCGGCAACCAAAACATCTTCGGTTGCGGGAATTTCAGTGGTCGCGGCAGACGCTGCGAGCGCCGCTTCGAACTCGTTCACTGATTCGGTATTTTCTACGGTCATCTTTTTCCCTTACCCAAATACCCAGAAAACGATCTTGGTGAGTACAACATCAAGAATCGAGACGACGGCAATAATGAAACCTACGAAGACGAGTACGACAGAGGTGTAGGTGGTCAGCTGGTTGCGTGTTGGCCAAACAACCTTGCGGAGCTCGCTGACAACTTGGCGGTAGAACAGGCCAATGCGACCAAAGAGACCCTTAGCCTCTTCAGTTGAGTGCTTCTCATCAGCCACGTACTGAACCTCTTTCTGTCTTACTTCACTAGGACTTCGTTTGAAGCTAGTTGAATACTTCTTTATTACCTAACTCGTACTACTTGCAGGGCAGGAGGGACTTGAACCCCCAACCGCCGGTTTTGGAGACCGGAACTCTGGCCAGTTGAGCTACTGCCCTTCGAGCGTTACGGAGGCATGACTAAGCATGACCCTTTGCAAGCGCCAGAACGAGGAGTGTACGGTCCCAAGCGCCCTCCAGTAAAACTGGCCTCCGAGCCTCATATTGGTCTCTCGCGACCGCACCGCCGAGCGCGATTTCTCGCCTATTTGGCATACTCGCCCCATGAGCACAGAGAAGCCCCGCATATCCAAGCGCATCGGCGCCATCGCTGAATCGGCCACCTTGGCCGTGGATAGCAAGGCAAAGGCACTCAAGGCCGCGGGCCGTCCTGTTATCGGATTCGGTGCAGGTGAGCCGGACTTCCCTACTCCTGATTATGTAGTGAAAGCCGCGATCGATGCGGCGGCCAAAGTTGCCAACCATCGCTACACACCGGCCGGTGGATTGCCACAACTCAAAGAGGCAATCGTTGCCAAGACAAAGCGCGATTCCGGATATGAAATCACGGCAGATCAAGTATTAATTACCAATGGCGGAAAGCAAGCCGTCTACGAATCCTTCGCTTCCATTGTTGATCCGGGCGATGAAGTTCTGTTGCCTTCTCCATACTGGACTACATATCCCGAGTGCATCAAGCTTGCTGGTGGAGTATCCGTCGAAGTATTCGCCGATGAAACCCAAAACTATTTGGTCACCGTCGAACAACTCGAAGCAGCCCGCACCCCAAAGACCAAGGTCTTGTTGTTCTGCTCCCCCTCGAACCCAACTGGTTCGGTTTATTCGCCCGAGCAAGTAAAGGCGATCGGCGAGTGGGCGCTCAAGCACGGCTTGTGGGTCATCACCGATGAAATCTATGAGCACTTGCTTTACGACGGCGCTACCGCGCCGAGCCTGCCAGTGGTCGTCCCGGCGCTCGCGGATCGCACAATCATTCTGAACGGTGTTGCCAAGACATACGCGATGACCGGATGGCGCGTCGGTTGGATGATTGGGCCGAAGGATGTCATCAAGGCCGCGACCAATCTTCAATCGCACATGACATCGAACGTCGCGAACGTATCCCAACGCGCCGCAATCGCCGCGTTGACTGGAGATTTGTCGGCCGTCCACGAAATGGGCGTGGCGTTTGATCGTCGCCGCAAATTAATCGTGAAGATGCTCAACGAGATTCCTGGTGTGGAATGTCCGACACCTACCGGCGCTTTTTATGTCTACCCCTCGGTTAAGGGAATCTTGGGCAAGGAAATTCGTGGAAAGCGTCCACAAACATCGGCCGAACTCGCAACCTTGATACTTGAAGAAGTAGAAGTTGCCGCCGTTCCTGGCGAGGCCTTCGGACCTTCCGGTTACTTGCGCTTTTCGTACGCGACTTCCGATGAAGATATCGTTGAGGGTATTACGCGCGTTCAGAAGTTATTGGGCGAAGCTAAATAATTTTATTTAGTCGAGGCTGACGCCGACGAACTGCACTTCTGGTTGAAGAGTAATTCCAAACTTTTCCTGCACCTTGGCGCGCGCGCTTTTCGCCAGCGCAATGATGTCGGCAGAGGTCGCGCCACCGGCGTTAGATAACGCCAGTACGTGATGGGGCGAAATCTGAGCGCCCGCTAATCGATCGCCCTTATTCACACCCGCATTCTCCATCAGCCATGCCGCAGATGTTTTGATTCGACCATCGGGTTGTGGCCAGCGTGGGGCAGATTCTGGAAGCGATGCGGCTTGAGCATCAGAAATAATTGGATTGATAAAGAATGATCCCGCCGATTGAACATCCGACTGCAACAACATCCCTTTTTTCGCACGGAGAGCCAAGACCGAGGTTCGAACATCCGTGATGGGCGCACGATCGCCGATGGCAACGCCCAGCGCGTTCGCGAGTTCGGCATACATTATCGGCAGCGACATTTCGCCGCGACGGAGCTGGAAGGTCACATCCAAAATAACCCAGCGACCAGCCTCTTTCTTAAATTTTGATTCGCGATATCCAAATTCACATTCCGACGCCGCAAAGGTAGTGACTCGCTTTTCTTTCCGGTCATACGTACGAACTCGCGCGATTACTTCTGCTACTTCGTGGCCATAGGCGCCAATGTTTTGAATCGGGGCGCCGCCCACGGTGCCTGGAATTCCGCTGAGCGATTCGAGATTTGCAAGACCCTTCTCCATGGTGAAGAGAACGAAGTCATCCCAATCTTCACCGGATGCAACCGTCAGCATTCCGCCGCTACAGGCATCAATCTCATAACTATTTCCGCTGGTCTCGACACAAATAACGGTTCCGGCAAACCCTTCATCGCTAATCAAAAGGTTAGATCCACCGCCAATAATTAAAAGCGGTGTCTGAGCCGAATCGGCTTCGTCAATCGCGGCGATCAATTCACTTTCCGTTGTGGCATGAACAATCCGCTGAGCCGGTCCGCCAACGTTCAGCGTGGTCAGCGCGGAGAGATGTTCGACGCTCATAGCCCAAGCCTAACGGCGGGGCGAAAGAATCTCGGGCTTACCGCGAAAGCGGTCAAGAATGCGGTCGTAATTCTTCTTCGATTGCTCGTCTCGATACGCGGGATCTGAATCGTGATACCCATGGTGGCGCTCCTGATGAAGCGGCAAATCCATCTGCCACAACCGGCCATGCGCTTGTCGCAATCGGAGTCCAAATTCGATATCCGCATTTCGGTAATACACCGCGCGAATATTGAACGCGCCGGCTTCTAGCGCCTGTTCACGATTAATACCCAAGAAGTAGCTGAAGAGGACGTCGACTTCGCCCGGACCCTTGTCGTCCACACTGCGCCATTCGTCGTCGATGTTAATGAGACCACCTCGCCAACCCACAGCGACATAGTCATTCTTACGAAGAATTTCGAGCGCTGGGGTTATGGCGTCGCCATCAAAAATAATGGAAGCGTCCATAATGAATACATATGGAGATGGTGCGGCTTTAAGAAGCGCATTCGCGGCTTCGCCCCAGCCCACTCCGCCGGTTATCTGAACAACAAAGGTACGAGCGTTGATTACCGTGGTTAATGCCGACGCGTCGGGCGTTCCGTTGATTAGTACAACAATTGCGGTCTTATCACCGGTGTATTGCTGCGCTGCCTTTACTGACGTAGCGGCGTCTTCGCAGAATCCATCCACGATGATGGCGATGGTGGAATCGAACGTTGCTTCCGAAAGATGTCGAAAATCTCCGATTCGGGCGTACTGCGAAAATGGCGATTTCTCGCGAAAATCAAAGCCGCCAGCCACGTCGAGAATTTCATACCCGAGCGCCAATATTTGATCGCGCAATGAGTCAGCTAGTGCAAAGTCTTTATTGGCGCGGGCTTCTTGTCGCGCTTGGCCTAGTGCGGTTACTTCGGCTGGAACATTCATGCGTTTGCGACGAGCGCCTTCGCCATTCCCAGGACCTTGGTATCGGCACAGATCGCGGTGATATCAATCTTGGCATCGCCCGCGTCGGTGATTTCTGAAACTTTTCCGCTAACGATTAATTCCACATCGACCCCGGCCGGAACGACAACGGGCTTGGTGAATCGCACTGAATACTGTTTGACCGAGGCCGATCCACCTGCAAGGTCTGCAACGTACTTGCCCGCGAGCGCCATGGTCAGCATGCCGTGCGCAATCACATCGGGAAGGCCGACAGATTTGGCGAAGGCTTCATCTTGGTGAATGGGATTCTGATCGCCAGAAGCGTTGGCATACGCCACCAAGAGCGCGCGATTAATAAGAAATGTATGTGGGGCCAATTCTTGGCCAGCAGTAAATCGACTCATGCCCGCACCACCAACGTGGACCATGTGGAGACGACTAATTCTTCGCCGTTAAAGAGATCGCCGCGAACCGTCACGATTTCGTTGCCGGCCATGACGCGGGCGGATTCAATCGTGGAGTCGCATCGAAGGGTGTCGCCGGCAACAATCGGGCGTTTGATATCAAAGCGTTGTTCGCCGTGGACGACTCGAGTCCAATCCAAGCCGCTCTCTTGCAGCAACTTTTGGGATTGATCAAGAGTGATGGTGATTGCGTAGGTGGGCGTCGCCATAGACGTATCGGATTCACCGATAACCGCCGCGAAGGCGTTAATGGATTCTTGCGAAACAGAGGTGCTAGTCGCACCAGGGAAGGTGCGCCCGACTAGGTCGGGGTTGAGCATGTGTTAGCGGGTTTCGCGGTGTGTGGTCGACAACTTGCAGCGTGGGCAGAACTTCTTCAGCTCTAGACGGTCTGGATCGTTGCGACGGTTCTTCTTGGTGATGTAGTTACGCTCTTTGCACTCGACACAGGCCATAGTGATCTTAGGACGTACATCCGCGCTCTTGCTTGCCATGGTCCTGCTCCTTTATTTCTACATGAACAGCTAGTTCATTAATTCTGATACATATTATATATGCGCCCTGTGGAGCATATTTCCCGCGTAAATCTCTAGTTCTCGTAGCGGAAGCCGGATTTGAACCGGCGACACAGCGATTATGAGCCGCTTGCTCTACCAGGCTGAGCTATCCCGCCATAAAAATTCAGCGTGAGCTGAACTCTCGAGCCCCCCAACGGAATCGAACCGTTGACCTTTTCCTTACCATGGAAACGCTCTACCGACTGAGCTAGGGGGGCAGACAATTGCAGGCGCCGAGCGTACAACCATCGGGGGGTTGGGGGGAAATTAGGGTGAACTCGGCAAGCTGACCCCCGCGTGGCATGGGAGAATTGATGCAAATGTTCGATTTCTTCCTCAAAAGCTTGGTCTCCACCAGGCGGCGCCAAGCTGCGCTGATCGCGAGCGGTGGAGTCGTCCTGCTCTGTATCGGCGTCATCGCGACCACGATTGTTTATCAACTCAATCACCCAAACCAAAACTTTAAGCCGTTAAAGACACATGCGGACCTGCCTTTCCAGCCGATGGAAACCTTTGCGGATTCGTTAAACGGAACATTCCCCTCCGATATGACTAATTTCAAAGATTCTTCGTGCCCGGCATTACCCAGCGATTGGGTAAAGCAAGAAAATGCAAAACCTGGCGTGAGCATGACCCTGCAAGATTGGGCGCATCTCGATTTACCAAACGCCTTAGGTAGCGCGTTATGGTTAAATAAAACGTCGGCCTCGTGTGGTGACACAATTCAAGTTCATGCATCGTTGTTCGATACGAAGCAGTCATATGCCTTGCCCGGGCCACGCACGATTGTCGCTATGCGAATCGGTTATTACAACGGTTCTGGCGCGCGCGAAGTATGGACATCCGGTCCGATTAAGTTAGCTAACCAAAGAGTTTCATTGCCTAATAACGCCACTCGATTGGTGGAAACCCATTGGCCGACAACCTTGACGATGACGGTCGGCGATGACTGGACGCCGGGTTTTTATTTGATCGCGACGATGTCGCCTACGAACACCATTGAGAATGTCGCGCCGCTTGTCGTCCGCGCGCCTCTCTCGAGTTCGCCACTCCTTTTGGTCCATTCGTTCATGACGTGGAATATGTACAACACCTTCGGTGGCTATTCCGGATACGAAGGCCCTGGCGGAACCGCAGACGAAATTCGTGCCGCCCGGAGCCGAGTTATCTCGTTCGATCGACCAATTGTCGGAAGCGGCGCTTACTCGATTCACCGTGACGCCATCCCATTGGTGCAATTCCTCGAACAACAAGGTATCGCGGTCGATAACGAATCCGACGTGGACATCAGCCAATGGCCATCCATCACTCAGTCGTATAACGGCGTTGTTTTTGGCGGTCACCCTGAATACATGACCCGCCGCCTCTTTGATACTTTGATTGCCGATCGCAACAACGGAATTAACTTGGCATTCCTCGGCGGTAACAATGCATATTGGCAGACTCGTCTTACCTCTTCTCCTGCAGGTCCAATGCGTCGGGCAATTATGTATCGCTCCGCGGTTGAAGATCCAGTCACCGATATCAACCAGGTGACTGTTGAATTCGGCGATCGTCGAGTGAACACTCCCCCTAATCTGATCACCGGAGAGGTGACTGATGGAGTTCACGTATATGGCGATGTTCGCGCGGTAAAAATTCCATCATGGTTAAAGTTGCCGTCATACGCATCCATCATGGGAATTTCACCGGATACCGAAGCCGAAGCCGTTCCCAACAACGTTGCCGAAGCTCCTAAGGTAAACATTCTCTTCTCCGGCACGATGCGTTTTAGAGATCCACAACCAGTGCGCTCCGGTGGGCCTCGCGTTCCATTGGCGCAGACATCCTGGTTTACAACGCCTTCTGGCGCAGCAGTCTTTGATGCAGGTATGACAACGTGGTCGTGTAATTTGATGGAATCGTGTGCATACGCCACGGTCGACTTAGCATCCCGTCAGACCATTGACTCTGTTACACAACAAGTCCTAACGTTGTGGGCTAAGCCAAAAGTAGGAGCCACCCTCAAATGATGCGTCCCAACTATCACTTGCCGCACGCCCCTCATTGGCATGTAAAGCACGGTGGCGAACAACGCTGGCCGGTCTCGTTCGTTGTTGTCGTAGTTATCGTTCTGCAGTACTTGTTGCCCAAGCACCTTTCATTGCGTATCCAGCCTCTGATTTGTGTCATCGAAGCAGTTCTCGCAATCGCCTTATTCGCGCTTAACCCTGGTCGCATCAAGTCGCATAGCCGCAGCCGCTGGTCACTCGGAATCGTCCTTACTGCTGTGATGACCGGATCCAATATCACCTCTGCGGTTCAACTCGTTCAAGCTTTAATTCATGGCACCGTGAAGAACGCGAATAGCCTGCTTGGTTTTGGTGGATCTATCTGGCTCACCAATATTGTTGTTTTTAGTCTCTGGTATTGGGAGTTCGACAGAGGTGGTCCTGGAGCGCGCGCCGAGGCGCTCGACCCATATCCAGACTTCCTCTTCCCGCAGATGACGACCGAAGGGTATGCACCAGAAAGCTGGAGCCCGGCGTATTTTGACTATCTCTATACATCGTTTACTAACGCGAGCGCGTTCAGCCCAACCGATGTTCTACCGCTTACTCGTTGGGCGAAAATGTTGATGATGATTCAGTCGGCCACGTCGTTGATTACGGTCGGTCTGGTTATCGCTCGAGCCGTCAATATTCTTCAGTAATTTATTAGAAGTACTTTTTATAAGTTTTGTAAATCGGAGCTTTAATACGTCGGTACTGCAGCTTTATTTGCCCACGAATAGAAATCTTTAAGACTTTGTTCTGAGCGGGCTCGTCTGGGGTTTTCACATCACTAAGCGCGGGCGAGGTTTCATCCAGTGAATCAGCGATTCGTTCAATGTTCGTGACCAGTGAAATGCTTCGGACTAACTGATCATGGTCGACGTGTGAGGAATCTTCGATGAGTTTGTCGGCCAAGGTAGCGCCAGCAAGACGAACTTCATCGGCTAGCAATGTATCGGATACCCCATCGCCTTCGCTCATGTTCTCTGCCTTGGCAGAGATGGCGAATGAAGCAGCGGAGAGCGCCTCGGCAATCTGTCGGTTAACGGCCGCGGGAATTCCTTTATCTACAGCGGAATCAAAGAGCGTCCGCGCGATGGTGCGGACCTGCACCACAGTGTGTTCTACTGCTACGCCGCGAATATAAAGATCCTCTGCCTCATCTTGTTCGGCGGTCGGAAACCACCGTGCATAACGACGCGCTTCAAGTGCTTGAGCACGCACTGACGGAATCTCTTCAACCAGCAAACGAGCCTT
>Ga0214207_1000149_pt1 | contig 22738 bp, 21 predicted proteins | sample TroBogEpilimnion_6_FD_153045 | JGI IMG/M metagenome (GOLD analysis project Ga0214207, IMG submission 153045) | Freshwater microbial communities from Trout Bog Lake, WI - 13JUL2009 epilimnion | ecosystem: Environmental > Aquatic > Freshwater > Lake > Epilimnion/Euphotic zone | place: Trout Bog... | reverse complement strand
TTGTTTTCGGAATAGTTAATTCCTCCTTCATGTAAAATTTTGTAAATTTCTTGATGTTCTGTACATCCTAAATTGCTTATTTTTTCCATTAAAAGTTTTCTTTCACGCATTGAATTGTATTGTTTATGTAATATTAGCAAAGTATGTCTTAAGTCCTAATCATCATTATCAATTTCATCATCAATATCATCAACGTCATCTATCTCATCATCATCCTCGTTGATTTCCAGGTCGGATTCCAGACCACCCTCAAGATCAAATAAGCCATCATCTTCTCCATCTATGTCATCATCATCTTCAGCCACATCACCTTGTCCATCCTCATCCTCATCATTTTCATCTTCTTCATCAATATCTTCTAAATCATCATCATCATCATCTACTCCATCCGGGAGTCCTTAATCTTCTTCAATAACATCTTTACCCTTTTCATTGACACCATCTTCCACTACTCTTCCAACAGCGCAAATTTTTTTGTCGTTCAATTCATACTTTTTACCCAAAACTTCAACATTAATTTGATTTCCTATTGTTAGCCGTTCAAGAGCAACGCTGCCAGTGATACCAACACCATGCTTGGTAATTATAACCTCTACAACTGGTATTTTAACTATATTTCCAGATTCATCCATACCTGGAATAGAAGCCTCTGCCAAAATACCAAATTTATTAATATTTGTTATGACAACTTTCAATATCGTGCCGATACAAGGATTACAAACATCCGCTGTGTATTGTACATTGTAAATGACATCCCCATTTAATGAAACCATACGTGTATTCCCTGGGGAAATTTTTAAAATTTCTACTGAATTTGGTTTAATGAATCCATGTTTTGTACATTTGCCTTCATTACTTGATTTGATCTTCAACTCAATTACATCCCTAAATTTAGACGAAATTTCTTTCGGATTCAGACATATCTTATCAACAAAAACAGAGTTCATAAAGATATCCGTATTGTCCATTGTCTTTCTTTACAAAAACAAAAATAATTCTTATATACTTCACTTTTTTACATTATCTATCTTGAGTTTCATTAAGTAATAGGGATAGGGTCTTGCAAAACGGTTAGGTGTGTTTTTTCTGAGAACAAGTTCATAAATGTCACATAAGCGACCTTTGTTTCCTGTAGGATTAATATTATTATCAACGGAAGTGATTAATTCCTTGACCTGCGCTACTGATAGTTTAGAGTTTGCATGACACACAGACCCTGATGATGCTCCTTTATTTCCTTGAGAATCCCGAATAATCATTTTAAATCTATGATTAATGATTGTGTCTGAAACGAAACCATGTAAATCCAAAGAATTTCGTTCTACGAGCCTTTTGAAATCCAATTCAAGTTTCATAGCATTATTCAATTTACCTGTAGGACATTTAATAAGTTTATCGTTCTTAATCATAAAGAAGCGATCTTCACCTCTTTGATAATCTATATAAAAAAGTATTTCACTTTTTGTCCTTGTAAGAAAAACACCTGATTCTATAATACTATTATATATATGTTCATTTACTACGTCTGGATTTGCTAAAATGTATTCAACTAACATGAACAAATCATTTTGAGGCAATCTGTCAATGATAAAGTCATAACAACATGCTCTATAATCCGCTCTTCCCTGAACAGATGAATGAAGCTCAGAGAACTTATTTTCAATAAATGTAATAATTGCGTCTGCATCACCCATTTCAATTTTACTAGCACTTGGGGCAAAATGTTTGATATCAAGTTTTTTACGTGGAGCTATATATTTCTCATTTTGACGTTCTTCAATAGTCATTCTCTCATTTGCTTTATCAAACCTTTGAAACAGATAACGTTTGCCACGAAAAATCAAATATCCTAATGTGTTTCCTTTGATTAAATTTACAACTCTAACCTTTTTTTCAAGCATGACATTTAAGGCATACTTCAGTATATCTTCGTCCAAATATTCTATTAATGAGTTGAGACCATCTTTAATCTCGGTATATGTATAATACAACTTATTTTTATACAATTCTACAATATAGGTTATATATATGTCAATCTCGTCATCTAAGAACTGTACCTTGAATGTGCTTTCATCAATTTGAATATTCTTATCACTATCTGTACATGACGATCGTTGGATATCCTCATCTCCAATGGAAAAATTCCTAATAACTTTTTTTTGAGATGTTTTAAGATTGATAGATTTGTTTATTTTATGAGGGTCAAAATATAATGCTGTCTTATTCAAGAGGCAATCGATCGCATTAGATTTCAATATATCGGTAACTTGTTTAATGAGATTTTGCTTTTTATCCGCAATACGATATATACGTACATCTATTGTTTCCCGATAATTATTTCGTGTGTTTGCATGTTGATATATTGTTACATTTCTTTTTTCAAGAGGGAGACTCACATGCGAACAATGTCTTATACCGCGACCAAAAATCTGTTCCAATTTTTGCAGATGATACCAAGGCTCGAGAACATGAATTTCTCTTATTCTTTTAAAATCAATACCTTCTGTTGCAACACTAGACCCAATAATTACCTTTATAACTTCTCCTTCAACATTACTATCACTTTTAGCAATCCTAATTTCATCATCATTGTTGGGTGAGATTTCTTGATTTGCAGAAAGAATAATATATTGTGCTTGCTTACCATTGATCCTAAAACTCTTTTTTTCCTTGGCGTTGTGTAAGATACTATTTCCACCATATTTTGAAAATCCCATGTGTTCAAGTGCAATAGCAATTGGGAGAATACCACTGTAAATAAACGTTGAATAAATATACACAATTCCTTCACTATTAGTTATGTAATCTATAATACTTTTAATCTTTGCTGAATATGTACTTATTTGATCATATGAAAATATCTCTCCAAATGACTGAGTGAAATTAGGGTCGTAAGAAACTTTTAATCGTTTTGATGGAGTACTAATTGGATTAAAACATCTCCAAAAGCCTTTTTTTTCTTCTTTTTTTGTCCAGTAGTATTCTTTAATATCATTTGTTTCATTCAAGGTAGGATATACCATATTTGATACTTGTAGACCCATTTGAATATCAGTTTTTCCGTTGATATCATTGACATCATCACCATTTTCCCCATCGTACTCATTGGCATTTATTTCATGTTCAATCATTTCAATGTCTCGTTTTTTTAGCCTTTGTTCGAATAACGAATATACCTTTTCTTGAAAAGCACTCATGGTACTTTTAATTAAAATCAAGTTCTCCAATGTATTTTTATCTTTTATTTCTTGATTGAAAATATCAAATTTTGGTTTATCACCTTTTTTAAATATATTTGGATCTTTGTTGACATTCGGATATAATCTGAAAGGAAACGTGTATGGATTACTTCCTCGCATAAATGATACGCGCCCTCTTGAAGCTTCGATTAATTTTTGTTCACCAATATTTGAAATCTGTCCGTCGGAAAAAACGTCACGAATTTTGATTGTTGGTTGTTTATCATTCAGTAGCATCAAATTCAACAGCCATACAATTTCCGTTACATTGTTGAACATGGGTGTTGCTGTGAGTAAAATCAATTTGACATTTGTGGCAACTTTCAATACATGCTCAAGCTTTGGGGGAACTTGTTTTTGTGTTTGTTCAGATGCAAGTCGTAGATTATGAACTTCATCAATAATTATAACCCTATCCGAATAAACCCCTTTAAGCTCGTCATCGAATCTTTTTTTTCGTTTGACCTCGTTCTTTTCAAATGTTTCTACCTTTTCTTTTAATTTATCATAATCATTTGAAAATTCTACAAATCCTTTGAATTGATATTGTTCTCCCACAACCTTTTTCACTTTCGACTCGAGCATATCCTTGTTCATTGTTTGTTTATCCGGAACTAGATCGAGATATTTAACCCCTGTACATTGATTACTCTTTTCGCTAAAAGTTCCATTCACAACACTGACTTTTGAAATGTCAAAAATTTGTTTCTTAAAGTTATCCCTTAAATTTGGTGATACAAGAACTAAATGTTTTTTCTTAAACATTTTAGAATATTGTTCAGCAATACTTATTGCAGTACATGTTTTTCCAGTTCCGACAGAATGAAATAATAATATGCTATTATATGGGGTTTCAGAAGACATAAAATGTTTTAAGAATTTTTGATTTTCAGTGAGTTGAAATATGTCTAATGAACATTTTGCATTGGCTGTTTTATCATAGTCTGAACTTGGAGGTAAATATTTGTTTTTATGGAATTCTTTTTTTGAGAATATAATTCGGTTAAACTCTTTCTCAGTTGTTGGCGGATAACTTACAAATTTAGAGGTTTTTTCAGAAGGTGTATATTGCAATTTAGATATTGCTTCACGAATACTATCTTGTTCAAACTTGTCCCCTTTGCTGTACGCCTTTTTTGCCTTTTCGTAAAGATCATCCATTATACGTATTACTATAATGAAATAAAAAAATCAAATTGTGTAACAAGACTTCAGAATGATGTTGTTGACGCGTTTTAGCAACTCTTTTCTCTCAATATTCTTCTCCATAATCTTTTCTTGAGCTTCTTTGTAGGTAAACCATTTGACATCTTTAATTTCTCTTGCTTGATGCTTATTATTTGGATCAAACAATTGTGGACTGCTCATAAATGATGGTAGTTGACAATACTTTGCAATATAATAAATATGTTTATAGCGTACTTTATTTGAACCACTGAATATTTCTTCAAATGGTTTGATTTCCCTGATGAACTTGATATTCCTAAGATTCATACCTGTTTCTTCTTTGAATTCACGTAGAGCACATCGTCTATCATCTTCATCCGAGAAATTCCGACGACCTTTTGGAAATCCCCATTCAGTTTCCTCAAGGGTGGTATCAGTACTGTCTAACAAATAATTAAAATTTACAAAACTAGTTTCACCATTTTCTGTCTTGAGATTAAAACCATCTCGTAAAATTTTAAATTTTTCCTTTGATGTATTGTATTCTTTCATAAAGTTTTTCCCACTGGATATAGACCAAAGACCTTTCCATAAAGTTTCGAAATCATTTTGTCGCAGTTTTTCCCTCTCTTCATTTATCATATTAGAAAAAAGCTTTTTTAAATATGTGATGTTTTGTAATTCATACTTTCCTCGCATGAACTCTACAAAACTCAGTGAATCTTTCCTTTGTACCATAAGATATTCGGGGTATAAACTATTAGTTTTGTCATCATATACAAGGCGATAACAAATAATACCAAAACTTGTAATCGGATGATTACAACGAGCGTATACATGACCTACTCCTCCACAGTTACAACATACAATATTACTGTAATTTTTGAACACTTGTTTAATGCCATCGTCTAGTGGTTCAATAAAATGTTTACTCATTTTAAAGCCAGAGCTCCTTCTATAAATTAATTAAATATTTTTTAAATAACTTTATTATTTTGTTTCTTTATTGTAAAATGAGTGTACAAGACACATCATCAAGTAACTACTGGAAGGGCAAAGTTAAAGAATATACAGATTTCTTATCCCAACTTCAAGTACCACAGACACCTTCAAATGGTTCAAATCCAAAATCTAAATCAGAAACTCTGGTTGCAAATAAAGAAGTCATAATCAAAACACTCACAGATATTCAAAATGGTCTGAAGGAATATATTTTGGCAAAAATTAATGAGATAAAAAAACAATCACAAGATGATCTTCAAAAGACTAAATTAAACACGAATGCAAAAAATGTGAAAATTAGCAGTCTTGAAAGCCAACTTGATGGACTATCAGATATGTTCTCATCTGCAATGGGAATAATCACTGGTATCAACGCAAAAATAAACGAAATTGCCTAATGTATTTGTTTGCATGTTTCCCATAATGAATTGTATATTTTTGTGTTGAATATAATAATGACAATGTATTTTTTTACTGATCAAAACACAACTTTGTTGATCATATTAAATAATTTGAAAACATTTCTTTTATCAAAATTGTTAGATAACGATAAAAGTGTTACCGTGTCAGATACTGAAGCATTACCGTATAAAGAGGTCATTCATGATGTGTTGATCAAAATTGAATCTCATAAAATTGATATCTTACAAGATGCTGTCTCAAGTGAAAATTCAAAAGATTTGGGAAGCATTCTCGGAAATATCCCAAAGGCAATTAAGATGTTGCAATTGCTTATTCTCATGGTTGACATGTACAAACCTCAAGTCCCCGTTATTGATAAAGCATATCAGTTTACTGAAATACAACACGATGCTTTTAAAATTTACAAAAGCCTGTTTTTTGGGTTTATTTATTTCATGCAACATATGATAGATGCTTTGGTGTTTATCAAACAAGACAGATATTTTACTCCGAATGATATGCGAGTATTTTGTATATATTACAAAGTACTTTGTGATTATAGAAAACACATTCTAGACTTAGAAACAAATTCAGAAAAAAATTCCAAAAACAAACAAGAAATACAAGATTTTCTTAAAATATTGCTGACATTTCTTGGAACTGTAGAAAATATTGTTGGTGCTGACATATTACGGAAACTAGAACGTGAAACAAATGATCCAATGAACTTGATGGTAGACCTGAAAAGTGTTTTTGAAGAGTTGTCAAAGAAAACAATTGAAACACCAGAACAGATAGAAGAGAAAAAACAAATTGCTCTACGAATGGAAAAGGAAGCTGCTGAAAAAGCCCTAAAGCAGTGTGAAAATGACTTGTCAGAACTTCAAAGTCACAAAAACACATTCAAAGAGGTCTTGCAATTCAAACACGACCTCGATAATGTTATTCAAGATGAACTTGTTAAATCACGTCTAATGCTTGTAGTTGAAAACTATAAAACATTTACAGAAGACCATAAAGATATTTTTGATAATGAAGCAATTTTCAATCAAGATATCAACAAAAATAACCAAGATGATTGCAATAGATTAAGTGCCTTGGTTTCCTCTCTGAGAAACAACTTGATGGAAGTGAAAATTAAAATGATAAACTTCAAAGAAGATATTAGGGGGTCTGTTCGAATTTTTGTTAAAGTCAAGGGTTCTGTATCAAAACCAGAGACTTGGCAAGAAGGCGAATTTTCTCTTGCGTCTATTAAATATCCAAAAGGAAAGAATAATTCCCGAAATAATGACAGTAACCCTCCTCCTAATGTCGATGGAAATAAATATATAGATTTTGAAAAGAAAATATATGGTCCTTTTTACAATGTTTTCAAACAAACTCAGACAAATCTTGATGGATTTAACAAAATGGAATCAATGTTCAAACAAGTTGAAAATGGATATCATATAGCAATCTTTGGTTATGGGTATTCTGGTGCTGGTAAAACATATACTCTTTTAAATAATGGAAATGATAAAGGTATTCTACTTCAAGCTATATCTTATTTTGTGAAAAAAGGTGTTGATGTTTCCATTCATAAAATGTTTGAACTATACATAAATGAATTTACTGGTCTAAATGCAAAACCTAAATTAACTGGTAAAACAATTCCATTAAACTACAATACAACACTGTTTGATACAACAAAAGAACAACAATTAAAGACAAATGCTTTTATCGATATTTTGGACCAAATTACAACAGAACGTAAAATTACAGGAAGAATTAAAAAAACAATAAACAATCCAGAGTCTTCAAGAAGTCATTTGTTCATTACACTCAAAATTGGAACAGGATACATTACAATATGTGATATGGGAGGGCGTGAAGATCCATTTGATATTTATCACAATACTAGATTAAAAATAAAAGGTCAAGAATACAAACTGTCATGCTCACATACAAAAGACAACAACGAAAATTGCGTTTTCAATAGTGGTGATTTATCAAACCTAATGATTTTTGATAAAGATAAAATTAATGTTTCCAATTTTTTGAGTAAATATAAAAACAATCTTAAAAACGAGTTCAGACAACCAAAGGCTCTTGATGAAAATGTAATATCTCAAATTATTGATACACTGAAAATATGTTTCGAAGGATTTTACATCAATGAGACAATCAACCATCTAACTTGGTATTTTAAACATTTGAATGGCGTCAAGATGAATAGAGATGACATTCGCATTCAAACAGATTCCCTAGCAGCAAGTGGAGGTAAAGAATATAATGTGGGTAAATGCTTTTCATCTCCTTATAAAAGAGATGAGACATCAGTTGTTAATCCAGAAGATAACATACTGATGATAAGTACACTAGAAGAACTTAAAAACTTGAGCTCACAAGATAAACCAACTAAATTTGTTATGATGGCATGTGTTCGTCAAGAAGGTTTAAGCAAGTATGTTGAATTCAGCCAAAAGACTCTTGATTTCGCTGAAAGCATAACAAGTACAATTGCTACAGTATCATAGAATATTTCGCCTATATAAGGATAAATATGTCTTTAAAAGTTATGGTTTTCACGGTATCGCATGCAATTGGTAATATAAACACAGTACTACTCGATACTCTGAGTTCTGTTCTTTTACAAGTATCAAAAGATTACAAAATTGATTTTGAAGAATTGCATCAAAAATATCTCGAAGACATCAATATGACACAATATCCTAAACGAAAAGGTAGAAAGAAGAAAATCAAAGATGAATATATAGAAACTGAAGAATATGAGTATGAAGGTGTAATATACCTTGTAGATGGAAATGATATTGTTTATTCAAATAATGTCAAAAACCCTGTAATGTTAGGGAAACGCTTGTCAGATGGTACTATTACTCTTATGTCTAGTTCACTCCAATAGAGGTATCTGGAACATCCAATGGCTCTTTTTTAAACATCGTCATAAAAATTTTGTGATATTTTTTCAATTGATCATCATCGGGATAAATAATGTTGAACTTAATCACCAAGTTACCACCTTCTTTTTTCTTGAAGAATGGAATACCTTTGCCGCTGATGTGTTTTTCTTTCGAAGGATCGAAATATCGTGTGCTGTGAATATGCAAATCTTGGTCATATATATGTATCGTTTTTACAAATCCGCAGAACAGTTCCTCTAGTGTAATTTTCATTTCCATGTGAACGTTATTAGTGTTGTAATCAATTCTAAACTGTGGTTCAACAACATGGTGAAATACAATGATTATGTCATTATATTTGTTATTATGTATATCGTAGGATCCTTTCCCTTCCATTTTATAAGTGTGATTTGCGGGAACACCCTGAGGAATTCGCAAAGTAAATGCTCTTTTATAGTACACAATACCTTTTGTCTGACATTTACTGCATTGTCTACCTGCTTTTATAATTGTTCCTTTTCCTCCACAACTACCACAAGGTTGTTGTACCATGAAAGGACCCATCTGTTGTGGCAAAGATCCCCTGCCACCACAATTCAAGCAACTTATGATATCCGACTTTTCTTTTGCACCACATCCTCCGCATGCATCACATTTATCTAAGATATCGTACTGAATATTCTTGTTGACTCCATTACATAATTCTGTCATTGAAATATTAATATCTATAACATCATGACCACCATTGTTGTGTTGCCTATTTCTAGATCCACCTTCGTTCCCAAAAAACATCTGAAATGAATGACCTCCGCCATTTCCCATCGAGAAAAAATCCCCCATTGGATTTCCTCCGCCAAACAGTTCACTTAGTATATCATTCATATTTGTACTGGTATTGGCATTAGAATCATATGTCCCAAACATATCATATTGTTGTTTCTTATCAGGATCACTCAAGACAGAATATGCTTCATTGATTTCTTTAAATTTATCCTCTCTTTCTTTTTTGTCATCATCCACACCAGCTTTATCAGGATGATATTTCATGGCCATTTTTCTGAAAGCTTTCTTGATTTCATCTTGTGACGAATTTTTGTCAACTCCAAGAACTTCATAAAACTGTTTTGACATTTTATTTAATGACGATTTTTTCCTTTATGTATTTTACGTATAATTCCTCATTTCAATTTTCCTTAATGAAATATAGAAACAGAATGGATCCGTATAAAATTCTAGAGTTACCAAGAAATTTTACCTTGGAACAACTAAAACACAACTATAAGAAACTTGCTTTAAAATTACATCCCGATAAATCCCAAATAAATTCTGATTATCTTTTCAAAATTGTAACTGGGGCTTACAAAACTCTTCTGAAAGAGCTGGAGGCACGACAGGCCGACAAACAATTTAATCAGCTCAAAAATGCTTCTTTAGACTTTTCAAGATCTCAATCCAAGAAAACCCCAACACCTTTGGGATTTTCGAGAGGATCTGGAGAACAATTTAATATCGAAAAGTTTAATAACGTTTTTGACAATACTCGATTGGATGATCCAACTAACATTGGATATGGTCACTGGATGGCCAAGAGTGATGTCAAAAGAGAAGATATAAATGTACAAAACAACGTTGGTAAGTATGATACTAACAAATTCAATCAAATATTTGACAAACAACCTGTTTACAAAGAAAGAAAAATGACAGTATATAAGGAACCTGAAGCATTAGTATCAACCAAGAAAATGGGATATTCTGACCTTGGATTAACAACCGTAAATGACTTTAGTGGAGATAATTTGACAAATAAAGCACTCAACTATACTGATTATAAAATAGCACACACAACCTCACGGCTTGTCGATCAAAGTGCACGAGTCCGCACAGATTTTAAAAATGTAGAAGATCTCAAGTGTCAACGCTCATCCATTTCTTTCCACATGAATGAAAAGGAACAAAAAGAGTATGCCAAACAAAAAGCAATTGAAGAAGAGCGTGAATTAAAGAGAAGGCAAAATCTTTCTCGCTATGATCAATCGGTTTTTAAACAATATGAAGATATCCACAAACTACTTCTAAGATAAGTTTACTGTTTTGTTTTATTGACAAGGTAATCTAAAAGCTCACCACCTTTGTTAAAATCTTTCACATCTAAATTTGTTATTTTACCTTTTAGAACATTGATAACTCCAATAGTTTTAATGCTCCCACCAGTATGTTTCTCATATAAATGTTTGTTACATAGTAATTTCAATATATGCTCTGCTTTAATATTTTCATCATTACTGCATTTCATCTCAAACATAGTATCACAAACTCTTATATCGACAATCCCCACTACACCATTTGTATCTTTGTATGATTCATGACAAATAGGTTGACCTTTGTTAAGTATATATGGCACAACATAGTCTTGAATATTTTCAAACAACGTTTGATAACTCATTATATCCGCAAAGGCAATATTTTTATATAATAATCGACGACGACGTTCCCCGACAATACTTCTGCATTTTGATACTTCCCATATTGCTTGTAAAATATCCCCCCAATGCTTTGTTTTGTCAACATATTCATCAAGTGCAATACTCATTTGTTTCTCAAAATCTACTGGGAGGAATTTCTCTGTGAACAAAGGGACTTTTTCCAATGGTACTTTGTATTTAGTTGCATTTGCATACATCTTGTTTATCAGTCCTAATATACAACTAATATCATCACTTTCTATCGCACACGTTTGAGGATTAATATCTTTACGTACGAGTTGTTTAATAATTTTAGACATATTATCAAATACATCAAATGCAAGTGGAGCCACAAAAGGTAAATTGCTCTGAAAATTTAACTTGTATTTTTGATATACCATATTTTCCGTGAAATCCATTTTAACACAAGCAAGTGCTAAAGTTGCATACTCATCATCATGTTCTCCTATCATCCTGGTGAGCAAAACATCTAGAAAATTTCCAAAATCAGAATATATGTCATTCTTTACTATAAACTCCTTGTAAGTGTCTCCATCATAAAAAATTTCAACAGACTGAGAAATGTCATATAATATCCCCATTTGTTTTAAATGCACATAGTCATTACCATCTAATTTCTCTATCATTTTTGTTATCGTCATGTTGGGCAAAGTGTAACTATTTAGTGATAATCCAATGCAATGATGACCAAAGTTGTAAAATGAGCACAGTTCACTATCTACTTCCGATACAAACCGACATACATATTTACAATCAAAGATTGGTGCATATGTAATGAATAGTAACTTCCTTGGACGAGTAACACCAACATAGAAAAGTCTGCGACTCTCACAAATATCTGTGTAATGCTTTTTGGAAGGAAATATTTCATCATTCATCATCAGCAGAAATACAATGTCCCATTCCAACCCCTTGGATTTGTGTATAGTAGATAAACACACATGATCATCCTTTACGCAAGTCCGAATATCACTTTTCCCATCCAATAGTGTGTTGCAAATTTCATGTTTGGTTAAAACCTCTTCAAGTTGATACAAAAAACTGTTTTGTGGGCATAAAACTGCAATTTGACTTAGCTGAAATCCATTCGCTTTATACTCTAATATTTTGTCTTTAATGTAGTTGTACTGCTGTGCAGATTTATCAAAAAAGCATATTTTAGGTTTCACATAATCTTCGTTAGAAAAGGAAACCATTGATTTTGGAATCTGAAAATCATTTTTCTCTATTGTTGCATTAGCAAAAGCAACAATTTGCCTTGTAGAACGGTAATTAATAGACAACCTCAATATATTTCCATTTGGAAAATAATTCTGAAAATTCAATATGTATTTAATGTCAGATCCCCTAAAAGTGTAAATATTTTGGGCATCATCTCCCACAGCAGTTATAGTTGTACCATGTTTATAAAATTCTTTTATTATTTTATATTGGATATTATTGATGTCTTGAAATTCATCAATAAAGAGATGTTGAATATCACCAAGCAATAATTTCCCATCTTCGCATTTCAGCATTTCTAAAAATCTTACGGCATATTCGCCAACATTATTTGTGAAATCATTTAACAATTCTGGTTTATATTTTTTAACATATTTCAAAGCAAGACTATCAATGGTACCGATCGCAATTTCTGGTTTATAGCCAAATGCAAGTTCAATTTTCCTTTCCATATCATTAGCTGCATCTCTTGTAAATGTTGTCAAAATAATACTATGTTCTGGAGTACCCATATCAACTAAATGTTTTAAACGGCAAACTAGTGTCGTTGTTTTTCCTGACCCAGCTACAGCTAATATTAATGTAGCGTTTGATGAGTTTGTTGGTGCAAACACAATATCACATTGCTCCTCATTCAATTTAATGGACGAATCACCTAATAAAAAAACTGGCTTTTTATCTACACTATAGTTGTGCTCCATACGGCGCTTTTGTCGAGATTGCCTTTTTTTATTTATTATCTCTTCGGGATCTCTATCTGGCATGTTTTTCAACATTACGAAACACTGGCAACAATAATATGTGTCATATTCGGCATCATGAGCATTTTGCATTTCTTCATCATATAGAACTTTGTACAACTCTGATAGTTTTGGATTTTTTGACAGGGCAAGCAATGCCTTTCCTCTCTCCATTGTGCAATATTTCTTTCCTTTTCTGACAATCTCTGCAATGTCACCATAGTCGTATCTGAAACATTCCGCTCTCAGAATATTTACATCAAAATATACGTTATGTGCCACCAAAACATTAATTAAATGGAGTTTTGAAACAATTATATCCAAAACAGTTTTCATGTTACAACCATCCTGATTGGCACGTTCATTTGTTATTCCATGGATTTTTATACTTTGTTCGGGGATAATAAATCCGTCTGGCTTAATCAAATGTGTTTGCTTGTCAATGATATCAAGTGTTGAATCCAAAATAATCCAACTTATCGACACGATTCTACTCGTATTGTAATTTTCGTAGTTGCGTGGGTCATGATACCCTTTTCTATTATTATATATCGGTAGCCCTGTTGTTTCAGTATCGAAACAAAAATACATATTAATTCATACTTTTATATTCTTATATCAAATTTTTTATTTGTACTCATTCATTAAGAATACTGTATCATCATGTCTAATGATAATGATGAATCGACATGTATTATTACTACGCATCATAATGCACTGTTGCAGAACGTAATCACTCAATATGAACAAGATAAAGTTATAAATGAAACTCAAGCGAAAAACTTGATTAATGAGGTGGAACACTTGAAAGCAGAACTACAATTGGCTGAAAACGATTTGCTTCAAGCTAAAAAAGATACAAACAACTTTATGTATGAATATGACAATTGCCAAATCGAACTTGACAATGAAAAAACAGTATCGGCTAAACTTTTGGCAGATTTAAAGAATATCAAAGTACGGTATGCAAAACTACAAGAAGATAGCCATGAAGCTGATAAAGCATCAACAAAAAAACAGAATAGACTACTCGAAAAGATGAGTGGAATAGAAATAAAATATGAAGTGTTACAGAAACAATTTAGAATTGTCAAACATGATTTGAATATCATAAACTTGTTGTGTAGCTCTTGTGATAAAGGAGTAAAAAGTATAAAATGTATGAATTGTTCCGAGAAATTATGCAGAAGTTGTTTCGAGATTGTTGATTTATGTACGAGTTGCGAAAAATCACATAAAGATCTAATTCCATAACAAAGTAATGGCAAAGGATATCACAACATTTTTTAAAATCGATGTCCCTGAGGAAAATGATAAAACATTGATAGCATTCTGTGACGGAAGCTCTATTGATAATGGAAAACCCAATTGCAGATGTGGGTTTGCAGTGGTATGGCCATACCATCCCGATTTTGATTCTTCGGTGAAAATTAGAGAAGGCCAAAAAACAAATAACCGTGCAGAATATAGTGCACTGTACCATACAATGGTATTAGCAGACACGATTGACCCAGAAGGTGGAAAGACGTTGATTGTATATACCGATTCAATGTTATTGATCAATTCTCTCACTAAATGGATCGAAGGTTGGAAAAAGAACCATTGGAAAAAGGCTGATGGATATCCTGTACTAAATCAAGATCTGCTTAAACTTCTGGATGAAAAACGGAAAAAAAGAAATTTGGTTTTAAGACACGTACGTGCTCATACAGGAAAAGATACTTGGGAAGCAAAATGGAATGATAAAGTGGATAGAATGGCTCGCGCTGCTGCACTTGGAAAATGATTTAAGACTTTGTAGATAATATTTACTTATCTATTATGAAATCATCAGAACTAAAAAAACAAAATATGAAACTTGTCAATAGAAAGATTAAGTTTGTTGAAAATGTCCTGAAAGATGGAAAGGTTACAGAAAATCAATGTCTTTGTGCTCTTGGAACGAAATTGGAAGTATTTAGGACATACTTTGCACAATTGTTGGAACAGAAAGGTTTGACTGTTGGTGGAATGCATCACGATTGGGAACTGGGTTTTCATATGAACCCTTTTAAATTAACTCTATCAAATCCATTGCAACGAGGGACAGCATTTTATTATGAAAACATATACCCTATCCCGAAAAAAAATAATCAATCTTTGGAAATATCTATGCCTTCTACATAATAATCTGTTCCTTCAACCAGATGTACATCCTCTTCATTAGCATACCAGTTATCTATTTCTTTTTTTATGTATTTCAAGTCATCTGACATACTTTCAAGCTTACATGAAAGAGCAACCACTTGCTCCCGAATAATAGACAATTCCTCGTTCTTACTTTGGCATAATCCCATTTTGATTTATATTGTATAATATTATTGATTTTTAAACTCACGAATCAAATGGTCATAAACTATTTGGAAATGTTCCTCATTTGTCTTCATTATATCATTCTTATCTAATCCAAGAAACCAATTTTGTTTGTAGGTATCATCATCTTGACCGGTAACTTCCTCAAATTTTAACAAATCTGTATATGTTTGAATACCTGGCTCACATTTATTAACAAAGGTTGTACTATCACTCCCAATCATTTTTAGATAACAAATATTACTAGAATAACTTACATCATTAATACCTAGAATATTTGATGTAGCACTGAAAAATTGTTGTTCTTTAGAACCAAACGAGATATTGTTTGTAATGACAGCACTTGAATTAGACTGCATCATCATCCCTAAACCTACTGCAAAATCTTCAGAACAATTTAACATGATATTACCAGATGCTGTTACATTTAAACAATCTGTACCCAGCGCAAATGCTATGCTTTTATTTTTGTAGTATATGGAAGCATTCGAATATTTACTACTTATAAAGTTATTCGTGATAAAACTATTGCTTCCTGATACAAATACTCCAATATTGTTGTCACACAATCTATTTTTATGGATAATGGTACAACTGCTATTCTGAACAGAAATGGCTGTGCCTTTTGTTAAAGAAATATTGTTTTTATAATAAATATTGCCTGATGAAGTATCATATATGCAATCCCCGGGACAACTTGTTATCTTGTTATATGAAAACAATGCTTTTGGGGTGTTTTGTAAATCAGATAAGAAACATGTTCCTATGTTGTTGAAGACATTATGATCTACTATTGTAAATGTAGGGTTTTCTCCCAATCGAATTCCAAAGTTGAGATTTGAAAATGTGCAATGGTCAACCCTTGTATTTGCATTATTGATTGTAAATCCTGTATTACCCTTTTCTGTTGTACCTTTGACAATAACATTTGTAATACGGACATTGTTCCCAGAAATATCAATACTCTCACTTGTATTCAAAGATGAATCAATGGAAAATCCCTGAATAGTAATAAAATCACCTTTAATAATGATCTTGGAATCCCCTCTTATTTTAACACCTTCTTCATTCTCCGCCTTGATAATTATTCTTTCTTTAAATGTTCCACTAACATCAATGGTTACAACAATGTCATCATAGATACCATCTTTTATTAACAGTGTGCTACCAGGTTTAGTAAAAGGAAGAGCATATTGCAGGTATGACAATTCAAATGACATGTGTTTTACTATTAGATTACATTTTATGATAAAAATAAGAATAAGATTATAGTTTTAAAAATGAAAACTGAGATTTCTACCCGCGAAGACTACGGCGAAGCTTGGGTTTCTTGGGAAGCTTCGCCGGCGGGTCATTCTCACTTCCCCTCTTGGACCCTGCACATTGCTTACCTTTGTTCTCATCATTCTGGCTGGAATCTTCTATATCCTGTGATATCTGTCTTTTCTTTTCAGTCCACAAAGCACCAATACGCTTCATCTTCTCCGGATGAGTTTCATTGGGATACTTTGCCATAATCAGTGGCATTTGCTCACGCACGAATTCACCATATTGGGAAGATCTAGGAGCGAGTCCGTCAGGATACTTCCGCGACCACACAGCCTTGGCAATCTTGACAAACTTACCTTTGGTAATATTCGGGACACCGTCCAACAATGCCAACAATTCAGACTCAAACTTGTCATATTTACCCTTTCGACCACAGATGCTCTTCAACTCCTCTTTCACTTCACTTGGGGACACGTGGGGAAAGTCTGCCAGAACATTTTGCAAAGCTTGTTGCAAACTCGCCATTGGACAAAATATGATAAAATACCATTTAAACTGTAACTTCTTGTCAATAGCAAGAAAATATTCTTTCACTTTTTAATACTTTTACAGTTGTTGTGAAAAAAATAAAATATATTAAAATTTCCAAAGATAATATATCATACAAATGACACAATCCATATCTTTCGAAAGTATATCTGAACTATTTTACAACCATGGATATGATTTACTGACCAAAAAAGAAGATTATGACGCAATGTCATTATATAGTATGATTTTTGTCTTTAAAGGGCCGTGTGGACATATTCGCAGAGAAACTATACAACATCTCACTTTAATTTGCCCATATTGTTTCAAGGGTAGAAAAGGTTGGACAACCGAGAATAGAGGTGAAACTATACGGACGTGCCGTTGATCATGCTTTTTATCCATTTACCCGTTTCCCAATGTATTAATTGATAAAGCCCGGTGGAATGTATAGTTTGGCCCAAGGCCGATTTCAACATTTTAGGTGTTGCATTTACTTCCCATTCTTTTTTGTATGTGGCTGCACAAAGCAGCATCTTTTTCTCAAGTTCATAACTTGAAAGTTTTGAAAGTTGAGACATTACCATTTTATCCCGGAGTACATCATGATTTTTAGTTCTTTGGACACATCTTCTATGTTCATGTCCTTTCGTTAGATTGTTAAATACTTCTATAAATCGCTTTCGTGCATCAACTGTGCCCAAATCAGATTTCGAAAATATATAATTAGTGTTTAATTCCTTTAAAAGGGCAATGTATTCTTCTTCGGAAGCAATGACAAAAACCTCTATTCTAAATTCATAGAAAATATTTGGATATTGTTGAACAAGTTCTTTTAGAGCTGTTGTACGGTGTTGTCCATCGACAATAACAGCTTTGAAGTCATAACCTGCCTCAGGATCAGAAATTGATATTTTGATATCACGGACATCTATACATGCTGTAATCTGAATACGTTCTTGTGCTTGAATTTTTTTCAACATTACAGATTTCATTTCTTCAACCCATTGAGGATTTATATCACGATTCAAAGATCCCAATGTTAATCTGTTCAAATATGATGTATCACTCTTTACAAGAATTTGGCGTGTACCAGGTTGGACATCAAGCACTTGTTTACCTATAATCGAGGCTGCCATATCAAGATGATGGGATTCCACTGCGATATCCATATTATGTAATACTTTATCATAATCATTGTTCCTTTATATTTTCATTTTTTATTTTTTTATTTTTTTGACAGTTTCTTGCCTGCTGTTCTTTTTGCTTTTTTTGCCCCCCCTGATGTCTCCATATCATTAATAAACTGGGGAAGAACTTGTTGCGGTTGAACTTCTCTTGTGTTATAGCGAATTGGTAACCCAGTTGTTGCATTTATCATTATTGTATTTCCATCAGCATCTTTGTCATCGAATTGCAATGGCAAGTCCAGTCCAATTGGTGGGGGTGGGGGTGCTGGACATGAAGATTTCTCTGCAAGTTTTTGTTGCTTCTTCATGGCATTTTCAAGTTCCCTTTGTGCTCTAGTTTGAACTTCTTCTTGTTGTTTTTTACTTGCATTGTTTGCCTTTTTAACAAACTTTTCAATTGTTTTCTGGAGGAACATTTTGTATCTATCATAGGGATTGGATTGCACTGTCATTGGTGCGGTGGCGGTTTGTCCAAGAAGACCACCCAGTAATGCTGTCAGTTCGTCAATTTCACCGGTTTTTTCAGGACTGGTCAAGTCCTTGAACCTTGGAAAGGTGGATTTTGAAAGTGTAGATAAGATAATCCAAAAATGTGCAAGTTTGTCTTTCTTTGAAGCAGATGGAGATTTCAGAGCCATCAACAAAACCTTAAATGCTGTATCATAATTTGCTTTGCTTGTTGGATCATTTGCATATGTCATGGCATAATTGTAGCAGTTAATAATATACTGTTTAATAGGAGTTTTATCCCGAAGAAGTGTGACATTCATCTTGGTCATTGTAAGAGGAACGTTTATAGATGATGGGTCAAATTTAAAGGAATCAGAGTTACGAATTTGTGCTACGTTGAGAGGGTTTTGGGTTTGACCTGTCGTAAGGCATATTGGTGAAATTGAGATATTCAAATCATATCCTGCTAAAGATTGGTCAATTTGATCAACCATTTGGGAAGATACATTTTCATAATCCACAAATACTTCTTCGAGTAAACGCTGGATTTCAATTTCATAAGTATTTCCGAAATTACTTGCAAGTGAAGAAATACTTTTTGTAAATGTATCTCTTAAAGTGTCACGTTTACTTCGCGTAATAGCTCCACCTTTCACTGTTTTTGCTTTTACCTGTTTCTTTTTTCCTCCTGCCATTGATGATGGGGGTACAGCGGACGCACATCCACAAGTCATTTTATCTTATCATGATAAAAAAATATTATATTGGTTGTCTATTTCGGAAAAAATGAAAGATTTTACAGTTGAAATTGTAACAACACAGCTGCAAACATTAATGATCGGATTCTTACCACAATGGATTCGTGTTTTAACATAGATGTCTTACTGAATGTGTACCGGTTGGCTGACCCAGATACATGTGTCGCAATGCTCCTTGTAAGTAAAGAATGGCAGACTTGTCAAGGACAAGTGCCTAGGAGTTTATTTCCAGAAAAACTTGCTTCGATCATTCCATTTGTTGATAAGCAAGGGAATTTCGCAGGGAAGTACAATATCAGAAATATTCAGTGTGATATGGTCAAGATGACTAAGATTATCAAAACTGTTGGCGCTGGGACAGATTTCAACTGTATTTTCAATACAAGTTTGTTTAAAGTATCCTCAAACATGAAAAATCAAACGGCTACCATGACGTTTCTTATCCTCTTGGCTCACCACTTTGATACGATGACAAACCGCGGTATGCATTTTGTGTACCTCCTCTTTATATATATACAGAAGCTGGAAAAAAGACAGGGGACGACCATTTTGCATGATGCAAAGCTATACAACACATACATAAATCAAAAAAATATGGTTCTGAAGCGTCTTCAAGAAGGTACATTTTCACCCCAACTTGTTGACTCATTGCGCAATATCACAACTCTCGGGCTGATGGGTCATTAATGTTTCCAGACCATTTGGGCATCCAATATCCTGGTATAATATTTTCATGTGAATAGTATTTATGAAATATTTTTCTATACCAGTAAGCCTCTTTTGTATGGGGAGTACAATGTATATATTTTGGAGCTTCATTCATGAATTCCTCATCACTTATAATGGTATCAACATACTTTTGTATAATAGTATGCCAACTATTGGTTTCTGAGCTCACAGCATCTGAAAACGCTTCTTTGGAACGCCAAAGCACTTCATCGGGAAGAATATTGTCTCTACTAAATGCCTTCCTAAGAAGATACTTTTCCATACGATCATTACTTGTTCGAAGTTTGGGATTTATATTCTGTACAACCTTTACAAATGAAGGATCCAGGAATGGTACCCGAGCTTCAAGACCATTAAAACTAATGCTTCTGTCTGCTCTGAGGCAGTCATAAAGATGAATATTCTCGAGCAGAATATTTGACTCATCATGGACAGCATCAGCTGTAGGAGCATTTTTCAGATATTTATATGATGGAGCTACCTCATCACTACCTTCTCCGGTAAAAACTACTTTGTATGGAGTTTTTTCATTAATGTATTTGGATACAAGGTAATTCGGGGTAGATGCCCTAATTGTTGTAATATCATATGTCTCTGTTACACGAATTACCTCTTCTATCGCAGACAACATATCTTGTTCCGTAACAAGTACTTCATGATGAGTACTCCCAATATGTTTTGCTACCTTTTGAGCAAAAACAAGATCTGTCGAACCTTCAAGGCCGATACTAAAAGTATTCAAATTGGACAGTTTTTGGCTCGTTAGAAGATTTTGAAGAATGCCACAAACAAGAGAACTGTCTAAACCACCACTTAACAGGGCACAAATGGGAACATCTGCTGTCATTCGCTTTGAAACTGCTTTAACAAGAGCCTTTTTAATTTTCGGCAACACTGAATTTTCATCACAATCATTCTCATCATATGAAACGGATATATCATTATATAACTGTGTTGAAGACCATCGATTACTTAAATCGTAAATTCCAAATGTGCTTGGTTTGAATTGTTCTACCTTGTAAAATATTTTGTCAAGTGATTTTAGTTCACTAGCAAACCCAATATTATTCTTACTTTCACCAATAAAAAGTGGTCGTACTCCATAAGGATCTCTAGCAGCCAAGATGATTTCATGCTCTTTATCATAAATAATAAATGCAAACTCACCATCAAGGGCCCTGCAAAGTTTCTTTAGAACTTTTGCAATACTATCATTTTCAAGTTTGAATTTATTATACAAATGTATAATAACCTCACAATCAGACCGAGAATGGCACTTTAAATCATATTGTTTAATGAGCTCCTTGAAATTATAAATTTCTCCATTACACATCATAGCAGTGTTACCATCACACATTGGTTGATCACCATTATAACTCAGGTCATTTATCATAAGACGATGGAATCCCATAAAAATATTATGTCCATCATCTGTTTCTGTTATAATATGTGAGTTGTCTGGACCACGTGCTCTCGTTTTGTAAAATTCTTGAGTAATTGTTCCAATATCATGTTCATCTCCAGAATACAAAAATATTCCACACATTACTTTATTTTACTTGATGATACTATCTTTATATCAAGAACCAAACTCTCATCAATATCTTGGCCTAAATCAGCGCAAACTGTTCAAATATTTGCGCTCGCCTTTCACAAGTATATATTTTCCATTTTTTTCACCAATTCTTACAAGATATTGTCTTTTTTTATACGTAATTTTTGACCCAGCACCATTCTGTTGTTGAAGTTCTTTCACCATGGTGTATGTATCTGTATCTTTGTTTGATTCTGTCACTTTGTATCCAAGTTTCTGGTAAAAACCTAGTGCGCTTCCAAGAGCCAGCAATGTGATTTTATTATATTTGGTTTTGAATAAACGTTCTTGCATTTCAGGCGCCAAACTTTCAAAAGCCTCCATCATTTTGCGTCCCTGGTTGCATTTGCTGCAAACAGTGTCAATTTCCAAGGCGTGTTCCTCAGAAATATTAACGTACGCAAATCCAAGAAAATTTGCCAAAATTTCTTTATCAGAAAGATTGGAATTTATCATATCTGTAATTCTGTTCCTAGTGCATATGACAAAATCTACATACTCTATCAAAGAATCATGAAGGTGGCTGCCATTTATCATATATTGGCAAATGCTTATCAACTTCTGTACGAGATTAGCCTTCAGTTTCAATGTATATTTTAAATGACCTGGTTCTTCCTCGTTATCATAGTTGCCTCTCCGAATATGGTATAAATAGTACTCTACATTTGATTCTGGTATTACATTATTTTTATGGCAAGAGCGAGTGGGCTT
>Ga0214207_1000146_pt1 | contig 22860 bp, 19 predicted proteins | sample TroBogEpilimnion_6_FD_153045 | JGI IMG/M metagenome (GOLD analysis project Ga0214207, IMG submission 153045) | Freshwater microbial communities from Trout Bog Lake, WI - 13JUL2009 epilimnion | ecosystem: Environmental > Aquatic > Freshwater > Lake > Epilimnion/Euphotic zone | place: Trout Bog... | reverse complement strand
CTTAAAATTAATTATTCAGATATCCTTATATCAATTTAGTTCCTGAAAACAGTCTATATAAGTGTATATGTTGCCAATTTTGCGATTTTTAAGTAGCAGCACCAGCAGGTAGAACAAACTTGACAATATCATTTCTAAGATTTCCATTAAACCATGATGGTATAGGAAGAACCATCGCTACAGACTGGAGGAAGATGGCGGGTGTTGTCTTCTTTACAGGTGCACAAAATCCTCCATACTCAACATTCGTTTTTGTACCTAAAGGTGTTGTGGTGACCATTTTGTATGCATTTACTGGATTGTCAACGGAAGTCCAAATGTTACCTGTAGTTGTAGAAATATCTGGTACATGCCACGCCGTTGTCTGACACGCGGGACATGCAGTCACCCCAGTACAACCACTACAAGCAGGAATATTTAGAGGATTCATATTTGTCGTTGAGCTCATGATTGGTTCACAAGCATCTCTTCCACAGCCCCCCTTTTTTACAGGGGCTGGGACTGGTGCAGGAACAGGGGCTACTTTACATTCAAACATTGGCATTCCACTGACAAGTAGAAGTGCACAAATTGCAAATTGATAAAGCATGTTAGTTATGATTACATTTCATACGAATTCTTTAAATATGTTTCTAATGAGCACACTTTGAATCCTTATAATATTTACTGTTATAAAGACCCATTTTATAATTTTCAGACGATCTCAAAAGTTTCATTGAGAACAACACTATAATCATCACAAATATTACAAATCCTATAATCTTTAATGTCATACCCATATCTTCACTATCATCACAATTTAATTTACTGAGATCTGGTGTTTCCCCATTTATAATTCTTTTAGCATTTATGTTCAATTCTCTTATGTCTCCTAGAAGAGTTATTGGACTCATTTCATACATCACCTTCATCAATACAATTACACATATCACAATTATCATTAGATTTATTGATACATCTACCCATGGGAAAGGTAGTGTAATATCTGCCCCATCCATTAATAAGTTGCATTTTTCTAACAACTCTAACGTTTGTATCATGTTGTCGTACAAGTCTTTTTTTAATTCACTTTCTATACTCATGTCTTCTAGTAAGGTTTCAAAAGAGTACTGTTTCTTCGTGCTCACTATTTCATCCTGCATCTCATCCAGCACTTTTTTCAAGTTATAACATGAAGCAACTAAATTTCCACCATTTTTTTCTAAAACCTCTCTATTATATGTATTTAATGCCAATGTCTTTTTATACCAAGACACCATTATCACAATTGCAAATGATATAAATACCATTGGTACCAAGAATTTGAAATATCTGTCAACAGCCACATCGGAAATCATATTCTTCGACGTATTGAATGCTTTCTTGGAGGCATTTCGTACATTTGCAATATACCCACCTCCTGTTTGCACTGTATTAGATATTGCGTAATAGACGTATCCCAACACTAGCAGTATGCTTATATTTATGATGAAATATTTGTAAGTATTTGTTTGTCTCTCTTGTGCAAGGAAGATATTATCATCTGCAGACATATTATTTGCGATATCACTTTGAACCATCGAATTTAAGCTTTCAACCACATTTGATAATGATGATGTAGAATAATATATTGATCCAAAATCTTTGTATGTAAGTTTATCAAATACTCGAACGAATGAATCAGAGTTAATATACTTGGGCGATGGAGACGATTTTGACCCCTTGTTTAACATATCAGCACTAGTTTGTACGGCATCAAAAAGATCTACAATTTTTTCACCAAGGGATTGTATAAATTCGGCACCATATTTTGATGTAAGTGCGTCTTTTATTTGAACATATTGATCTCTAATATTGAATTGAAACCTATTTCGTTTCATAATTTCTAAAAGTTGTGCTTTGAGTAAATCTTGGGATTTAGTAAAGATATATAAACTATCAACTGTTTTCCCTAATGTTCCCAGTTCTTTTTTGAAATATTGACATTTTCCTTCTTCACAATTTGTGATTATATTTTTAGGGTCAATTGGTGAATTAGAAAGATATTTGTGACATTTACCATCTTTGTCCTGTATGTATTTCACACAATCTTGTCCAGCAAGGCAATCATTTGCACACTCGCTTGTTTTCCCATCTACATCCCAAATCTGGCTGGAATGTTCAGAGACAAGTCCACTACCCTCCAAGAATACTGCACCCTTTTCATTATTTTTTACGAATAGAGTTTTATCACTGTCGTATTTCAGTTTATTACCCATTGGAATTTGATTTGAATACATTGTACATTTTTTACTTGGCATATCCAAAGCCGCGACTAGACAAGTGTCATTGACCTCACAATTCAACATGCATTCGATATTGCTTGAAACTTCAAAAGGCGATTCAATTTGTTGGAGACTTTTTTCATCTTTCACATTCCAACCAGGTATCTGGGTAAGTACAGATTTAAAATTAAATAATGGCACAATCTCTGTTGTAATAATATTCTTAACATCATCATTAGTTAGGGAACCTCCAAGTTGAATATTGTTCAATACATACGATTTCAGGTTGTCACCTTGCGCAACAAGTTCCTTCATCATAGTGATATTATCCGAATATCTCAATTGTTTGTCAATTTCATCATATAAACTCTTGTATCCAATTATTTTTGTGGAATCATTGGGATCATACACAGGCTTTTCAAATACTGTTGTAAGGGAATGTTCAATGCTTTTTGTTATATTCTTCCAATCATTACCATATTTACCAATTATATCTGATACTGTTGGATAAGTGTTAATTGAACCTTTATCAGTTTTAACAGTACTTGTGTATTTTCCGAATAATGTTTTCAAAGTTTTCCTGTTTGAACTTGTTATTGGTTCTGAAAAGTTTCTTTTTAAGGCATAATACATTGCTATCCCAGGTTGAAGATCAAAAGCTGTGAAAATCTCTTCAGACTGAGGAGCTTTAGTCAGGTTTCCTGTTTGGTCGTTTATATTGTATTGCTGCCCACGGATCATCCATGTTGCCAATAAATTCACTAATAATATTACTATGATATACATCAATCCAACTTTGAACTTATTGATAAAAGATTGTGATGAATTATTTTTGTCAAAATACCATGTGAAAAACATTGCCAATAATGCAATAATTATAACAATTTCAAGAATGATAAGTAATATTTTTAATGCTTTACTAAAAGAAATATCCCCTTTCAGTTCCTTGGAGAACCGTTCCTTATTAAGATCATAGTTGTGCTTGTTCATTATGACTCTTTCTAAAAATGGAATAACTTCCTTTTCATTTGTAGTCAGTTGCTTGAGATAATTATTAAAATTTAAATACTGGTCGTGCTTCTCTTTCAAAAAGTCATTTATGTCTTTTAAATAAAATAATGACGACTTGATGTACGACATACTATTATATTTTGTAAATATTATTTTTCTTTCATAACTATAAGCAATGGCAGCAGCCTGCACATTACCAAAGATATCCAATATGAGCACTGCATCAATAACCCTGATGAAAATAAGGCAACGTGTTAACAAAAAATGGCTTTTAATTGCAATATTTTCAATAATAGCTAGTTTCTTAGTATATATGATTTATACAAACATTGTCACTATCAAAGATACATACAAACAATATGTAGACAATCTCGAAGAAAAGAAGCAAGCAATTGCAAATAATCCGATTTCAAGTGCAAATGATAATGAAATATATGAATATGAAACAAAAGTAAAATCAGATATACCTTCTGAATGGAATACTGCAATTAAGAGTTCTATTGGCAAAATAAAATCAGATTATAAGAGTTTTAATAAAGCACTGCAAGAACAAAAACCAGGAACGAAAGATATTATTGATGAAAAAATGTTGGCATCCGAATACGATAATTATTGAAAGCTTGCCAAGCGATTTTCTAATTCTGTAACCCTTGCAATAGTGTTTTGTAGAGCACCAACAGAAATAGCAAAAAGTTGTGTGTAATCGAGTGCTTTGAAATCTTGTATTTCTGGTCCATACACAAATATCGATTTTTCAGTAAATGAAGCATCTACTCGTACTGAATTTGTTTTTATCTCCACAATCTTGACTATTTTAGTACATCTACCATCCACAATCTTGACACGATCGCCCTTTTTTAATTCGTGTTTCTTTATTACAATCCAATCAACTTTAACAACACATTGTTTCATTATATTTGGGATGAAATCTCTTATATTTGCCACAACATTTTTATCCAACTGTTCCATCTCATGTGCCAAAAATCCATACTTTTCTCTCTCACAAGGATCATATTTCAATTTATAAGAAATTACTGGAGCATTTTTGATAAAGTTTGTGCAATAAGTATTGTCAAACGTTTTGATTTCTTTTTTTACCCTTGCATCCGATGTAATAAGATAATCGTCTGCTCGTATTCCCCCCATCACATCTACTAATAATGTCCCCCATGTATTGCTTGTTCCAATATTCATCGTGCCAGTCAAAGATAAATTGCTCTCCAAAGATGTATTTCCAATTATTGTGACTGCATTGGAAAAAGTCGAAATCCCCTTAATTTCAAAGTTGGAAAGTCCTTGAAGAAAGCCTGTTATTTGAGCATTACTTGACACCACGATTGATTGTGCTGTGATATCTCTTATAACATTTAAATTATTGCAAAATGTACCATTGGAATATCCAATAAAGTTTCCAGAAACATCTGCATCACCTGAAATGGCAAGTACATTACATAGTCCATAAAGTTTGCCATTAATCATACCATCTCCATTTACATACAAATTGTTGGACAAAGATAGATTGCAATTTCCATAAACGTTGTTCAAGACTTGGAGATTGTTAGACAACGACACATTTGAACCCACATTCAACGATTGTCCCACTAAAACATCTTTTTCAATTACAATATTGTTACAAAGGGTTGCGTTGCCATATAGGGTAAGTTCTCCAGTCATAACTGTCGCATTTCCAACAAAAAGGTTGTTTGATAAAGCAATGTTTGATCCTACATTGATCGTTTGCCAAACATCCAAGTTTGCATCTATTGATGTATTAGACTCAATGGTTACAGTACCGACAATATGATTACTTCCGCTCACTTGCATATTCCCTTGAATAACAGTATTTCCTGCAATGTTCACATAACCAAGTACATCAGTGTTTCCACATACTTGAAGATTATTTGACATTGAGACATTGCTTCCTACAAATAAACTGTGCCCAACATAACCATTATTTGATAAACTGACATTTGACCCGAAAACTCCTTCTTTATGAACAAGTGCCCTGCCATGAATTTCACAATCACCTTGAAGCGAAAATACGCCTTGTATAATGAGATTGTTAGAAATTGTACAATCATTTCCTATAAATGCATTACACCCTGTTACAAAATCATTGCTCAATGAAAGATTGCTTCCTATAAACATATTTGAACCAATAAAAGCATTTCCTGATATTTGCATGTTGTTGGATAATGTCAAGTTACTTTGGATATAACAAGTGCCAAACATTTCGACAGCATTGCAAAAAGTTGAATTACTATTGACAATAAGATTGTTCAAATCCATGGTCGTTTCTTTAAAAATATCAAGGTATCCCTTACTTGCTTTTTCTGTTATGAGTTCTACATCAGTAGCTTGAGAGGAAGGTCTGGTTTTATTGTTGGTAATGCCATTCACCCAGTAGCCAGAAAGGACAAGATTATGATCTACTTTGCAATTACAGCTAACATGCAAGTTCCGCAGTTCAGTATATACATAATCAATACTTTTCACAAGTTCGTCCGATTTGCCAACACGGACATCATTATTATTGCGTCTACTGGTATAGTCCAGAACACATTGCTCGTCTGTTAATAATCTGGCATCGGGATATAACATTTTGTAAAACGTTACATTGAAATCTGGATCCAAACCATAAAATCGATTACTAAAATCTCCATAGATTGGATTCGATGATCTATTGTTGCGAACATAATTTGCACGACTCAATCTATCAAAATCATATATTTTATGACCAATTAATAAATATTTATCATCAGGGTTGCTAAGTGAGCTCGTATAATAATTTGATACAGTAAATACATTCAAGTTGCTATCTATATCAACAACTTTCGAAAAGACGTTCAGTACATTATTCACACCTATTTTGATTTCATCACCTACAATCAAATTGTTTGATGTGATAGCATAATCAAGATTTTTAAAGGCAAAAATGTTCGTATCTAAGAGTCGAAGGTCCTTATACACAGTGGGAAGATATTGTGAAAATGCGTCCATGTCATATTTTGAAAACCCATCATTACTCATAGCAACTTTGATGGTATTATTCAATTGACTGATATTGAGACCATCTTTGTTATCTGCAATAAATATCCGTCCATCAAAGTTGGATGGCATTTGTGCCATGTTATATGCCAAATTACTGCTCGAGGAACTAGATAGAAAGTAGTCACGAGCAAGTTCTATTGTATATACATTGGAATATGCTTGGAGTTCTGGGTTTAGATACAAAAAAGTAGCAGCATCAAAATCAGATGGTAAAGACATCTAATTGTATATTATATTATATAAAGGATTTGTGCTACATTATTATAATAAAACATTTCATCCAATGGAACAAGAGCCTATGTTTGTGACCCCATTTATTTATGCTGCTACAATGGCCGCCCCAATTATATTTCCGAGCCTTTTTTGGAAGAAAAAACATGCAGGCATGAAAACATTATTTTACAACGTCTCAAGAGAAAGTGAAAATCCTTATATTGATGAACCAACTTCTATAAGTATATATGATCCAGATACACAGCACCATTTTAAAGTGCATGACATTTATGAAGACGAATGTTATGAAGAGTTGTGCAAATTACTAACCGTGGTAGCAGGTGCAAATGAACTTGTATATCTTGCGACATACGACTGTGAAATGAAGAGTGTGCGTTTTAAAAGTATAATGGAAGAATATTTGGAAAACTCCGGAAAACAATATAGATTTCTGGACATAAAAAAATCATTTTATCTAGTTCGACCGCTTATTAGCAAGATATCATATATGGAAATGAAAGAATATTATAAAGTACCGCGTCTAGATTGCAAACCTTTGGAATATTGTGCTATTTTCGATCAGATAATGCAAGATTTTGATGTCAATATAGATAATGATGTAGAGAAAATGAACTTAATTTATAATCATATCAACCCATTTCAAAAAACGTGATATTGGAATATAAATGTCCTGTAAAAATAAGGACTGTACATGAATTTCAATTTTGTATATCAGAACACATACACAAATGTCACAGAAATTATGTTATTTCCAACAACAATAGCATTAATGCAGTACTTGAAGAACAATAATTTTTCTGAAGCCGATATTGGATATAAACTTATTCTTCCATCTGGAAGGGTAGTATTTTTTTTCTTGGATACATCTGGCGATTATGCAAGCTTTAAAGAAGTAGCAAACACAATTATGAATATTGGTGAAGATATTTGTGTCAATTTTTGCCACATAGGCTGTATAACTTCAAAAATGGTTCTTTTAAATTTTATGGCCTTTCATGGACATGCCAAATCTATTGACGTTTTTGTACGAGACAAAAGGGAATACAGAGGATTAATTGAAGATGCAATTCATCAAATACTGTGTTGTAATATCGCAAGACAAATTAGAAATGAAGATTCTAATCGTCAAATTTCACAAAGAATAAAAACACTTTTTCGAGGTGGAGGTGCAAGTACCTCACTTTTGAAATGTTCAAATTCTAATCAGATAATACGAATCGATCTTATCAAAAATACCGACTATCCAACAATTTTTTTATTGGGAAATGTCGTTAATTTTGAAACTTCCAAGGTGTGGTTCAATACTGGAAGTGCAACCATATGTGGTATTATGAAATATTTTTCACATTATGCACATAGATTCCATGCAAACTTTATTGCATCTTTACAGATTGTAAATAATGATATTGAACAAGATATAGAGATTGATTACATCGATGCCATTATAAAAAGCATAAATTGCAAACCATTACTCGTTTTATATTTTACAGAAGAAGTTGATCATATAGAACTAGATGCGAATATTGCTGCAGTGATTCAGTCTTCCAACAAACATCTTGTAAATAGAACATATAACATTGGAAAAATGTTTGGTGAAAAGTTGTATAAAAATAATATTACTAATCAAATATATCCAAATCCTATTCCTGGCAACTTTATCAAATTTAGTTATCCATATAATAATCCTTCATTCACAGGGAATGGAATACTTTCAAGCATTAATCTTGTAAAAAAATACTTGAAAATGAAAAACAAATCACGCAATAAAAAATGAAAAACTTTTATCTTCATTTTCAAAATAATGAAGCTATTATCTTGGAATATAAATGGAATCAGATCAGTGAACAATAAAAATATCAACGGAGACAAAATTACGAATAATGAACAGCCTATATTATCAGCATTAATAAACCAATCCCAAGCAGATATAATTTGCCTTCAAGAAGTTAAATGTTCTGCGGAAAATGTTAAGGAATTTGACCTATACAAGGACACATACCCGCACATTTTTCTGAACTGTTCAAAGGCAAGGAAGGGATATTCAGGTGTGGCTATTTTGTCTAAGGAAAAGCCATTGAATGTTTATTATGAATATGAACTTCTCGGAGATGGTGAAATGTATGATTTCTTACAAGAAGGGCGCCTAATAACTCTTGAGTATGAAACAATCTTTGTAATATGTTGTTATACACCAAATTCAAAAACAAAACTGGAACGTCTTGAGCAACGTATTAATGAATGGGAACCACTATTTAGAAGATACATCCAGTTCCTTCAACGAAAAAAGTCAATCTTACTTTGTGGAGATCTTAATGTTGCTCATACAGATTTAGATATTCATTCTGCAAAGGGACATACTCGTTCGGCAGGTTTCACAAAAGAAGAAAGGGCAGCATTCTCAAACCTGTTAGAAGAATGTAATCTTATAGATACATTTCGTGATATGTATCCCAAAGAAAAAAAATATACATACTTTAGCAATTTCGCAAAATCGCGTGAGAGGAACAAATGATGGCGTATAGATTATACACTTGTTTCCAAGAAAATAAAAAATAAAATCAAACAATCAGCAATATGCAGTGATATTGTAGGCTCTGATCATGTTCCTATTATGGTGGACATTGAATTATGAGATTGTTCGAATGATTACACGACCCATTGAATTTTTCCCTGTAAAACCAAAGACCCATGATTGTTGTGGCCCTAGTTTGTTTGTTTTTAACCAGTCAGGGAATGAAACAGCATTTACTTCTTGTGTTGCTGAATAAGTGGACTCAATACTTGTATCAAATATATCAAGCACAATGTTATTTATGCTAGATCCAGTAGTGTTTACTACAGTAACCTCTTGTTGGAAAAATTTTGCACCGGAACCATCCGTCCATTGAGATTTCTGCGCAATTCTTATTTCAACCTTTGCCGATTGTGGCTGTGGTTGTGGCTGTGGTTGCGGTTGTGGTTGCGGCTTTGGTTGTGGTGGAGGAGCTGGAGCTGGCAATTGGTTGGATGCGAAAGTAAATATTGATGGGTTTGGAGATACTTTCTTAATGAGTAGCATCTTTGTATCATTGACTGTTTTCCAATCTTCTTTTAATATTCCTTGATTACCAGATCCATTTGCATTTAAACACCAATAAAATGAATTTGTTAGTCCAATGTTATTCATATATGCTACTAGTTCATTAACCCATTTAACATCAAGTTCATCATTATCATTGTAACCATATTCTCCCATGATAACACATCCCTTTTTCTTATACAAATTTCCAAAAATAGTATCAAAATATTTGGTGTTATCAAACCCATCCACAGTCGGGTATCGCCAGTGTTTGTAACAATGTGGGGAATATACAACTTTATTCGCAATACTTAATTTAACAGGTCTTGAAATTGCACCGGATACATCGTCTCCCCATATATCTTTTGTTACACCAGCAACACATATCAATAATTTTGGATTAATACTTAATATCGCATTACCTATCCTTTCACATGCCGCCGCCCAGTCAACTTGAGAATTACTTCCTCCCCAAACACTTCCACCGTGTGGCTCATTCTTAATATCCATCATAAAAACATTTGGGCTATTAATATACCGCTTTGTGACAGCTTGCCATGCTTGAATTAATTTTGTTTCAGGATATTCTGATGTATACCATAATTCACTGATGTCCTCCGATGGTTTCATTCTATGCATATTAAACATAACTAAAATACCTGCATTCTTTAGTTTTTGTACTACAATATCAAGCAAGTGTCCAGCATTGTATTTATCCATACCTCCATTCAATGAACCATCTACAGAGTTTACTATTATACCATCTAAATTAAGCATAACTTCTGCTGAAAGTGTCATTCGTACTGCATTAAAACCATTTTTTTTTAGAATTTCTATATATGTATCCAAGCTTTGAGCCCATAAAGCATGTGGTGAATAACTTCCCGTTTCACAACCAAACCAGTTGATTCCTCTCAATTGAATCTCTTTACTATTTTGATATAATTTTCCGTCTTTTGCGAAAAACTCCATTTCTTACATATAAATGACACTTTTTTATGAATAAAAAACTTTATTCAAAACATTGTATGTATCAACACCAGATATTCCTGTCAAACGTACATTTTTAAACGTCTTGGGCATCGAGCATGTATTTTCCAATTTAATACCCATAGATTCATTGTAGAATCTGGTTTCTGAAACACTACCTGTAATTCTAATTGTGCCCAAAGTTGTTATAATCATTAACAAAAACATTGCACTCAGGGACAAATCATTATATCCTGTTGCATCATTTTGCATATTCATATTTCCCCACAAACCAACAACATTCTCATCTATGATTTTGCACAGACAATCATACGTATTTATTGTATAATCATTTGTAATTGTATTTGTTAGACTGGCATTAATCCAAGATAACAGCATATTATTCAAAGGATTACTCAGATATCTACTATCAATTTTTGTTTTGTAAAAATTTAGTATGGCTTCAATATTTGTTGAATCTCTTGAAAGATTTGTATCAAAATAGTTTTTTGAATACAATGTTGTAAATGGAATCAGCATTTCTAAAAATTTAAAATTGTCTGTTATTGTTGAATCAACATCCATTTTCACAATGCCCAGAATGTCATCATCAAAGAATTTCATATCGATGCTAAAATATGTTTGTGCCCATGTCTCAACGGGGACTATATTTAATTCATACGATGCCTCTAAAGAATATTTCAAGGCAAGACGCACTAAATAGTTTGTAAGAGCATTATCATTTGAAACCTTATCATGAAAAGAATATACATCATTCATGTGGTAGGAGCCATCATCTCCCAATGTAACTTTACTGGCAAAGAAATTTGCATTGTTCTTTATCATCAAATACCCTTTGTTGGCAAGCCAGTCTTTATCTTGGGTGATACGATAATAATTCCATGCACTGATTGATACAAGGGCAGTGTTGAAAATATGCATTGGCCCATTCAAATCCCAATATGGAGCATCCGTGTACCCGACTGTCTCATTTACATATGGATATTTACTTCCACTAAAACCATATCCAGATGCTAACTGTATTGCCTTGTCTATCACACGATATCTTGCCTCAAGTACAGTTTTTGCAATATCAGGTCTCAAAATTGTCAATAGTGGTATGAACCATAAATCACCATCCCAAAACAAAGACCCATAAGTGTCAATTACAGATAATCCTGCAGGATTTACCTCGGTTCTTATACCCTCTCGGACAGAACTCCATACATTATAAAGTCCGTAGCGCAAAGTACGTCGGATTGATGAAAACCTGGCCATTTCTTGGTCTGTAATCCCAAGCTTTGCATCAATTGAAATATTCGATTTCCACATATTAAACCACGCAGTTACATGATTTTCACGAAGCTTTCCCATTTGTAGAGTATCTTGAGCTCTGTTTGCGATATTTAAGGCAATCCTTTTTACCTCCTCGTTTGGATTTTTAAAATCGTATTCCGTTAATTGTGTTGTCAATATATTTAATTTATAAGGCACGTTTGATGAAATATTCTTCAGAACAAGTTTTTGATAACATCTCGATGTATCTCTACTATACCTATTGAATCCTATGAGACTAAAATGATCCCAATCTTCCGCAAGATAACAACTTGCGACCGATATTTTTTTCCCTGTATCCTTAAACTCACCTTGACCATTCAAAACATATAATCCCTTTGAAGAATTTACCAACTCGTTGTAAATTACATTATTGTTATAATCTATCAAATTTATACAGTCACTACAACTAACTTCATGATAAAATTCTAATAAATCCATATTTTGTTTGGGTGTTATTGTTATTGTTTGAACAGTGCAATACGGAAGATGTCTCACAGGATATAAATCATATGAAACATCTATGACGTTGCTATTTGATGTGTTTACAATTTCGAATGAGGTAGATGATATTCCATTAAACATATTCAGGCTTTGGTTTTTAAATGTAATATTTGCATTTGTTTCTGGTATCGGTTTATTATCAAAAAACTTGATAGTTGTAAAGTCAAAACCATTTGAAACATTACTTTTATAAACACCGTTTTCATTAAAATCAAAATCAACACTTATCAAACTTTGTTGGACGCCAATTTTATCAAATGCTGTTATAAATCCATGTTTTCCATTTCCAAGAAAAGACCCTTTTGTATTACTCAATTCTTCTGATGATGCGTTTGAGTTTGTAACAGTGATTGTCCAGTCATTATCATATGATGACAAAAGAGCACTCATATTATTATTATACAAATATTAAAAATAGGTAATTTTTCTTCATATTATGTAAGGAGTACGACATTCTTTATGAATATTTTTAAATCAAGTCTCTTCAGTAGAACACATAATGTTAATACATCTGAAAAATATCTGGTAATTGGCTTTTTTAATCGTGGAAACATTGGAGATGAAGCATATATACTTGCATACAAACATCTATTTCCAAATGTCGAACTAATATTTAGTAGCATTGATGATACTCATTCAATCCCAAAAGATATAAATATAGTTATTGTAGCAGGTGGTGATATTGTTAATAAATATTTTATGCCCAAAATTCAGTTACTATTAAGAACTTATTGTGGTCCCTGCTATGCATTTTCTGTTGGAATTCCGTTTAAAGCTGATGCAAAGTATATCAACACTTTTGACCATATCGTTCTTCGAAGTCAACAAGATATCAACATCGCATCGTCTGTGTTAGGAGAAGAAAATGTTGGATACCTTCCTGACGTCACATGGATGTTGGCGTCTTCTTCAACAAGCAAAGACAAAATCAATGTTAAAACGCCAAATAGAATAGGGATTGCATTGGCACAACCTTCATTTTACAAAAATGCCAAAGAATCTTCTCTCATTGATTCCATTGTCGAGTTTATTTTTAACCTGATGCATAAGTTTCCTCAGACAGAAATAAATCTATTATCGTTTAATACTTCTATTTATGAGAAAGAATCCGATTACATAATTAATGAAAAAATATATAATAGATTATCTGTATATCAACATGTTACAAATTGCAAACAGACAAATTTAAGATGCCCTCTCGCAATGTTGAAATTCATTGGGAAACATGATTTAATCATCGGTATGAGATACCATTCCATCATGTTTTCAATGATACAAAATATCCCTTGTGTAGCAATATACTCTACACAAAAAATGGATAATTTAATGATTGATAACAATCTTTTAAATTTTGCTTATAAACTTCCAACAGATGAGCATTATATGCCAACAGAAATAGATCCAAAAAAACTTACAAGTCTTGTGCTTGACCGTCTTAAAACACCTTTCATCCCTATAAAAGTGGATCCCCAGAAATATACAATTTTACAGAATGTTTGTAAAGAAAAGAAAAATAAAAGACTGCTCATTCATAAAGTTCAAAATACTCTTGAGCAAACTTTGATACAATGTCAAAAACAAATTACAAACGTTCTCAAAATTGATGAGACTTTAATGAAAAAATGGTTTGACAAAAATATATCTACAAACAATCTTCTTTCATCATGTAAGAAGACATCCATAGAACTTGCTAAGGTCATATGTTTCGCAATAACGGATAAAATTGGTTCCCCATATGTTTGGGGACTGAATGAAAATATGGTCAAGACAGATTTCTCCATTGTTGACGCAATTAAATGGATATATGAAGACAACTATATTCATAATATTGAAATTTCCAATAACTATTACCCATTGATTAAGTGTCAGCGCTCTGTTATAATTGACTTGAATTACATGTCTCAAGACAACTACAGAGGCCTTCATAGATCTGGATGGTCTTATGTTATGGGTGGTCTTCAACAACTTGATGGCACAAATCTTAACAAAACGTCGAGTATAATGATTGATGCATGTGTTGAAAGAACATTCATGTGGGGACTTGATATTACCAAATCATGTAATATTGTACCTTATGGAAAGCCATGGGCGGGGTTTGTACATCACACATTTAATACCACGTACAGTAATTACAACTGTGTTGCTCTTTTGGAGGTACCAGAGTTTTTGAAATCACTGGAGCATTGCAAGTGTTTGTTTGTTCTATCACATTATTTGATGCACCAAATGAATGCTGCATTAAAAAATATAGGAAAAGAAAATATACCTGTGATAAATCTTACACATCCCACAGAGTTTGTTGAAGATAAATTTACCATGGCAAAATTCTTAATTAATCCAGACAGAAAAGTTGTTCAAATAGGAGCATGGTTAAGAAATCCATATGCAATAAGAGCTCTCCCACTTCCTCCCAATAATAAACTTGGAATACAAAAAGCAGCGTTGAAAGGAAAGGAAATGGATAACTACTTTTGTCCTACTTGGATGTTTAAAAAACTCGATGACAATCTTGATGTAAATACAACTTTATATAATGCTGACACTGGGGCACATACTGTGAGCAGAATTGAAACGTGTTCAAATAAAGATGGAAATTCTATTCCATTATTTGTAAATAAGTATGTGGAAGGCATGTTGAAGCATATTAAAGAATGTGAACAATCTGTTCAAGTTCTTGAAAATTTAGAAAATAAAGATTACGATTCACTTTTATCACATAATATTGTTTTCTTGAATCTTGTCGATGCATCTGCTAGTAACACTGTTGTTGAATGTATTGTAAGAAACACTCCAATAGTTATAAATCGCCATCCCGCACTCGAAGAAATTCTTGGAATTCATTATCCAGGTTTCTATAATAATTTATATGAAGCCGCAACAAAGGTTATGGATATGAATTACATACAAGCAATGTATGAATATCTCAATAACATGGACAAAACGAAATTGACACTGTCGTTTTTCATTTCAGACTTTCAAGATAAATTATCCAAGGTTTTGTCGAAATAGCCTATCTCATAATTGATTAAATTCCGTATATTTTCCATACTCAATTCCTGTTCATGCTCAAAATCAAATTGATTTTCGTGAAACTGTATTGGATCTTGTACTTGCTCAGCAAAGATTTGTAAATAGGAATTGAGATATTTTGATTGAATGCATTTTGAAGCAGATGGACGACAACATGGATTCAAGTCTAACATTTTTGTGACTAACGCTAGAGCTTCTAGATCTACTTTATTTCTCGTGTATGTATCAAGAGACATTGTTGAATATTGATTTGTCTTGTATTTTTGAATATACCTTTGTACTCTTGGACAATAGTACTGTAATGCCACAGGATCGGGAATCCCAATTACTGCCATAACTAAATTTAGTTGATTAAAATCATTTTTACCTTTGAATAATGCAGTTCCAGTTACTAGTTCTAAGAAAATACATCCTATACTCCATATATCAATACTTTCATCATACGCCACATCCTTAGCACAACACAACTCGGGAGCACGATACCAACGTGTTGTTACATAATCTGTCCACATCTGTTTACTATCAGTGTTTTCACCATCAATATACCGTGCGAGTCCAAAGTCACATATTTTGACCGTACAACTCGAATTGATTAAGATATTTGCAGGTTTCAAATCTCTATGAAATATCTTTGACAAATGAAGATAATGCATCCCATTTAATATTTGATATAATATATATCTGTGATGATCAGCTGTGAGTGTCTTGTAGTTTAATTTTATCATATTTCGAAAATCACATTCTAAATATTCCATGGCTATGTATATATAATCATATTCTTTATCCCTAGGAGTGAATATGTGCTTGAGTTTAATAATATTGGGGTGATTGAGATGTTTCATAAATATCAGTTCTCTTAGAATTCGACGAGCATCCTCATTAGAAAAGAAAACAGTCGAAATACGCTTTATGGCTAGCAACTCACCACTATCATTTCGCTTCGATTTAAAGACTATTCCATAACTTCCTCGTCCTATAATCCTTTCCAATGTGTACGATTCCGAATCCACGCAATTCTGTTGAAATTCATCATTATATTCCAATAAAGACATTTTGACAAAATATTATAATTACAACTCAATTTTTATTCCTAAATTTTGTAAAACTATGATTATCAGAATACCGTTTAGTATCAAAATAGTAAAAGAGCTCAGAGTGCTCTTCTTGATTGTATACATCACAATACGAATTTAGCAAAACTATAAGTGGTATGTTCAAGGCAGAAGATAGATATTTGAAATCTTTTAAAAGTACCGTTTCAATTTTCACACCTTCATATAATTTTCCAACAGTTTCAAGGTCGTTTATTTTTTGAATACATGCTGATTCTAAACTATAACCAAGTAAAACATTCATAGTCTCGCCCTTTCTGTTCTCGAATGGAGTGGTATATAATTTCCTATTATAAAACGTAGGATTCTTTTTCGGTGTATTTTGTGTTAAATAATAAATTTTCCTACAATCATCCATATACTTGAACGAATAATCTGTAATTGTTTTTGTGTGCATCATTACCGATTTACTCATATATAAAAATGTGATACCCTTAAATATTATTAAGAATATTTAATATCATGAACAAAATGAACGTTGCTATCGTTGTTGCAATAGAACAAAATAATGGGATTGGAAATAATAACAAACTTGTATGGAATATTCCTGAGGACATGAAGTATTTTGCAAAAATAACGAAAAATTCAATTGTTGTAATGGGACGTAACACATACTTTTCAATTCCTGAGAAGCATCGCCCTCTGAAAAATAGATATAATATAGTTTTGACAACCCAACCAGAGGCTTATAAACATTTGGAAAACAATCATCTCGAGTTCTGTCAAGATGATGATGTGGTAAATATTTTGAATCGTCTCGAAACTCAATACACACAATGCTTTATCATAGGAGGAGAACAAATTTACAATCAATTCTTCAATGTAGCTTCGAAATTGTACATAACAAGAATTGATAAAAGTTATGATTGTGATCGGTTCTTCCCAACATTCACAGATACATTTGAACGAACCAGCGTATCAGAGGAATTCTTTTCCGACTCGGAAAAATCTTCATTCTTCTTTGAAATATATGAACGATACGCGTCATGAATACGTCTATCTTTTGACATTTTCATTGCCAAGAGAAAGGATGCAAAATTGATAATCTTTTTATTGTCCATCATTATTACTTTATATATTATCCATCATTATATATTTTTATATCTTTATAGCAATTTATATGTCATCAAATGTTCCACTAAAAATATGGTATAATCTGCATTGTATTGATTGGCATGATTGACAACAGCTTTTGCAAAAAATACATGATTTTGCATTTTCATTCGCACAATGTTCGATAGTGATGATGGACCAATTTCTTTGTCACTCATTTCAAGATGGTCCACAGTGGTGTTCATGTATGTACATTATAATCCTTCTTTTCTTATATACACCCTACCTCAGGGATAGTTTCCTCACCCTACCTCATCTATATACTATAGATTATTTAGACAAAAGTCCATTCTCCATGTAAAACTCAGTTAGGGGTTCATACCCTTTCAATTTATCTTTTGGTTTTCTTATTACACCATTTTCAACATATATTTTCTTGTTTGCTATTTCGAGTAGTTCGTTGTCATGTGTTACAATTATCACGGTTTTATCTTTCATTATGACATTTAACAACATTTTAAGAGTTTCTTTGGATGTTGTGTCGAGTGAAGCCGTTGGTTCGTCCATAACAATAAATTCAGGATTTTGGAAAAACACACGAAGACATAATACAATTTGACGTTGTCCGCCAGATAATTTTGATCCATTTTTCCCAACTTTTGAATCTATTCCATGTTCAAGATTCACAAACTCTTTTTCAACGCCAATATTCTTGATAAAGGTTTCGACCTGTTCCTTAGTAATATTTTCTGTACCATATAAAATATTCTCAATCACAGTACGATCAAACAAGAGAGGTTGTTGTGGAACAAATCCTACCTGACGTTTAACGTCTTTAATGTCAATGTCACTATATGGTTTTCCATTAATATAAATACATCCATAATCAGGGTTGTTTAATCTCAAAAATAGTTTTAATATTGTTGACTTTCCAGAACCTATATTACCAAGAATAACAACTGTATCTCCCTTATTTACGTGGAATGTTATATCTTGAAGGATAGGATTTGCACCACCTGGAAATGTAAAACCTACATTTTTCATCCCTATTCCTGGTTCTTGTGGTATTTTTCCATCTTTTGGCATCATAGGTTTTTGTTGTTTCAAGTGATTTTTCTTGTTGTGTTTTTCAAACAACTCATCAGACTCTGTTATAATTCCCCAGTCAAAAATCATCTCTCTCAGTTGTGATTCAAGTGACATCATAGCCCCATTTATATAGATAAGGATGAGAAAGAGTGAGGAGAATGAAGCTGCAGTCAGTTTTTTCTTTCTTAACAGGATATAACTTCTTAAGATAAATATGATTGTAAATGAAATTATAATTACCGATGTAATTATTTTTGTTTTCATTAAACACTTCATGGTGTCGGCGAATTTAGTTGTGAACAGTTTTTCATAATTTTGAAGCCTTTCAACTTCATGTTGTTGTTTATCTTTATCGCCATGCATTGATATGAAGTTACGCAGAGTATCGTCAATTTGTTCATGAATTTCATTTACCATATGATCTTTTTCTGTGGCAGGGTGTCTACACATTGTTTGAGGGATACCAATAATACAAATAGCATATATAACTGCTGTTATCAGCAATGCAATCCCTAATATTTTATCATAACCCGCAAAATAACATACTGCAAATGAAAACACCAAAATATAAGGCAATATCGCATATTTTAAGCGCTCATACCAGATAACAAGAGTATATGGGATTTTCACTACTTTTGACATCAAATTTCCAATATATAAATCTGAAAAATTGTTCTCGTACTTTTGCAATAAATTTTTCAAGATCTCTTGTCGAGTAAATGTTTGGAACCCTGATGATGTATAAATATCATGCCAATCAGATAATACAAATCCTATCTCAAGAAACATAAATATCGCTATCACATATACAATATATTTTACAATATCCTTGTCAGTTATCAATGCATTTATGAGTTTTCCGTAAAAATGTGGTAACATAACATCTTGTACAGGTATCAAGAATGAAAAAGACAAATTAGAAGCAACCATTCCTGGATTGCTTCTAACAAAGTCTTGTAAGAATGAAATTATATGCATATTTATTTATCACAATATAAAATCTAGTGTCTGAGGAACTATTTTCTAAAGAATGTATAATATAATTATGATTATTTGTTCATTGTCTGTAATAATCATACTACTTCTTGTAATAATTATTATGAGTTTGTATGGTTTTATGAGAATCGAACAGTTCACACATGTTGGGGGAGATATGTTATCACCACTTGTATATGATGAATTGAATCAAAGCAATGCACTACGCAACAATACCCCTTGCACTATTCCAACATCTGATGGAAATAAATTCCAATTTAAAGTTGCTGACACTCAACTGGAATGGTTTGCAATTCCTGGTCAATCTCAAAGTTGTTCATTAGACTTGGGAAGTCCTGATGTCGATAATATTCCAAGCAACTGTTCAAAAGATAATCAAGTTTTATATGACCCAAACGTTATCGATGAGGTTTATTGGAATGATTTGCCAGATGTAAAAAGATGTGAGGTAAAGTTTAAAGAAAATCTCAACACGCCACAGATGATGTCATATTTTGAAAAGCAAAGATCATTTCAAACAGTCACTGAATGCAAACAAGCTGTTAGAGATGCACACATTCTAGGTGAGGAAAAGAAAAAACTTCAAGCTGATTTGGCTGCTTCTCTGGCAAGAGAAGAAGCAGACCGACAAGTAATAGCTCAAAAGCAACAACAAATTGAAAATACTACGGCAGCATTGAACTCAATAAAACAGCAACAAGCGGATGCAGAAGCTGCTTATAATGCAGCCCAAAATCAGATGGCAAGTATTATGTCCAACTCTCAAAATAAAGCTGCTCAAATTGCACAACTCCAGGCATTGCAAAGTGGCGTGAGTTCAAAAGAAAAAGCCCTTATTGATCAAAGAATACAAACTTTAAAGGCATTAATTGCTGATGACGAAGACAAGATGCTCATCCATCAAGCAAATGCATCATTGGCAGATGAACAAAGGAAACATTTGGAAGATGTTGCGTCTGCACATTCTGAACGAATAGCAAGTTATGAAACAAAAATATCGTCCCTTAATGCAAGCTTACAAATCAATAGTGATGAACAAGCAAGGTTGAATGGAGTTATAGCAACACATAATGCCACTATTTCCGCCTTAAAATCAACGCCACCACCTGCACCTGTACCTCCACCTCCTGCTGAACAACCAGTTACTGGTGGAAACCTAGTCACTTCTCCCAACTTTATTCCTGATGAAAATTGTATCAAGTCATCAAAGGGTCATTCATTCTGTGTTCAAAGCGATGCAAATATTGTAATGTATAATTCATCAAGACAACCCAAATGGGCAAGTGGAACGTTTAAAAAGGCGAGCCCTCCAATAAAACTTGCGATGCAGAATGATGGAAACCTTGTTGCATATGACAGAAACAATGCACCGTTTTGGGCAAGTGGTACATATGGAAAAGGACGTCCACCTTATAGGTTGGTTGCACAGGATGATGGAAATGTGGTTATTTACGATGGAAATAATAGTGCAATATGGGCTACCGGGACATTAGATCCACAACCGCCACCTCCTCCAGCTCAAAGGTCTAATTCTTGTAATTATAATGCATGTAGGGGTATTATTTCTTCTTATCTTTCAAAGAAGTGGAGTTATGATAGTTCTAAATTTGGGGAATGTGTTGGTTGTCCCGTTGTCAAATATCCCAACACTATTTAGGAAATTTTATCGAGCATAAACCAAAATTCAAAAATATCACATGATATAATAATAAAACATGAAAGGTAATATTAAATTATATGTGCTGATTACTCTCGTGGCACTTTTAATGATTGCTGTGTTGAGTTACTTATCGCGATCCAGATTTGATGATTTTCAACTCAGGTACCCCCAACCATACAACCCTTACATCTCAACATTTCAACCGTTCGAAACATTTGACCAATTAGACCCATTCAAGGATGCAAGTGCGGAAGTTCAAATTTTTGAGGGAGAGAGCTACACGGGTGCCCAACTGTCCTTTACATCTGATCAAAGACAACTTTCACAAAAGGTTAATTCATTTAAATTGGGACCATTTTCTAAAATTACGTTTTATGAAAAACCAAACTTTGGAGGCATATCAACTACGTACACAAATGCCCATGATTTTGTTCTGGAAATTCCTGAATTTAACAATGAAAACACAAAGTTTAAAGGAATTATTAAATCATTCAAGCTTCAAATTATTCAACCGTATGCAATTGCATATACGCAAACAAACCTGGGTGGTATTTCAAAAATATTTGCTGGTTCTGTCCCGGTCTTAAGTGATACATGGAAAAAACACATTCAATCTTTAGTATTGTCACCATATACAAAAATAACTATATTTGACACACAAGCATTCAAAGGAAAGCATCAAGAGTTTGTGAACGCTACGCAAAGCATTTCCAAAATTGGTTTCGTCGGAAATGATTGGAAAGATAATATTTCATCACTTAAAGTTGAAAGTATTATGAGATTATAAATTTTATAATATAAAGAATTAATTTCTTATTACATTAAAACAGCAATGCTTATAAAATCACCTACAAAGTTTATAAAGCATACTGATGGGCCGCCTAGAATTAAAATTCGACCTCTGTTAGTCAATGTGCAAAAGGTTCACCATAAAGTTGATGAAGCCTTTAATATTCTTGCCTTGTATGGTAATGTAGTTGACAGAGTTGTTCATGACCAGCAGGTCATGAAATATGAATGTGCACTGCATTTACTACAAAACGATTTTTTGGTCGCGTCAAAAATTATGTTGCTTTCCAAGATAGTGAGATATGTTTTTCAATTCACTTTTCAACCGAAAGACATTGCCGCGAATTATACACTCATTCTTTTCTTCATCATTTTTGTGTCAGAAAACTTTCTGTCCTAAAAAAGCAATATAAGAAATATATAGATATGTTTCATAAATATGAATGATAATGATGACACTGTCATTAAAAAAGATGTCCTTGTTGATGTGTTTGACATGATCGTATCTCGTCTTGACACTATAGAAAGCAAATTAGATACATTAAAAGATCACATTATCTGGAAAGAAAGACATAATCCTATCAAAGAAGAATATATGCTAAACACGGCCCTCTTTGGATTTCCATTTGATGTTATACTCCAACCAATTAAAAATGTTACACTTTTTTCATGACTTTTATTAATGGTAAAAGTTTATGTATTCAATTGATATTAGAAAATCAGCCC
>Ga0214207_1000135_pt1 | contig 23824 bp, 24 predicted proteins | sample TroBogEpilimnion_6_FD_153045 | JGI IMG/M metagenome (GOLD analysis project Ga0214207, IMG submission 153045) | Freshwater microbial communities from Trout Bog Lake, WI - 13JUL2009 epilimnion | ecosystem: Environmental > Aquatic > Freshwater > Lake > Epilimnion/Euphotic zone | place: Trout Bog... | reverse complement strand
GAGTAGGTGGAAAGGAAGCCAGTGACCCAAGTACATGTCTATATACCTCCGCCAAATAAATAACTTGGGTGTAACAAATTCAGATTGGCGGGGTATATATGTGAAAAAACCTCATTTTCCCAATAGATCTAACCATAATAATGTTCAACGAAAATATCTACATTCGTGTTCGGCAAGCACAAAACCATTTTATAAATATAGGCACGTCAATGAAGACTATAATGAAAACATGCTATACATTTTTTATGTAGGATACATAAATAAAGAACTTATTTTCCATTATGGATTACAGTACTTCCTTTTAATATGTGGGACACCTTTTTATTATTTTATTATTGGTTAATACATAAATATGTTTAAACAAATGTATTCAAGAAAATCTATTATTTCCTCAATATTACTTTATGAAGAATTGAAGAGTTTTAGAAAGGTTGAAAAGACAACTGGAATTGGGAAATCAACTATTCACCGTTGGTATAATAAGTTCCACTTCATGTTTTCAATCCGTAAATCTATTTACAAAAAAAGAATAAGAAAACAGAAATTTATAGCTTTGTCTGAACAAATTAAGACTTTATTTTTAGATAAAGCATCTCTTACATTTCTTTCTTTAAAGAGCATTCAATGTGCTCTTAAAGATCAATTCGGGTATGAAAATCCACCACATGTATCAACTATTTCAAAATATATTAGAAAATCTAGAATTTCCAGAAGAAGGTTTGAAAATATTTTTGCAATTAAAGGAAAGTCTGATTTATCTGTGAAAATTGATATTTTTAAAACTATTATTGAAGGTATTGACAATTCAGAAATTGTTTGTGTTGATGAAACCGGTTTTGTTTCTCATGGGAATGCTTTGTATGGATACTTTCCAATGGGACACAATCCAGAAAAAATATCAAAGCAAAAAAGAGAAAAAATGTCAAGTGTTGTTGCAATTTCTTCAAAAGGTGTTGTTTCATTCGGCCTTCAAGACGAACCATATAATAAAAATAGTTTTATTGCTTTTCTAAAACATAATTTGATACCTAACATTTCACAATCCATAAAATATATTCTCATGGATAATGTTGCATTCCATCATAGTAAAGATGTCATTTCACTTTTAGAAAGTAATAACCTCATTCCTTTATTTATACCACCATACTCTCCACAATGCAATCCAATAGAAGAAGTTTTTTCAATTACAAAACGATTTTTCAGGGAGCAATTTCATTTATCATGCTCTTTCAAAAATTCAATTTATCAATCTTTTGAATTTTTAAACACATTTAAGGATTTTTCGAACTATTATAATCACATGAGAAGACTTGTATGACAGAAATTATTAAAAGGAAGTGTACATCTTTCTTCAAATCTGAAGATAGGGAAAAAGTGAAACAAGCAGTAAAACAAGTTCATCAAATAATGACAAATGCTTCCTTGTTGATGAAAGCTTTCTACCTGAAGGATTACGAGACAAAATTTAAAAGCAAGGTATTGACTCCAGATGATTATTCCAACTTTTTGGAAATAAATTCTGAACTATTTCATATTTGTTGTTCCGTTGTTCAAGGTGATATTAAACTTCCAACCAGAAATACAAAAGATAATGATAAACCCGAAAAGAAAAAGAACTCTATGAGTAAAGAACAAAAGAATCAATATTTCATTGAAATTTTAGAACTTTACCAGTCATTTAGTTTTTCTACTGTAAAGACAACATTATCATTATCACATATTCTATCATACTCTATAAATACAATGATGACAGCATATCAAAATAATGTAACAATGAGGTTTCCTTGCTATGTAAGAAAGTATATACGTTGTAAGATTCTACAATTGCTTTGTATTGATACTCTTGATAGACATAATAGTTACTTGGCAAGGAAAATTTCAAATCATATTCTTTATGACCAAACCCTTCCAAATGAAAGTATTCCTGGTCTGTATATTGATGGAATCAAACACCTTTTGTTGCCACAAAGAGGTATCAATACCTTCTTAACAAATGATCTTGAATCACGCCCTTGGATATATCTTGCATATATGGTATTTATCAATAGAATGATTGAAAATGATTTCCTTGATGTTCCAGGAAAGTTTAGAAAATTATTGAATCCGTTTGCTATGACAACAAGTTTTATTCCGAACCACATTAGATTGGATACTGCAGGAATGGCACAATTATTAATGACAAAGAATAAAATTGATGAATTTGTAGATCTTTATGAACTCAATCATGGGATAAGACTGAACATGAAAACAAAAACTGATATGCTTTCAAGTTATGCTAAATTGACAAACAAATCAACAACTCTGAAGGAAGATGCTTTATACTTTACTGAATTGTGGAAATTTAATTGCAAAATTGAAAATAATAAAATAAACAAGAAGGTATTTGTTAATAAACGAAAATCTGATAACTGGGTGTTTGATAATTCTGTTGTAACGGATGGCTATGCAATAAGTTTCCAAGTGACAAGGGAATCTAATTTTGAAAAAAAAGTAAAGTATAAAAAGAAGGGCATAAGTAAGGAGAATACTGAAGATGGGGAGACAACTATAGACGTAGAAAAGCAGAATAACAAGAAAAGAAAGAAAAATGATAATAAAGAAGTGAAGGAGTTTTTAGATCTTGGAGATGAGGAATTATCTTTAGTGTTGGCTAAAAATAAGTATAAGCTGTTGGCAAATGATCCAGGGAAAGTTGATATATTGGCAATTGGAGATGGAATCAAAAACATCACTTATACAAAGTTTCAAAGACACAAAGACACAAAGACAAAAGTAAGAAATAAACAATCAAAAAAACTAAGAACGAAGCAACATGTTGTTGGTTCTTTTGGAAGCCTTGAAAATCCAACAATTCATGATTTTGAGTCACAACACATGTCTTTGTCAAGAAGAAACACATGTACCTTGAAATCTTTTGTAGAGTATTTTCAATCATGGAAATCAATGGAAGTTGAAGGGACAATGCTTTATGGAAAGGCATTTTTCAGGCAAATGAAAGTATTTGTATATAATGCAACCAAGTCATCAGAACACAAATTCTTTAACAAAGTAAAAGACACATTTTCAAAACCTTCACCTTCTGGTTTGTATCAATGGATTGAGAAAACGGATGACAAAATTTCAAAGACAATGGAAGAAAAGGCAACAGAGCAACCAGAAGAAAAAATTGCAGTTGCTTGGGGAGACTGGGGAAAGAACCCAAACCTAAAAAACAATGCTCCATCTCCAGGTATTGGAATAAGAAGAAGGGCCTCAAAGCATTTCTGGTTAACTTTTACAACACCAGAATACAATAGTTCCAAAACATGTCCATATTGTAGGACAACAACATTGACAAATCCAAGGGTTGGTGAAGAGTCTATTGCCAAACATCATCTACTACGTTGTACAAACGAGGACTGCCTGAGTAGATGGTGGAACCGCAATATTGCAGGCTACTTCAATATCCTGTACAAAGCGTACGAAGCCCTCAATCTGGATAAAATCCCAGAATCTCCAATTGTTTGTTTACCAACAGCAATTGATGAACTTACAGGAGTGGTTGTCCCAACAATAATTTAAAACTACTGTAAGTACAGACATAATAAAAACAGAATTTCAGTTGTACAAAGATGGCTTTAGAAACATTTTAATGAAATCTTATGTTGTTGATTATCATGTTTACATGAAAGAAGAACTAGAAAAACATATAATATCAATTGGACTATCTCGTACAATTCCTGGTTTATCCGACACCTTTACATTGGCAAACAACTATAATATTACTTATATTACTTCTGTTTTAGATAAATTATTATGATTTACCGTGGTTATTGGCATTCATAATATATGTAATAATAATAAAAAGACATTATGGAGCAAGATACTTGGAATGTACTTGACTCATATTTTCAAAGTGACAAAAATTTTCTTACAAAGCATCACTTGGATTCTTATAATGATTTCATTTATACTAAAATTCCAAATACAATAAAAAGTCTCAATCCATTTCGCACGCTCAAGAATGATGATGTCACTAAACAGTTGAAGCATGAAGTAGAAATATACATTGGAGGAAAGGATGGTGATGAGATTTTCTTTACTCAACCCTCTTTTGAAAATGAATTGTTACTGCCGAATGAAGCCCGTCTGAAGAATATAACTTATAAAACTGACTTGATATGTAATATCCTTATTAAATATATTATTTATGACGCCGATGGTAAAACTCCAAAAAGTAACCACGATGTGCAACTTGAAAAAATCAAAATAGGGACAATTCCTATAATGTTGAAAAGCGGCTTGTGTCTTCTTTACAAACAACCACAAAATGTGCTCAAAGAATTTGGTGAATGTCCTTTTGACCAAGGAGGTTACATGATTGTAGATGGAAAGGAAAAAGTCATTGTAGCTCAAGAACGCATTGCCACAAATAGATTATTCATTAATAAAAGTAAAGACAAGGATTTTACTTATGAAGGGCTTATAAGATGTACTACAGAAGAGGCTGCTGTTTTCCCAAAAACTGTTAAAATTGGCGTATTCTCAGACCAATATCTTCAGGGAAAGCGTAAGAATGCAATCGTCTTTTCACTACCAAACATTAATCGTGAAATCCCCATTTTTGTTCTTTTCCGTGCTATAGGAGTTGAGAGTGACAAACGTATATTGGAGCAAATTATTTATGATGTTGAAGACCCAATTAATAAAGAAATACTTGATTTTCTTTATTTTAGTATGCGTGATGGAGCATTTGTATTCTCACAAGAACAAGCACTTGATTTTCTACGGAAATATGTAAAATATGACAATGTTGATTATGTAAGGTATGTTCTCATGAATGATTTGTTCCCTAATATGAATGAAATAATAACAGACAGCAAGGGAGACCCGGATACTCTTGTTAGTCTTACAAAAAAATCATTATTTCTTGGCCATGTCGTCAAACATATTGCTAAAATATGTCTAGGAATGGAACCGGAATCCGATAGAGATAATTATGCATTTAAACGTGTTGATATTTCAGGTTTCTTAATGGCAAATTTATTTAGAGATTATTACAATCAATTCCGCAATGAATGCAGGTCTGCTGTAGATAGACAATATAACTATGGACCTTGGAAAAAAGATGGTGATTTGACAAATCTAGTCAACCGTAATAACAGATGGCAAATATTCAATAGCAATATTATAGAAAATGGAATGATTAAATCATTAAAAGGAAGTTGGGGTATTGACCAGGATCCTTCAAAAGCTGGTATTGTTCAAGATTTGAGTCGCATATCTTTCATAGGATATACATCTCATATGAGACGCGTGAATACTCCTATTGACAGAAGTATTAAACTTGTAGCACCTCATCGATTACATCCTACACAGTGGGGAAGTATGTGTCCTTGTGAATCTCCTGATGGTGCAAGTATCGGGCTATTAAAGAATTTTGCTATGCTTTGTCACGTTACGTCAGATTGCAGTAGCAAAGAAATTCTCAAATGTCTCAAAGATTTGAAAATGAAAGTCTTAGAATATGTTACCACAGATGATTTTTCTGTAAATACATGTAAAATTCTTGTTAACAGTAATTGGGTAGGAGTTACAAATGACCCAGTATCCCTCGTTTATAAACTTCGACTATTACGCAGAAATGCTCTCATCAATATTATGACATCTGTGTCATGGAATATTGTAGGAAAAGAAATCAATATCAATACTGAAGCTGGAAGATGTTGTAGACCTTTATATATTGTTCATGAGAACAGATTACTGATTACGGCTTCTGACATTGGGAAATTACAGAAAAAAGTATATAATTGGTATGATTTAATGAAGGGAAAAACACGTAAATCTTTTGATGTTTCTGATACATTATATTACAATCCATTAGAACTGCTAAAGGGAAGTACTGAAGAAACAGTTTGGAAACTTTTAGAAGAAAATCAATCAGTGATTGAATTTATAGATGTTGAAGAAAGCAATACCTGTATGATTGCTATGGAATTTCACAATTTAAATGACGACCTCAAAAAATATACACATTGTGAAATCCATCCCTCAACTATATTCGCCGTACTTACAGCAAATATTCCTTTCGCAAACCATAATCAAGCTCCTCGTAATTATTTTTCAGGAGCACAAGGTAAACAAGCAATTGGAATATATAGCACATCTTTTAATAGTAGAATGGATACTATGTCTCTAGTGCTCCATTATCCTCAAAAGCGCATAGTAAATACACGGTACATGGATTATATCGGAAATAACAGTATGCCGAATGGAGAAAATACAATTGTTGCTATCATGACATATACTGGGTTCAATCAAGAGGATAGTGTTATCATAAATAAGTCTGCCATTGAAAGAGGACTTTTCAATCTGACATATTACAAGACAATTGTTGAAAGTGAAGAAAGTGATGATTTTGGTTTTCAAAAAATTGTCTTTTGCAATCCAGCAGAACTTTCCAAACAAGGTGTAAGTGTTGATGGTTTTGGTAAACGCTTTGCTAATTATACAAAGTTGGACGAAAACGGATTTCCAAAAGAAAATGAAAAATTCAGCGAAGGTGATGTGTATCTTGGAAAATGTGTTTTAAACACACAATATGTAGAAGACGAATCTAGTTTGAGTATTTTCAAGAGCAAAAAGAAAACAGAAACATTTACTGATAAATCAGCAATAGCGGATAAAACAATGGCTGGTATTATTGATAAAGTATATGTATTTGAAAAAGACAATACAAGAACTTGTAAAATAAGATATAGAAAAATTCGAACACCTGTTCTCGGCGATAAACTCGGCTCGGTCCACGCACAAAAAGGTGTGATTGGAATGATTGTTCCACATGAAAATATGCCTTACACAAAAGATGGGATTGTACCCGATATCATTATAAATCCTCACGCCATCCCTACCCGTATGACAATTGCTCATCTTATGGAATGTATCTTCACAAAGGTGGGGTGTTTACAAGGCAGGTATTTTGATTCCACGCCATTTTGTAATCAAAATACCGAAGAAATCTATAATGAGCTTCAAAATATTGGTTATGATAGATATGCAAATGAACTTATGTACAATGGAATTACAGGAGAGCAAATCCAAACGGATATCTTTATAGGACCAACATTCTATATTAGAATGAAACATATGGTCGCAGACAAAATTAATTATCGTCACGGTGAGGAAGGAGGATACACTGGTTTAACAAGACAACCTGTAAAATCAAGAGCAAAAGGTGGTGGTTTAAGGATTGGAGAGATGGAGACCAATACAATTCTGAGTCATGGAATGAGTGCATTCCTCAAAGAATCTATGATGGAAAGAGCTGATAAATACCAATACTACATTGACAATCATTCTGGAGATACAGCAATTGCCAACAATAGTAAAGGTTTTGCCAAATCATCAAATGATGATTCAAACACTTTCTCTCGTGTGCAAGTACCATTTTCTGCAAAATTATTGTTCCAGGAACTGCAAACAATGAGTATTATTCCAAGAATCATCACGACAGAAAATGATGAGTTTGATGATACTATTCAAGAATGTTATGATGATGATGCTTTCGTTTATGGTAATGAAGATGATGAAGATGAAAACAAAATATCATTGAATGATAATTGAGATACATTGTAATATTATTTTATTTATAATATTATTTCGTTTATAATATAGAAATGACAAAGATATATTTTGATGTTGGGGCAAACAATGGCTCTTCGATGATCCATCATGCACAAAACAGTAGTGATAACATCGTTTATGCATTTGAGCCAACACCGGAAATGACTGATATTATACGCAAGAACACCAACCACCTCAAAAATTATCACTTAGTTCAAAAGGCAGTATCTAACTATAATGGAACTGCTTCTTTCTACGTAGCAGGAAATGCCGATTGGGGGTGCAGTTCACTCAATCAATTTAATGACAATCTTGATAAAACGTGGCCAGGAAGAACAGATTTTGTCGTAACAAATGAAATTAAGGTTGATGTTATAAGACTCGACACATTTATTCAGGAGCATGGTATAACTGAAATAGAATACTTACATGTTGATGTTCAAGGTCAAGATTTGGAAGTGTTGATGGGCTTAGGTGATGCAATTAATATTGTGAAAGGTGGTGTTATCGAAATGCCATCATGTCATGAAAGAAAGTTATATAAAGACCAAAATTATACAAAAGATGATGCTGTCCAATTTTTGCAATCACATGGGTTCTCCATATCAGGTATTTCTTCCAATGATACGTTTAATAATGAGGTCAATATTACCTTCAAAAAATGATTAGCCAGTTTTCAAGAATTCATAATTTTTTAAATCCAAGTACACATTTTCCTTCAAGATTTGGAAATCTCGAATCTGTTTTATAATCTAAATTGTAAAGGCTCTGAAAGTTCAATTTGTTTAGACAAATATGCTGGGTGCCACTCGATGTTAGTTCTGCAATGGCATATTCATAATCTTGGTCTTTTGCTGCTCTCAAAAGGCAACTCAATAGTACAAAACATACGTTTTTTCTTTCATGTCCATTTTTAGTTGCAGCTAAATGTATATGAAGGCTTTTTCTTAATTTCAATTCAGCTGGATAATAATTCGCCATATCGTCACCAATGCTTGCATCTATTATCTTAAAACACCAATCTTGAAACGAATTACAGTCTACCTTTAGATACCTCGTTAGTGGTTCATTCGAAGTAAACGAGTTTGCAATCAGGAATGATGCATCTGGTATTTCTGTATGTTGTAATCTCTCGATATACATGTTGTTTTCAAATACAAGTCATTTTATCTTGAATTTTTCAACACGGCGAAATAATGATGAATTAGTAATCAAACAGAAAATATATAAATTTTGCCAAATATTTATGTATTCTGTAAAAAAGTGAATATATATATAAACACTAACAACATTAGTATAATTGACCTTCTCTTACCACATATCCTTTGCAATGGAGGTAATGCCCGTATTGGTTGGGAGTGAAGAGAATGCATATGCGAAGAGTTGTAATTTCCGGCAAGATTTTTATCTAGAATTGGCAGCAAAAATGGCTCAAAAATCTCCAATGAATCAAAAACACGGGTGTGTGATTGTTCTGGATGATGAAGTTTTGAGTATGGGGCATAATTACCACAGTACACACATGTATCACACATTTAGTATCCACGCTGAAGTAGATGCTATCAACAAAATAAATAAGAAAAAATACAAGCATATGTTTCCACGAATGGAACTTTATGTCGTTAGAATAGGAACAGGTCAATTTCAAGGGACACTAAAATACTCCAAGCCTTGTGAAGGGTGTCAAAATGCTATAAAAAAATACGGTATTTGTAAAATTTATTATTCTTCAAATTATGAGTATGAAGCATTACGGAAGAAAATGTCTGCATCATCCTCGTAAATACTTTTGTGCTACAAAGTATAACAATCCTGCAGTTGCCGCTTTAATGAGTATTGTAGAATAAGGAATGTGTTCAACAGCAACATATTTAAAGACAAATGCTTCAATTGGGACTACCTGAACCACTACCACAATAGCAACGACGAGTAGAACATTCTTGATATCCATATCGAATTTGAAGCTTTTTGGTAATGACTGTTGATAATATTGCATTTGTGGTGGGGGCAACACATAGTCAATGTTTTGCGATGGATTAAACATTTGTTGTGGAGGCATTTGTGGTGTTTGAATGCTTTGTGGAACATATTGTTGTGGTGTAATATTTCCATATTGCTGTTGTTGCTCAGTGGAAGATGCACTTTGTGCGAATTGATTTAAGACTTCTTGGACTGTAGGGTCATCATCTAACATTAAATCGCCTTGGCTTGAGTTTGGAATATTAGATGGTAGTTGTGATATTGGTGTGGATTTGCTCATGTTTGTTTTATTAGTGCCCTGATATTATAATTTATGAAAAAACCGCAATTCAAGATGTCTTTATGCTATTTTTCTCACATTCTACGACGTATGGAATGTACTTGAAGCATTTATTATCTATTCTATAAATTTTATTTTTCACCTCTGCCATTTTAGGACCTTTCACTACAATACAATTTCGGGTTTTACATGTTTGGCGAAACAAACCTGCTAAAGCCAATCCAAACAAAATAGATACAGCTATTGAACCTTGATCGCTATTTATGAACTTGATGAGTTCCATACTCTTGATATTTACATAGAAATTAAAAAAATACTAGACAATAACTAAATATTTTTATTTTTCATATATTCGCGCATTATAAAATCTTCAACTATTGGTTGAGGATCCCATTTGCTAGAAGAACATTCAACACTTTCTGATTTGTATTTGTAACAACTTCCAGATTTATCTTTATAAACTACTTTTCCAGCATTGAATGGGGATGGAAATTTTAACACAATATCTGGGGGTGGGGTAATTATATAAACCCAAAAAATACCAAAAGCAAACGCTATCATAAAGTATAACAGATTGATTTTCATAACTATTACTATTCCCAGAGAAATTTTATGTGTACATGAATTTTTCTGTTGATGATGTCTTGTAGTTTGAGCTACTCTCTGAATCACTTGTAGCATCATCTGTGTCACTACTTGTTTGGTCGCTATCTTGACTTCCATAGCTCTCTGAACAATCTGTATGAGATGGGGAGTAACGCATATTGCTGCAATAATAAGGATCGTCAATGGCTGCCAATGCCTCATCTTCCCTATCATAAAACTCAGTGTCATCTTCATCAGTCTCATCTTCGTAGTATAGAGTATTTCTTTCGTTGTCCTCATTCTCCCTCCACAGGTTTTTCAACTCCTGTCCCAAATCAAAGTCACATGGAGAATCTGCATTCACATTCGTCATGGGAACAGAATACTTTCTGGAACGCTCGTCGCAATCCCACTCAAAACGTGACTTGTAGGTAACATCCATTTGTAATTTGGTCTGTATTGTGAGTTGTATAAGTATATAGCACTTTTATATACTTTGTTTCAATTTTTTTTTCCAACAGTCAATAATTTAAATTTTATAATATTTTTGATTCTAGCCTCATTAACGTTTCCACCAGATTTTACTTTAGGCTTTCTTCCCCTCTTCTTCGGTGCAACAACAGGGGCTTCTTCTACGACTTCATCTACTTCTTTTTGTAAATTTAATTCCTTTGGGAACTTTTCTATGTAAAAATCAACATATCCTTGATATTCAGACAATTGATTGTCTTTCTCTTTTATACCTTTCAACAAATCAAAATAAACACGATTATTTGTCTCGTCTTTTAAATTTTTTAATAAATCCCCTTTTGCAGTTGCGAGCGATTTTTGCTCCAAATCCTTATTGAAATTTACAACTTTTGAAAATGTTTCTAAAATTTCGATATCCTCGTCAATTTGTTTTAGTTGTTTAACGATATTATCATATGCTATATTTTCCTCATTATCATCAGTATCTCTGTATAATATTCTGTTACGTAAAAATCTGTATCGAATAAATGTTAAATCACGATCCGCCTTTAATTTCAAAAGCTTGTCATTTACGTATGCATATGTAGGAAAGACTAGGGCTTTCCTCTTTCCTTGGTTTGATATCTCTAAATAAATATTACCGTTATCAATTTTCACATTATTACTTATTTTTAAAGGGTTTGCTTTCAATTTGTCAAGGTATGTAATGTACTCTTCTGTTTTTAAAGACATCAGCATTTTGCTTAATTTGTCCATCTTTATTACAACGGATTTATTTTTTTCCAAATATGACATCAATTAGAGCAAAAATATAGAAACTAATAATTGCCAAAACAACAACAAATACCCCAAAACTAAACACTGTTTGTGGGTTTCCATCATCCACTCTACCGACACCAAATCGCCTTATCTCTCCTTCACGAGAAAACATTATAGTGGGCTTTGCTACTATTATCAGCAAAATGGCTAATGTATAAAACAACAAACTGTATATGACCCTACTACTGACCATTTTCTTATTTTATTATTATATGATAATAAAATAATGTTAATATTCGTATGCTGTATAGCCATCATAACCATAATTGGACTTATCTACATATACAAGTCTGCTTATTTTGAATATTTCTCAAATGTACGTTTGACAACAGATTATACTACACTTAATATAAACTTCCCATCACATAATGAGGTAGATAAAGATATTACATATCTTGACAAGATTTTCAATGGAAAACTGAAAATTATTTACGACACAAATCAACACAACAGTGATATTTTATATACTGACACAATGAATTATGATTTGAGTGAAAACATATCATCATATTTGTTAGCTGTAACAAATGCAAAAAAACAAATATGTTTCGTCAAACATCCGGATGTTCAAGACAATGGTGACATATCCGAGTTAATGAACGCAAAAATTGGGTATATTAATAATACTGATATTGCAATAATGAAAGTACTATTTCTAGCATGTGGATTGGATTTCGATGAAAAACAATGTATTCGGTATGATACATTTGACGAGGCATCGAATGCACTTTTTGTTAAGAAAAGCATCAAAGCCCTTTTCATGTACTGCAACTTTGAACTTCCAGCATTCAAATCAGCATTTGAAAATGTAAAATTGTCAATGTATGGATTTGATAATATCAACACCGACAAATTACATTTTTTGCTACCTATGGCAACGATCAAGAATGTCAACTACAAACTTGTCTTTAAAAAATTCAACGATCGCTTTCCTGTCAAAAAAACTCTAGTGTTCGACAATCTCCTTGTGACAAAGAATAGTGGACATACATATCTTTATGAATACATTGTCAGATATTTTTCTAAAAACTTTGAATATGTCAACCTCTATGCTCAACACTACAATATACACCCACTGACGAAATATATATTAAATGACTACGAGAACATAACAAAAAAGAATATTTCTGGAAATGTTGACAAAATTCAAAACAACTCTTTAACATTGATGGAAACATTTGACACAAAACATATGAATTTTGAGCCAACAACTCCTTTGAAAGGATTTTCCGATATCAATGATAATATACTAACAATATTTGATACTCAAATTCATAGTACTCCCCTTCAAGTCGGGGATATCATAACTCTTACCAAACAAAAACATGACATAGAAAATGGTATTTATGTGGTATTATCAATCGATACTATGAAGCAAGAGACTAAATTGCAGGCACTTGCAAGTAAGCAACCCATAGAGGATGTATCTGATCCACGGTTTATTTGTTCAAATGATAGAAACATCGCAATAAAAGGACTCTGTGAAAGTGCTTACAATACCGCCGGAAATAAGAAACAAAAAGGTACATGGGATAAACCTTGTGATATAGACACTGAATGTCCTTTTTTTCAAAAAAACAAGAACTACAAAAACTATAGAGGTGGTTGCAACAATGGGTATTGTGAGCTTCCTATAGGAGTTTCCCGAATAAGTTTTCGAAGGTACGAAGGAAAACCATGGTGTCACGGATGTCCTGATAAATCGAATCCGGTTTGTTGCGAGTCGCAAGAAAAACCTGATTATGCCTTTGTTCTTGATGAATATGAAAGACTTCCAAAAGTGAAAGAACACTTTACCAACGACTATTTGGTGGGTGAATATTCGAAACCAATCAGTACAAATGTATATCATTATGAACTGTCAAATGATGAAATAAATAATCAACTTCAGACACTGATTAACAAGACAATCAAACCGGAAACCGAACAATTGGACTTTAAAGCGTTTTTACCAGTAATGATAAATCAAGCTGGTTTGAAAGATTATGGTATTTTTGACATTAATATTATTTCTAAAGATATATCTCCATTTGATGGAAGTCCAATAAGTTGTGATTACAAAATTGAATTTACAATATATCGGGAGGAAAAGTCTCATGGGAAAAAAATTAGCACAAAATTAAATCAAGATATATCTACGAACATGATTACAGTAAAATATATTGATGTTCTAGGGATTGTTCCACAATATGATGTTGGTAGTTTATATCCAAAAGGGACAAGTGACACAAATAATAGAGTATCCAGTTCAGGTATTCATTGTGGACAAACTTCATTTCAGACAATTTTAGGAGAGCAGTCATTCCAAAATTATGCAGAAAAAAGAAATAAAAAGTTGCTACAAGAGTTCAATTTGAATGCATTGTAAATTAGTCTCTCACATCCCATTCATCATCCGATCCTCCTGCTTCATCATCGTCGTTATTCTGTCCTTTAGAATGCATTACATAATTTTCATCTTCTTCTTCTTGATTATGAATATCAAACAAGTTTTCATCATGTTCATTATCTTTCTTTTTTAATTCGTCAATATTGAGACCATCGACATTTTCTTCTACTTGTTCTTCACTGATATGAATATCAGTCCATTTTAATAATCCTCGTTTTTGAAGTTCTATATATGTTTTTTTATCATCTGTTGCTTTATTCTCAAGCCTCATTATGATATCTTGCTTCATTTGCTCTCTCAGTTCATCATTAACTCTTGAAATCGTCTTTGTATCATAAATATTGCTTTTCAGTTTCTCGATGATACGAGAAAGAAGCAAAAGACCTAGTTCAAAGGCCATGTTTACCTTTTCTTGATTTGCATTGGTATATGGTGAAGGTATGTATGTAATATCAAATAAATCATCATCACCTTCCCCTGGTGTAGCAATTTTAATAATATTATATATTACATTTAATAATACACCATTATACAGTTGAATATTTTTACTAATATTACTTTGATATTCATTTGAAACATCTAAAACTTGACATTCACTCAGTAGTATTTCAATAAGAGGTATCATTTTGTCTTTCAGCACAGTCGAGAAAGATTGGTCTGTATGTATTTTTTGACACAAATCAAACATTTCTGTGTCACTTGAGAGGATATCTTCGATGAATTTATGTTCTTTCTTTTTCTTATCAAGTTGAGGTAACTTGTTTATCCATTTAAAGTCAGATTTCCAATAATTGAGAACTCTTCCTAAAAGTGTTCGAATATCATCATATAAAATGTTTCGGTAACAGTTTCTGATTTTAATTGCCCAGGATTCCTCATATGTGAAGAAAAGGCGGCTTATATCATTTGCTAATTTCTGGATCTTTGCAAAGTTGGCACCCCTACCAAATTTATCCAAGTATATGTCAAAGTAGTCCTTGTACATATCAGGTGCTTGATCAAAAAAGTCTTCATTACCTAAATTTGCAAAAAAGTTTAGGACAAATTTGTCTTCACATTCATGTTTACTACTTTTTTTAATCTCAATCATCTCATCATTTGTCGCCCCCATTAATATGTCCTTTTCAGTAAATAGATCGTTGCCCAAATCTTTCATGGCTTTGTACGTAAACTCTGTACATGATGTTCGTGATGCCAACTGTTCATTTTCAAATTTCTTGTAAAGGTTTTTATAATCTTCATCCTTGAGCAACAAATTGAACTTGTTCTCATCTTTGGCGAGTTTCTCTACAACATCTGCATCTTTTCTCAACTCATATGTACGTTTCACATACTTGACTATATCATTTGAAGTAGGTCTATTGTTAAACCTTTTAACAGGTCTAAACGAGTTCCACTCCCCATAGTTCTTATCCACTTGTTTATATGAAATAGAACTTAATTCGATATCTTTTGATTTTAGAGCATCAATCAAGTCTGGTTTATCATTAAGGACAAGTGATACACTAGATTTAATATCATTCATTATTTGTTCTGTGCTCATCTTGTAAAACAATCCGAATGTCTCGTCATTTGCTGAGCTGATACTTCTTATAATACACGCCACATACTGCAATAATGATCTACTCTTCGTGTTTAGGGGAAATCCTTCTAAACCAAAATATTTATTACAAGATGGATGTGCACTTCTTATATCAATATGTGGAAGTTTCAATTGAACAACAATAATATACAATGCACTAATCAGGCATACTGATTTTTTCTTATGTAGGGTTTCCATATCCGATATTCTAATTTTAAGTCTTGACATCAACTCTTTTTGAAGTTTATCAGTAATGGCCTTTTTCTTGTCAGGATTTTGTTCAATTAATTCTTTTAGTTTTTTATCCCTCGCTTGGAGAGCCTGTGTTTTTAATATTGCAATTTCTTTTGCGAGTTTTTTATCATTATTGTAAAATTCATTGTTACTGATTATGAATTCTATCTCTTCCTGGGATACGCTAATGCCAAACGTATCAATTAGCGACTCTTCAAAACTAACATTAGCTTTTAGCTTTGTTTCTTCTTTCTTTTCACTGACAAAACTGTATTTAATATTTTCTCCTTGTTCAGCATGTGCATATTTGTCTTGATCAACTTCATTAACATTTCCTACAAACAATGAATAGTCAATTATTTCCTCATGTTTCATGGTATTTGGAATATCAACATTGTGTTGATATTTGACCATTGATTGTAATCGTTCTGTGTTATCTACTTGTAATTGTTTAATTTTTTCAAAATGTTCCTGAAAATGCAACATCTTAGTTAATGTGTTTTTCCTCAAAGAACAATATTCTTGCTTGTTTTTCAGTTTTAAAAATTCTTTATCAACACACAACTTGGCAACGTCATCATATATACATTTCTGTTTCAGCAATTCATTGGCTTTTGGGTTACCTTGTTCATTACAATGTTTTAAATGTACGTCCCTATCAAAAACCCATACACCAACATCAACACCTTCATTTGCAACTTTTCTTCTTTTATACATTTTTCGTTGATGAATGCCTTTCTTGTGATCTTTCAATTCAAGCAAAGCATAATCACCTATATTAATTCCATTCTTTTCAACAAAGTTATCATTTTCCAAAGTTTCTATAGAACTATATGTCATTACAACGTCTGGTTCTTTAACATCACAATCTCCAACGTTGTCTCTCAATTGTTTCAACTCTTCAGCAAGTCGTTTCACTTCATCTTTGATTTTGTCAGAATTCTTACTTACAAAGGAATATAATTCATCTGCCTGTGCGCCTAACACTCCTGTTAAATATAATAAACCATTATCACCTTGAGAAAATATATGTTTTGTACGATGATATTCCGTATCACAGAAATCATTTTTGAACTTGTACGTACCATATGAAGGAACCAAATACTTTTCAAAGTCTAAAACATTATACTTATTTTGAAATGCCTTTTTGAACTTTTTAATAACAGGATTTGATTTTCGCAAACTTTGTTTATAGGATTGAATATTCTTTTCAAGTATAGCCTTACATTCTCTAAAGGTTGCTTCATCTATATTGTTCCATGTTGGGTGTCCATATGATTCCAGCAGTTCTTTGAAGGGTTTAAGGTCTTGAGCTAATTTATATTCGTTTTCATGCTGTTTGACTATGTCATTGGATGTAGGCAAAAACATAGACATAGTTTCATCCCCTTTATCATCATATGGTAGGAGTGAGAAACATATATTATGATCTTTGAGCATATGTTTTGCAAACTTTTCTATATTGCTATCCAACGTATAAACAAAAAAGGTATTTCTATGAATGTGTTTTTTGTTGTATGTATAAATAGTTCCATCTGCTTCAAATGTTAGACTTTCTGGTAGCACAGAGACGACAGTAGCTACCACATCTGCAACATTATCATTAAATACAATAGAAACTTTATCTCCTACCAGCATCTCATTCAACGAATCAAGATATTGTACTGTATTGAATTGTATTGTTGAAGAATGTCCGGTGTAGTAGAAAAATCCTTTAACATGTTCCTTTTCACCTTGGAATACTTTTCTAATCTTGTTTTGAAGAGAAACATAACTATCCTTGGTGAATGTTACTTCTATGTGATGACTTGAATCATTGTTGTCATCTCTCCACAACTTTTCAAATCTAAGCATTTTTGAAACCAAAGTGTACGCGGGCTCTTTGGAATTAATTAAACGATTTCTCCTGATCATTAAATCAGGCATTAGTATTTCATTATCAGCTTCATCATCTCCATCTCCATCTGTTTTCAATGATTCAGAATCTGTTATCAAGTTAGGAGCACCTTTAATGACAGGAATGATTAAAGTATTCTTATCATCACTTGATGTCTGCAGTAGTTCTACAAACTCCCGTGCGCGTCTATTCCAGAATGATTTGTTATTTAATACATCGGGATCGTCAAAACTTAGAATATTTAACAAATGAAGTGTGATTTGATCTTCTGTGTACTGGATAGCATTATCATTATCAACAAATTCTATTGTTTCTTCAATTGGCTCCAGATCTTCACCACATTGAAGTAAAAATTCATCGCCTTCTTCGTTAAGGACAACAATGGGTTCCTCTTCTTTAGTCATTATTATTGAATAAACAGAAAAATAATTTACACTACGAGCCACTCACAAACTTATCCCATTCGGCTGTTACATTTGTGAGGTAATCAATAATACGCTGACATCCACGTGTGACAATGGTGTTAATATTGGAATCTGTTTTGATTTTAAAAACAATATCAGATTCTAGAGGATGTGGTTGATAATAACCAATATAGGAAACAGATTTATCTTCCCCACGTACAAATTCATTATAAAAGATTGCTTGAATCAAATTTCCTAGTGTATGGTTTTCGTTAGAGACTGTGATATAATACATCATGCCTTGTTGAGTGATTTTTACTCCATTTAATGTTGAAACATTGTCACTGAAGTTTCGGACTTTTTCTGAAAGTATTTCAATGGCTTTTTTAAATATGTATTTGCATGTTAAATTGCACTCGGTTTCAATTTCAAACTTAAACGAACATGGTTCACCATATTTGTTCTTTTTGAAATACCTAAAAGCATCAAGCAAATTAAATCGCTTAGCAAGCTCATCTACTGTTAAATCTGAATTTGCATTTTCCTTGATATGCTTATCTAGTGCCATCTTCGATTCCTTTTCATCTATGTTATTATGATAACAGCACTTGCTTACAGGTGTCCATCTGATATGTGAACTCCCAATATTTTTAGAGGCACATGCTTCTATATCTATCTCATCTCCTGCCTCATTATTGAACAAATTTGGTTTCAATTTGGTCAGCAATATATAATCACCTGTGACTGTATTTGGGGGAAATAATCTATCTCGAAGATTGTTTCCATATTTATTTCCAACTTCGTCATATACTTCAATATGTTGCGTTGTTACATCCATCATGCTGTCTGATTCATTTTTCATTTTAAGAACGAATTTGTATTTCTCAGGTTGAAAATTCTCCACTTCATCAGCATTAAAATGAATTGGAACTAATGAAAGTCTATGACACAGAAATTCATTATGAAGTGATCCTGTGTTTTTTGTAACTTTAACATCATGATTTTTTCCAGAATTTGGATCGAAGCTGATTGCAATAGAAGGTAGCTCTGCAAATATTATCCTACGAATTCCATTTACAACACACACATCCATTTCATTGATGTCAAACGAGAGACAATTTCCTTGTTGCTTAAGATTCTCGAACATCATTTTATTATATGATATATCTTTTCTTTATCTGGTTTTACATAATCACTTTTTTTATTCATATTAGTTTATTTCATATGAGTTTCACCAATTAAATTTTTTTATACCTTGAAGTATAATGATTCAAGGCAATAAAGATATTATATTCTATAGCCGGTTTTGTCAATATAGCAAAGACGTTATCAATCTTATCATAAAAAAAGATATGAAAAATATGTTTGTTTTTGTCTGTGTGGATACTAATAAAGGAAAACTACCACCTCAGGTTGATCGTGTACCAGCTTTGTACTTGACCAAAGAGGGTAGATTGTTGTTTGAAGATAATATTATAGAATGTATCAATTCATTTGATGAGGACATTTCCCCTCTTGAACAACCAAGTAGTGCATTCTCAGACAATTTTTCTTTTATTTCAGATGATACAATGATTCAAAATAGCTCAACTGTAGCAAAGAACTTTGCTATATTTGGACAAGAACAGAGAATACATTGTCCTGATGAAGATAGTGGTAAAGGGGATAATGAACATTCACTTGAGAGATATACCAATCAAAGAGAGAATGATATGAAATCGCTTTTTAGTGATCGTCGCTAAAACATCTTGTGCGGATGTACTATATAAGAAAAAAGTACATATAAATAATAATAATAATGACAACAACATATTATGAGTGCTTTAATGCAAAACTTGACGAATTCCTTAAAGACTTAATTGATTGTTTTCCAGAAATGAAAGATATTAAACTACTAAGAAGTGGGCTTCAATTGTCAAAAACCATGGATCTCACGCTCCCACAAAAAGTTTTTGATGAACATATTCATGATGAGTATGAGAGTAAGATTCTAAACAAAGATGAACGTTTTTTCCTAGATGAAGATTATCAGCATATTGTAGACACTCATGGTATTGACCTTGATATTGTTAGTAGAATCAAGGTAATGTGGAGTGATTTGGGAGAAGCAAATAAAACTGTCATTTGGAAGTATCTTCAAGTACTCGTGCTTCTTAATAATAAATGTAAATCAAAGTAATTTCGACGCGTAAATTTAAGATAATAAAAAAATGTATGACAGTAAAAATGTCATTCCAACAAAAAGTTATTTACGCATTTAATATGTTTTATTTGGAGTTTTTGAATGATGTTAAAAAACAAAATGATGAAATTCGCAAGACTATCAGATCTCATTTCAAAGTATTTGACAAGTCATCAAATGACCACTTTGAGAACATCAAAACCTCTATTAATAACAACAAAGATGATATCAGCAAAGTTGAACTTTTACCAAATATGTCACTAGATCAAATAAATGAATTGCTAGGAGAAAATGAAAAGAAAGTTGTAGAAAGCTATTTTTATATTTTTGCAATATTAATCTCCATTGTTGACGATTCCGATGAAACCATCTTGGAAACATTATTGAGTATCATTAAAGATATTCAAGCGGGCAAAAATGTAGATGATCAATTGAAAGAAGTACTTGACGATGAACTGAATCAATATTTGGTTAAACTTTCTAGTCTACTATCAACTACCACATCTTCTCCATCAGAGGAGGAATCAAACATATTCGGGATGCTTGAAAATAGTCAAATAGGTTCGTTGGCAAAAGAGATTTCTAGTGAGATAGACATTAAAGATCTTAATTTAGAAAACCCAGCACAACTTCTTGACCTTACAAATCTCAGCAATTCCAATAATGTACTTGGCAATATCATTTCTAAAGTAAGTACAAAAATTCAAGACAAAATTCAAACTGGGCAACTTTCGCAAGCCGACCTGGTGAATGAGGCAATGTCTTTTGTTGGAATGATGAACAAAAATGGAAGTAGTGATATGAGTAATATCTTTAATAATCCACTTATTAGTGAACTATTAGGGGGGATCGGCAAAGACAAAAATACACGTGTGCAAGTTGATCCAACAAAGGTGAAAAATATGGAAACCCGAGAGAGACTGCGACGCAAGTTGGAACAAAAGAAAAAATCAGGTAAATAAATTTAAAAATCTGTCGTTAATTTAAATATTTATATCATGGAAAGCATATGGTATAGAGATCCAACAACATTTATTAAATTTGAAAATTTGCCCAAATTCTTTCCCATAAAAGGGATGACATATGTAGAACAACTGAATGCTATTATGAGGTTTTCTATATATTTTGCAATAATACTATTTGTTGTTAATAGAAATATACTTGTGTTCTACTTTGTAGTCTTTTCTGCTCTTATGACATTTGCCATGTATGAATTTTATTCGAGAAATAAAAAACTCCAAAAAGAATTATATGAAAAAGCTAATCTACACTACGATAAAGGTGCAAATGAATTATGCATTAAGCCTTCTAAGAATAATCCATTTATGAATGTATTAATGAATGAATATGCTGAATTTCCAAATAGACCACGGGCATGTAATATAGCAAGTACAAATGTAAAAAGACAAGCTGAAAATTTATTTGATGTAAATTTGTATCGCGATGTTGATGATATATGGACAAGAAAAACAACCAGTAGAAATTGGCATACTGTTCCGAGTACAACAATTCCTTCCGATAGAGATTCATTCACTAAATGGCTTTATGACCCAAGTAAAAAGAGTTGTAAAGAAGGGAATTCTTCTCAATGTTTCAACAACTTGTATACATCGTACAAGATTTGATTTGATATAAATAATATTTTTTTGTGTTTATTATATAATTAATATATAATGAAATTGTTTGAAAATTCATCAAGTCTTGGTAATGATTCTTGTGCCGTTAATGCAAAAGAATATCAAAATGTATCTATAAATGAATACAACTTGTGGAATACATACCATAACAAGTGTAATGAAAAAGCTGAAAATGATGTTTCTGAGTTTGCAGCCAACAATCTCAATTTGAACTTTCGCAATGGGTATGGATTCACAACATCTTGTCATGTTGATAATGATACTCAAGTGAGATTAAATGGAACAATTACACACGAAAAAGCAAAAACACAATTATTTCAACGGTTTTATCAAGCAAATCCTTCCCTGTATAAGGGCAAAACAGTGCCAAATCTTGAAAGTCGTCTATTACACTCAGAAGACACAACTCAACTAAGAGAATGTGATAAAATATCAGAAAAAAACTTTGACCGTTTTATTCCTCTAGTTCCATGTCTAAGTGAAACAGTACAAAACCCAAAATCTATTGTAGAACCATGGACACACGGAGGTGATAATTCTAGATTGTTAATGAGAGACTCCCAGAACTTGAAGAAATGTGGTTGGGAAAACAAAGATGGAAAGGTTTGGTTAAAAAAACATTAATAAACTAAAAATATTATCATAGTATAATAAAACATGGACAGATTAGCTGACCCACGTATTTATCAATGCCAACTAGAACAAAGCGTAGAACCTTTAGAGTACGTGCTAGACCCATCAAAATATGCACATTGTGAAAAAATTAATTCCGTTTTAAAACCGGAAATAGAAAAACCAATTAGTAGCCTAGATGAATGTTTCGCATCACAAAGAGCACGAAAAAGTCATATTTTCAAACAACAATAGTCCAAGTTTTAGTTTTTTTAAATTTTCATATATTCTTCGAAATCTATGAACGCTTACAATTAGAAATATTCATTGGTGGAGATGTAGGTACAGATGGATATCCAAACATTTGACAGTGTTGTAGATGCTTTTTCGAAGTATCGATATCTTTGTAGCAAGCAGGTTTGTACAAACTCTTACCATGAGCCTCTCCTGGTAAAAATTTCATTGAAGAGCATTTACTGCCTTCACGATCAATTCCAAACAAATTGGATTCAAGGTCGACAAGATTTCCATTCACCTTGCTCACATTATTTCCTCCTGTAAGACCCAACTCCACACGGCATGGGGTACAATGTTGATACTTCATAGGGTCAAGAACATATGAAAGTTCAGTTACATTTTCTGTGATCTTCTGGGCATATGAACATTGATCATTATAGATTCGTGTCCAACTCATTTTACTATTTACTATATTATTAACAAAATTTCAAAAGATATATTAATATTATTACATGGACATCCCAAGTTTGGATATACATGCATTTTTGAATGATAAAGCGTATATTGGTACGCGGCTGATTTCAAAATTACTGAAAAACTTGAATTTCAAGCAAACTTCTCCTTTCTGTCCCAAGAAAAAGTTATTAACAAATGAAATCTATATTGAAGATGTATTCTCATATGGTGATTACTTTTATAGTATGGAAGAAGACAAAACTAACCATTCTCTCGTACTGAAAATGGGAAAGAAAAGAATATTCACTTGTTTCGAACCTCGAACTGACCGCATACAAGTTCGCACCATTCAACAAAAGTTATACTCCAACCAATTAAAAATGTTACACTTTTTTAATGACTTTTATTAATGGTAAAAGTTTATGTATTCAATTGATATTAGAAAATCAGCCCTTCG
>Ga0214207_1000134_pt1 | contig 23945 bp, 19 predicted proteins | sample TroBogEpilimnion_6_FD_153045 | JGI IMG/M metagenome (GOLD analysis project Ga0214207, IMG submission 153045) | Freshwater microbial communities from Trout Bog Lake, WI - 13JUL2009 epilimnion | ecosystem: Environmental > Aquatic > Freshwater > Lake > Epilimnion/Euphotic zone | place: Trout Bog... | reverse complement strand
CGTATTGATCCGGCTCTCGTTGCAGGAACCGGTCATTACAGTCTCTTCGATGGTTACATCATTGCAATTTCAGAGAAGGATGCAGCGGGCAAAGAAATCACAGGAAATCGCGTACCGGCGCCAGTTCTCAAGCAATCAATCTCAGGTTTTTATTGGCAGCACATTGCTTATGTTGTGATCTGGTGGTTTATGGCGATCTTGGTGCTTTTTGCGCCTCTGATTGCTAAACAAAATGAACGCAGGCTCAGCTCCAAGGAGTTGGAGGTAGAGTAAGAACATGAAAATACTTGGAGGCGGTATAGAAGGTGCACTTGCTCGCTATAAATTCATGGCGATCTGGTCAGGAACATTCTCACTTCTTCTCTGGTTCGTAGAAGTTCCCGCCCACCTTGCTTTCCATAGCAAACTGCCAATCTGGGCTGCAATTGCCATCATTCATGGCTTCACATACCCAATCTATATCTTGGCTGCCTTTACCTATTGTTTGAAAGCTCGAACGAGCCTGATGACGATGCTCTTTTATATTCTTGCCGGCACGCTTCCTGTTGCATCCTTTGTTGCCGAAAGACGAGCAGTAGAGCGCTACAAAACTCTTCGCAAGTAGAAATTGCATAATGAGCAATCCCGCAAAGCAGGCTATTAAAGCTCTGCTTTATCCGGTTTATCAGCGGCGCCTTCTTGCGCAATTGGATTTCACTCAGACACCTCACCATGTGGGCGTCATCCTTGATGGCAACAGGCGCTGGGCAAAATCAAACTATGGCGCAAATGCTGAAGAGGGGCATAAGGCTGGGGCTGAAAAAATAGTTGAGCTCTTGGGATGGTGTGAAGAAGCCGATGTAAACATAATCACTCTCTGGCTTCTATCAACAGATAATCTCAATAGAGATCCAGAAGAGCTAGATGCACTTCTGAAGATCATCTCTGCCGCGGTAGATCACCTCGATGAGTTAGGTAAGTGGGAGATCAAGCCTTTGGGAGCCCTAGAACTTTTGCCCCAGTGGTTGCAAGAGAAACTTAAGAAGGTTGAAGCAGCGAGTAAAGGGCGAGCAAAGGTCGTGGTGAACGTTGCTATTGGCTACGGCGGCAGACGAGAGATCGTTGATGCGGTCCGTAACTACATTCAAGATGGAGTTACTCATGGACAGAGCGCGGATGAAATTGCGCAGAAGCTTTCTATTGATGAAATCGGTAAGCATCTTTATACAGCTGGAATGCCTGACCCTGAGTTAGTGATTAGAACTTCAGGAGAGCAGCGCCTCTCTGGATTCCTCCTCTGGCAATCAGCGCACTCAGAGTTCTATTTTTGTGAGGCATATTGGCCTGATTTTAGAAAGGTTGATTTCCTCCGAGCCCTTCGGGCCTATGCCCAGAGGCATCGCCGCTTTGGAAAGTAATTTCCTACTTCTAAAAGTCATAGGAATTTAACTTTTCCTCACCGCGTGTCGCACGCCCCCGCGCTCTGGCGAGTTTTACTTTATGAGGCATAAGTTCTATTTGTCCTCCCCAGGATAGATAGAAGACCTACTCATACAAATACACAGAAATGCGAGAATCTCTTGGCAAACCCAAGGAGCCAAAATAACGGCCGCAAGACGTATGTGTTAGATACCAGTGTTTTATTAGCTGATCCGGTGGCGCTCGCCCGATTTGCCGAGCATGAAGTCATTATTCCAATCACCGTTATTGGTGAATTAGAGACCAAGCGCGATCATCCAGAATTGGGCTACTTTGCCCGCGAGGCTCTGCGCACCCTTGATGATTTAAGAATTAGCCACGGCCGCCTTGATGAATCAATCTCCATCAATGACATAGGCGGAACGATCAAGGTTGAGCTCAATCACTCAGATCCAACATCACTTCCTGCAGGCTTTTTGCGTGATGGCTCAAATGACTCACGAATTCTGGCTATTGCTCGTAATTTGATGGCTGAATCTCGCCAAGTTGTTTTGGTAACTAAAGATCTTCCACTTCGCGTGAAGGCATCATCTGTTGGTGTTGAATCTGAAGAGTATCGCCATGAACTTGCTTCAACTTCTGGGTGGACAGGAATGGTCGAGGCAAATGTTGGGGGCTCAGTTATTGATGCCCTCTATGAAAGCGAAAAGACGCCTCATGAACTTGGCAAAACCCATCCATGCCATACCGGAATTGTTTTGCATTCAGAAAAGGGAAGCGGCCTGGCAAGAGTCACCGCAGATAAGCAGATTCAATTAGTACGAGGAGATCGCTCAGCTTTTGGATTACATGGACGCTCAGCAGAACAACGAGTAGCTCTCGACCTGCTTTTAGATAATGACATTGGAATCATCTCTCTGGGTGGCCGGGCTGGAACTGGTAAATCTGCGCTCGCTTTATGTGCTGGTTTAGAAGCAGTTTTGGAGCGCCGCCACCATAAGAAGGTTGTGATCTTCAGGCCTCTCTATGCAGTGGGTGGCCAAGAGCTTGGATATTTGCCAGGAACAGAAGGCGAGAAGATGTCTCCTTGGGCCCAGGCGGTCTTTGACACTTTGGGGGCGCTGGTCAGCCAGACGGTGATCGATGAAATTATTGACCGGGGTTTGATCGAGGTTCTCCCCTTGACCCATATCCGAGGCCGCTCACTTCATGACTCTTTTGTTATCGTCGATGAGGCGCAGTCACTGGAGCGCGGGGTTCTCCTCACTGTGCTTTCAAGAATCGGTCAGGGCTCAAGGGTGGTCATGACACATGACATTGCGCAGAGAGATAACCTGCGAGTGGGCCGCCATGACGGAGTCGTGGCCGTGGTCGAATCCTTGAAGGGCCATCCGCTCTTCGCGCACATCACTTTGACCAGATCTGAGCGCTCGCCGATCGCTGCCCTTGTGACTGAGATGCTGGAAGAGCCGATTAACTTCATGGCTTGAGGATGGCCCGCGGATGGCCTGAGGCACTCATTGCCTGTGAGGCGACAAATCGGACATAAGGGATTTCTACCCTGCTGACCAGCACTTTTACCCTGCCTCTTTCCTGTGACTTTAATTATTTTTCTTAGCCACGCGGGTCAAAAGTTGTCTGCCGTTCATCTCTCTGTAACTCTCTAACCCTTCCCACCTCCCCTCTGACCCCATAAACGGGGTCGGATGAGGTGCGTGGAGAGAAAGTAAAAGAGCAAGGAGAGGAGCAGAGATGAAGGCAAGTAGCTTTCGCCAGCCGGCTTTTGTAGCCGTGGCTGCCTTTGGCTTCTCACTTTTCGGCTCTATCAGCACGACCTATGCTGAAACTAGCCTTGCAATGTCGGTTTCAATCCCAGACACCATGACGGCAACAAGTGTTGATCCAAGCTCTGCTCTGACAGCTAACAGCGGAATCGTTGAACTTGGCGGGGCAGCTTCAGCTGACGCCGGTGAGATGGCTTTGGTTTCAGCGGCGACCATGCAGGTTGAATTGGCTAAGACCCCAGACGGCGCGCGAAAAGTTGGCTACAAGATTGCGACCGAGGCATATGGCTGGAAGAAGAAGCAACTTGTCTGCTTGAACAGCCTCTGGACCAGAGAGAGTCATTGGAATTTCCTAGCCCATAACTATTACAGCGGAGCGACAGGCATTGCTCAAGCCCTGCCTGCCAACAAGATGGATGTCATAGCGACTGACTGGCGGACTAATCCTTTAACCCAAATTAGATGGGGACTTCGCTATATCAAGATTCGCTACGGAACTCCGTGCAACGCCGTGACTAAACATCGCTGGTCTGGTTACTACTAAATTATTTTGGCTTTTGGCCAATCATCATTGGTTTTGAAGTTTCAGCAAAGAAATCATTTCCCTTGTCATCGACAACAATAAATGCTGGGAAGTTTTCAATCTCAATCTTCCAGACAGCCTCCATGCCAAGTTCGGCATAATCTAAAACCTCAACTTTTTTAATACAGTCTTGGGCAAGACGAGCAGCTGGTCCACCAATTGAACCTAAATAAAATCCCCCATATTTCTTGCAGGCATCTGTGACTTGCTTTGAGCGATTTCCCTTAGCAAGCATGATCATCGATCCACCAAGAGATTGAAATTGCTCCACATAAGAATCCATACGTCCTGCAGTAGTTGGGCCAAAGGAGCCTGAGGCATAACCAGCGGGAGTCTTCGCAGGCCCTGCGTAATAAACAGCGTGATCCTTAAAATAATCAGGAAGTGGCTTTCCAGAATCAATAAGCTCTTTGATCTTTGCATGAGCTAAATCGCGAGCAACAATTAAAGTTCCATTGAGTTCAACGCGAGTCTTAATCGGGTGCGCTGAAAGTGCCTTCAGGACATCAGCCATAGGTTGATTGAGATCAATCTTTACTGCTTGCCCTTCTAGATGCTCATCTGTCGTCTCGGGCAAGAAGTGAGCAGGATCGCGCTCTAATTTCTCAAGAAATACGCCCTCTTTGGTGATCTTGCCTTTGATTTGGCGATCAGCCGAACATGAAACTGCAATAGCTATAGGAAGTGATGCGCCATGGCGCGGAAGACGAACAACTCTTACATCGTGACAGAAGTACTTTCCACCAAATTGGGCGCCAATTCCAAGTGTGCGAGTGAGGTTGAGAACTTCTTCTTCGAGTGCTTTATCGCGAAAACCATGACCTGTTTTTGCATCTCCCTGTGCTGGAAGTGAATCAAGATATTTAGTACTTGCAAGCTTTGCTGTTTTCACAGTGTGTTCAGCGCTCGTCCCACCAATCACAATTGCAAGGTGATACGGAGGGCATGCCGCCGTTCCAATGGAGCGAAGTTTTTCATCTAGCCACGTCATAAACGATGCAGGGTTGAGTACAGCTTTGGTCTCTTGGTAGAGAAATGACTTGTTGGCAGAGCCACCGCCCTTTGCAATGAATAGAAAGTTATATTCATTAGGGTGATCACTATCTGAATAAATCTCAACCTGGGCAGGCAAGTTGTTACCTGTGTTCTTCTCTTCCCATGTTGTGACGGGAGCAAGCTGTGAGTAGCGAAGATTTAAGTTTGTATAGGCGTCATAGACGCCGCGAGAGATAGAAACTTCATCTTTCTCAGAAGTTAAAGTTCGCTGGCCCTTTTTACCCATCACCAATGCAGTTCCAGTGTCCTGGCACATAGGAAGAACTCCACCTGCTGAGATATTCGCATTCTTCAGTAGGTCAAGTGCCACAAACCGATCGTTGGCCGAAGCTTCTGGATCCTTAAGAATGTTTGCTAGTTGTTGCAAGTGAGCATCTCGCAAAAAGTGAGAGGTATCGTGAATTGCTTCTGAAGTAAGTTTTTGGATTGCCTCAGGAGTTACTTTCAAAAACTCCATACCTTCAGCGGTAAATGTTGAGACGCCTTCTTTTGTCAGCAGGCGATACTCGGTCTCATCTGCTCCAACGGGAAGCAGATCCTCGTAATTAAATTCTGGCATTTATTCTTTAGCTCCTGGTTTGGCAGCAGATAGCTTTGCCATAGCGCCATCGAGCCATTCCTGACAGATCTTTGCCAGATCTTCACCGCGCTGCCAGAGGGCAAGTGATTGTTCTAAAGTTGATTGGCCACTTTCTAATTCACTAATAACGGCAGCAAGTTCATCGCGGGCTGCTTCATATGACATTTTCTTATCGGCCATAGGCTAAATCTACTCTCTCTCAGCCTTCTTTAATCACATGTTCACCTCATAGGGAGCAGTTGTAAAGCAGCACTGATAAACTTTGGGGATGACCAATACAAAGAAAGCAATTTCACTCGGCGCAGTAGTTCTCTTCTCTGCTCTAACTCTCGTAACTTCATCTGCCCAAGCAGCAACTCCTGCCCCTGCGGCACCAGGGGCTAACAAGGCAGCTAACCAAGCAGCTAACCAAGCAGCACGCGCAGCAGCAAAGGCACAACGCCAAGCCACAAATCAAGCAGCACGTGATGCAGCGAAGGCACAACGCCAAGCAGCTAACCAAGCAGCACGCGCAGCAGCAAAGGCACAACGCCAAGCTACAAATCAAGCAGCACGTGATGCAGCGAAAGCACAACGCCAAGCAGCTCGCGCAGCAGCAAAACCGGCAAAGCCAGCAGCACCTGCACCTGCGCCTGCGCCAACCAAGTAATTAATAAGTAATTTTATAAACCCGGGTTCATACCCGGGTTTATTTATTTTTTAGCGCCGTCTGCTGTGGCAGCAACCACACCCTTTGCAACACGAATAGCTAGTTTTTCACCGGCAGTGACGGTCGTAGCATCTCGGACGATGCTTTGGTCGGCTTTTAAGACAACCGCGTATCCACGATCTAGGGTTCCTTGCGGTGAGAGAGTGCGAAGTTGGGCGCTCAAGGAATCAATATCTTCACGCCTAACACTGACCATGACAGTTGGGTCACGAAAAATAGGTCGAGAAATTATTTGTTTGAGATGGGAGAGCTCTCGTTCAATAAAGTGAGTCAGAGTTCGTGCGCCACGTTCTTGTAGCTGGGAGATCTTACGTAGCTCTTCTTCAACATCTGGCACAACTTTCTTGCCAGCATCTGTTGGTGTTGATGCGCGCCAGTCGGCAACAAGATCCAGAAGCGGCGCATCTTTCTCATGGCCTATGGCACTCACAATCGGAGTTGTGGAACTGGCAACTAGGCGGATGAGTCCCTCATCGCTAAAGGGGAGAAGATCTTCAAAAGAGCCGCCGCCTCGAGTGATGATGATGACATCTACATCCGGATTTGCATCGAGTTCTTTGAGCGCGGCAGAGACTTCAACAACTGCTGCAGCTCCTTGAACGGCAACTTCACGAATAGCGAATTCAACAGAGGGCCAACGGCGTTTAGCATTTTCAACCACATCTTTTTCGGCATCGCTATTGCGTCCACATATAAGACCAACAACTTTAGGCAAGAAAGGAAGAGGCTTCTTGCGGGAGGTTTCAAAGAGTCCTTCAAGAGCAAGTTGTGATTTGAGTTGCTCCAAGCGGGCAAGAAGTTCACCCACACCTACTTGGCGGATCTCTTTGACAGACATAGAGACAGACCCATTTTTTTGATACCAAGAAACTTTGGAGTGCATCACAACACGTGCATTTTGAGGAAGTGGTTGTACGGCTTCAAGAACAGAGCGGTGGCACATAATGGAAAGGCTCATATCCACACTTGTGTCGCGCAGTCTCATAAAGACCATGGGCGCCCCAGGGCGCACGGTGACTTCAGATAATTCACCTTCGATCCAGACCGCACCCAATTTGCTGATGTAGTCACCGATCGCTTCAGAGATGACTCGAACGGGTATCGGCTCCTCAGCAGAATTTTCCAGCATGTTGGTAATCCTAACTTTAGATAGGCTTACATCATGGCTAAGAAGGTTTTATTGGCAGCTCCGCGTGGTTATTGCGCTGGGGTGGACCGAGCCGTTATTACAGTTGAAAAGGCGCTTGATCTCTATGGCGCTCCTGTTTATGTGCGCAAGCAAATCGTTCATAACAAACACGTTGTTTCAACACTTGAAGCCCGAGGAGCAATATTTGTTGATGAGACAGATGATGTTCCAGAGGGCTCCATTGTTATCTTCTCGGCCCATGGTGTTTCACCAGCGGTTCATGCTGATGCTGCAAAACGTTCTTTAAAAACTATTGATGCCACTTGTCCACTTGTTACCAAGGTGCACCATGAAGTAAAGCGCTTTGCGAATGAGGACTACGACATATTACTTATTGGCCATGAAGGCCATGAAGAAGTTGAGGGAACGGCTGGCGAGGCGCCAGCGAATGTCCATGTCATCGACAAAATTGAAGATGCAGATAACATGAAGATTCGGGATGAGAAAAAACTCATCTGGCTCTCCCAGACAACACTTTCAGTGGATGAAACAGAAATCATGGTCAAGAAGCTCAAAGATCGTTTTCCTCACCTTATTGATCCACCAAGTGATGACATCTGTTATGCCACACAAAATCGTCAAGTGGCAATTAAGGATATTGCCCCACGTGCTGATTTAGTTTTAGTGGTTGGGTCAACTAACTCTTCGAACTCAGTCAGACTTGTTGAGGTTGCGCTGGAATATGGCGCAAAAGCTTCTTATCTCATCGACTTTGCAGCAGAGGCAAAAGATGAGTGGTTAGAGGGAGTTGAGACAGTTGGTGTGACAAGCGGGGCATCTGTCCCAGAGATCTTGGTGAAGGATTTATTGAAGTGGCTTGCAGAGCGCGGTTTTGGTGATGTTGAGACCGTTACAGCGATGGAAGAGCATTTACTCTTTGCGATTCCGCCAGAGCTACGTAAAGATCTAAGAGTTGCGGGCAAGTAGAGCGCGAATTTTTGCGCCCCACAAGTGATTTACCCAAGCAGCACCTGTACCAATAATTAGGTAAGGGGCAGTTGCGCCAAAAGTCGTAACGAAATCCAAGCCAAAGCGCGCAAGGTGCAATCCAGCTCCGCCTACTGTTCCAATCAGCAAAATTGTTGAAATGAAGAATGCAATCGGTGGATTTACAGCTGTGACAAATGTTGTTCCAGGTCGACCTAAGTAATATCCACCAAAAACTGCGAGCAAAATAGCAATTCCTGTTGCGATACCCACTTTGGTAAGTGAATATTCAATCGTTTCCACGAGCAAAATAAGAAGAAACTGAAGTACGACTACACCAGCATTAGTGAGCCCAGGGCCCTTAATTGGCTTAGGCAAAATTTGGGCGCTGGTGAAATTACTCATCGTGATCTAATTCTAGAGCTAATTCAACTTCTTCAACTTCTTCGACCTCAATGAAATCATCGTCCGAGGGCGCTAGCTTTGAGTGTAGCTGGCGGACATTCTCAGAAAGTTCAGGAATGGAACCAGGAGTCTTGCCGGTGACTTCCAGTGAGCGCATTCTCTTTGCGGCAGAGAGCACTGTGGTCTCAGCGGTTGGAATTAAATCGTTATACGCCTTCAGTGTGCTCTTCAGGCGATCACCAACGGTCACAATCTTTTCATGTAGTGAAGAAACATCCTTGAGGAATTTTGTTGCAAGCTCTTGGATCTCGGCAGCATTTGTTGCAACACGGTTTCTGCTAAAGAGATAACCGACTGTGCGAAGTAGCGCCATCATGGAAGTTGGTGTTGCAATTGTGACACCGAGCGCGAATGCCTTATCAAGCAAGCCTGGATCACTTTTTAGTGCCTCTGTAAAGATCGAATCAACTGGCGCATAGAGAATTACAAAATCAGGGGATGCTCCGCGCTCAGAGTATTTACGCTTTGCCAGTGCTTCGATGTGCTTGAGTAAGTCTTTGGTATGGGCCGCAAGAAGTGTCTTACGTTCTGCTAGTTCTTCTGTTTCAAACGCCTCGTAAAACCTTTCAAAGGGAAATTTAGAATCAATATAGAGAACAGAGCCGCCAGGCATCGCGATAGTGATATCTGGAATTGCACCAGATGTTTCATCACGCGCTGCAGAGCGTTGGCGACTGAAATGCTCTCCTTCAATAAGCCCGGCACCTTCAAGAAGTTGCTCGAGGTGGGCCTCACCAAATTTTCCACGAGTTTGTGAACTAGCAAGAGCGCCAGCGATAGCACGCGTTTGATTCACAAGATTTTCATTATGAGATGCCATCTGAGTAATTTGAGTTTTGATTTCGGCTTCAGCAGTAAGGCGACGCCGATCTGCATCTTGTGAAATTTTGCTTAGGTCTTCAACTCTTGTTTTCATTGCTTCAAGTTCGGCGCCAAGCTTTATTGTGGCTTCACTCTTTGCGCGTTCATTTTCAAGTTGAGTTCGATAATCAGCCAAGAGAGCGGCGTCGCCTCCATGAGATTTACCGCGAAGGCGCGCAATGAAGAATCCGATCAATGCCCCCGCGAAGAGGCCAATAATGAGTGTGATGATGCTCGCTGCTGCTGTGGACATGGCGCTATCGTGGCAGGAATGACTGACAAAGCCCCGTAGGCTCTACTCCTCGTGAGCCTATCTATTGGAATTGTCGGACTGCCCAATGTGGGAAAGTCGACCCTTTTTAACGCTCTGACCAAGAACAACGTGCTTGCAGCCAACTATCCCTTTGCAACTATCGAACCTAACGTGGGCGTTGTGGGCGTTCCGGATGCGCGGCTAGCAAAGCTTGCCGAGATCTTTTCATCAGAAAAACTCTTGCCCGCTGCAGTCTCTTTTGTTGATATCGCAGGAATCGTCAAGGGTGCCTCAGAGGGTGCTGGTCTTGGAAATAAGTTCCTAGCAAATATCCGCGAAAGCGATGCAATCTGCCAAGTAATTAGAGTCTTCAATGATGACGATGTTGTGCACGTAGATGGACGCGTTGATCCAGCTGAAGATATTGCAACAATTAATACAGAGTTATGTTTAGCTGATCTGCAAACGATGGAGAAGGCGATTCCTCGTTTGGAGAAAGAAGCTCGCACAAACAAAGAGCGTGCGCCTCTTCTTGCTGCGGCACTTGAAGCCCAGAAAATTCTCAACGAAGGAAAACTCCTTGCCGCCTCAAAGATTGATCTTGAGCTCATCCATGAGTTGCAGTTATTGACTGCTAAGCCTTTCCTTTATGTTTTCAATGTTGATGCCGCAGAACTAGGCGATGGCGATCTTCGCAAGAAGCTAGCTGCGATGATTGCACCCGCCGAGGCAATATTTCTCGATGCAAAGACCGAAGCAGAGTTAGCTGAACTTTCAGATGCTGATGCCGCAGAATTATTGGAATCCATCGGACTTTCTGAGCCTGGGCTCGCCACACTTGCTCGTGTTGGTTTTAAAACCCTTGGCTTACAGACATACTTAACCGCTGGCCCTAAGGAAGCTCGCGCGTGGACTATCCATCAAGGTGACACGGCGCCAGTTGCAGCAGGTGTGATTCACACCGATTTCCAAAAAGGTTTCATCAAAGCAGAAATAGTTGCATTTGATGATTTGATCGAAGCAGGTTCAATGACAGAGGCCCGTGCTCGCGGAAAAGTCCGCATGGAAGGTAAAGAGTATGTAATGGCCGATGGTGATGTAGTGGAATTTAGGTTCAACGTATGATGTCAAGAATTAAGTATGAGAAGAGTCCTTTCATTACAGGTGAACTCAAGAAGCGTGATGAACTACGTAACGTAGCAATCATCGCTCACGTTGACCATGGCAAGACCACGCTGGTCGATGCGATGTTGACTCAATCTGGCGCGTTTTCTGAGCACCAGAAAGAGGGAGAGAACCGCGATCGCGTCATGGATTCCATGGATCTGGAGCGCGAAAAAGGAATCACAATTCTTGCAAAGAACACTTCGATTCGCCGTGGCGCTCAAACAGTCAACATTATTGATACTCCGGGCCACGCAGATTTCGGTGGAGAAGTAGAACGAGGACTTGAAATGGTTGACGGTGTAATCCTTCTTGTTGACGCATCTGAAGGCCCACTTCCACAAACACGTTTCGTGCTTCGCAAAGCTCTCGAAAAGAACCTCCCTGTAATTTTGGTTATTAACAAAGTGGACCGCCCTGACTCACGTATTCCAGAAGTTGTCGATGAGGCTTATGGTTTGTTCCTAGATCTTGATGCAAAAGATGATCAGATTGAATTTCCTGTCGTTTATGCATCTGCAAAAGCAGGTCGTGCATCTATGAACCGCCCTGAAAATGGTGCAATGCCAGACCGGGAGAATCTTGATGCTCTCTTCGAAGTTATCTTTAATACCATCCCTGCTCCTGTTTATCACGAGGGTGCGCCGCTACAAGCACACGTAACAAACCTTGACTCCTCTCCTTACCTTGGTCGTTTAGCACTATGCCGTGTTCGTGAAGGTGTTATTAAAAAGGGCGAGAACGTCATGTGGATGAAAACTGATGGAACCACAGAGCGAGTAAAGATCTCTGAACTTCTTATAACAAACGGTCTTGAGCGCGTTCCAGCACTAGAAGCAGGACCTGGCGACATCATCGCTGTTGCAGGTATCGAGACAATTACTTTGGGTGAAACACTTGCCGATCTTGAGAAGCCACATGCTCTTCCTTTGATCACAGTTGATGAACCGTCTATCTCTATGACCATCGGTATTAACACCTCTCCTCTTGCAGGCCAAGTTGGAAAGCTACTTACTGCCCGTCAAGTGAAAAACCGTCTGGATGCAGAGCTGATCGGTAACGTTTCATTACGTGTCATAAATACAGATCGTCCTGACACATGGGAAGTACAAGGCCGCGGTGAGCTACAACTTGCTGTTCTTGTTGAAATCATGCGCCGAGAAGGGTTCGAGTTAACAGTTGGAAAGCCACAAGTGGTTCTCAAGACAGTTGATGGAAAACTTCAAGAGCCAATGGAGCGCTTGAGTATTGATATTCCAGATGAGTTCCTGGGAGTAGTCACCCAGCTCATGGCTCTTCGTAAAGGCCGTATGGAGCAGATGGTGAACCACGGAACTGGTTGGATTCGTTTAGATTTCAAAGTTCCTTCACGTGGTCTTATCGGTTTTCGTACCGAATTTCTTACAGAAACTCGTGGAACAGGTCTTATTCACCACGTCTTTGATGGATATGAAAACTGGAATGGTGAGATTCGTACTCGCTTGAGCGGTTCTCTTGTTGCAGATCGTCGCGGAACTGTTACCGCATATGCGGTAGACGGAGTTCAAGAGCGCGGTGTGATCTTCCTTGAAGTAGGCACTGAAGTTTATGAAGGCATGATTGTTGGAGAGAATTCACGTACCGAAGATATGGATGTCAACATTGTTCGTGAAAAGAAGCTAACAAATATGCGCTCTTCTGGCGCCGATGATGCCAACCGCATCGTTCCTCCAAAATTACTAAACCTTGAGCAGGCTTTGGAATTCTGCCGCGAAGATGAGTGCGTGGAAGTAACACCCAAGAGCGTTCGGGTTCGTAAGGTAATTCTGGATCAAAGTGAACGAGCACGTAACGTGGGTCGGGCAAAGAAGGTCAATCAGAACGCTGAATAGGTGCTTCTGTCAGCCCTTGCTAGTTAGATAGGCCTATGGCTTACCTCAAGGGTGAAAAAGAATTAAGGCTGGTGAGGCGCGAGAGCGTCTTGCCAGCTTTTACTTTTTCTCCTGAGCAAGGCCAAATCATTAACCACCGCGGGACGCCCCTCGTTGTTTATGGAGGCGCGGGAACTGGCAAAACAACAACGCTTGTCGAATCTGTCATTGCGCGCGTCAATGCCGGTGTTGATCCGAATTCAATCCTGATTATTACCTATGGCCGTGAACGTGCTGCAGATCTACGTGATCAGATTGCTCTGCGCGCGGGCTCAACTTCTTTTGAGCCTCTTGCTCGAACATTTCATTCACTTGCCTTCTCAATTCTTAATGAAAAGTTAGGCGAAGATCCCCTCCGTTACGTTTTAATCTCAGGCGCCGAACAAGATGCTGCTATTAAAGCAATGGTGCAAAACCCATTAGTGAATGTCCCATGGCACCCAGATTTGCACCAAGCACTTTCGACAAGAGGCTTTGTCCGAGAGGTGCGTGACTTAATTTTGCGTGCAACTGAACTTGGGCTTAGTGCAAAAGATTTACAAGCCAAAGGCGTTGAACTGAGTGAGAAGTATTGGGATGGTGCTGCTCATTTTTGGTCGCATTATTACTTTAGCTCTGAATTGCAAAGCGCCACAGTAGGTGATGGCCTCGTTCGCATTGATCCCAGCGCAATCATTCATGAAGCATTAGCGCTGCTTGATAGTGACAGCAAAAGATTAGATCTTTATCGATCACGCTACACAACAATCATCGTGGATGAATTCCAAGAAAGTGATCTCTCTCAGAGAGAGTTACTCAAACTACTTGCACCGGATGACCTTCTGATCTTTGCCGATCCTGACTCAGCAATCGGGCGTTTTCGTGGGGCAGATCCAGATGGTGTAGTGCGTGCACTTGATGCCGTGACCGAGAGAAAAATTGTCTTAGATCAAGCATTTCGAAGTGCTCCCGTCATCACAGATGTAGTGATGAACGTTTCTTCACACTTTAAGGGGGCCTCACCTACTCGGTTACGAAAGAGTGTTCCAAAGGAGCAGGAAGGTAGCGTTGATTTAGCGAAGCTTTCAGGAGTGAGTGAAGAAGCAAATTACATCGCTCATGCGTTTAAATCTGCGCACCTTCGCAGTGGCCTTCCATGGTCACAGATGTCAGTACTTGTTAGAGCTCCTGGCAAAGAAGTAAGCGCTCTGCAACGTGCTTTTGCTCTCAACGGAATTCCTCTAAGCGTTGATGCGACCGCATTAGCTCTTGCCGAGAACCCAGCAGTTATGCCACTGCTTTCATTAGCGCAAGTTGTCATCAAGGTTTCTAAAGGCGCAAAGCTCACATCATCTGATTGGCCAATACTGGAGGAGATTTTGCTCTCTGAATATGGGGGAGCAGATGCACTTCAACTTCGACATATTCGCCTTGCTCTGTCAAAGGTGCGCGATGACAAGCGAAGCACAACAGAGATGATGATTGATGCACTTGTGCAACCCACAGTTGAGCTGCCATGGGAAGAGCTACTTCCTCTCAAACGTGTCAATGATTTAATTGCGGCAGGTCAAAAGGCTTTACGTTTTTCGGGAGATGTCAGCGATTTACTTTGGGCGCTGTGGGATAGCTCAAAAGATTATGAAGGTAATTCATTAGCCAACGTGTGGCGGGGAAGAGCACTTGCAGGTGGTTCAAAAGGAGCTCAAGCAGACCGTGATCTAGATGCAATTATTCAACTCTTTGAATCGGCAAGGCGTTTTACAGAGCGCAATGTTGATTCAACTGCGCAATTATTTATCGATCAACTACTTGATGAAAGAATTCTTTCGGACAGCATTACAACGAGTGCTCAAAGAGAAGAAGTTGTTTCACTTCTCACTGTTCATGCCGCGAAGGGACTTGAATGGGAATTAGTTGCAGTTGCTGGCTTGCAAGAGGGCTCATGGCCAAACTTGAAAGAACGCGGCTCCCTTCTTGGCTCTGATCGCTTGGTGGAAGCGGTACGAACAGGGCTTACTAATAAAAGTGAAATCGCCGCAGCCGCTGCTGCAGGCTTATTAGAAGATGAGAGGCGCCTATTTCACGTTGCTCTCTCACGGGCTAAATCACAACTCATTGTGACTGCTGTTGCTGAGGAAGATTCGGTACCTTCTAGATACTTTGAAGAGTTATGTGAAGCTGTGCACGGATTTGGGTCTGATGAACTTAAATCATCCGTTCCACGCTCACTCACAAGCCAAGCACTCGTTGCAACTCTACGGCGAGAAGTAATGAATGGAGATGAATTTGCTGCCGGACTACTTAAAGCGTTGGCTAATGGTGGGATAAAAAGTGCTCATCCAGACCAGTGGTTGGGTGCAAAGCCAATAAGTATTGATGCACCGGTTGTTGGCGACGATCAGAAGGTTTATGTATCACCAAGCAGCCTTGCATCCTTTGATGATTGCGGGCTGAAATGGTTCTTGGAAAAATCAGGCGCGCAAGATGGCGATTCCACTGCGCAATTACTAGGTGTCGCTATTCACTACATTGCTTCTCAAGTAGCAAAGAATCCAAATCTCACTGCTGAGGAGGGAATTGCTCAACTTACAGATGCGTGGCCTGTCGTTGATCAGAATGTTGGTTGGTATAAAAAAGAGCAGCTTGAAGTTGCATCCCAAATGATTCGCCGCTTCTTTGAATGGAATGAGAAGAACCCACGAGAGCTTGTTTTTGTTGAAAAGAACTTCACTGCTGAGTTTGGAAGAGCTGTTCTGAGTGGTTCGCTGGATCGGTTAGAAGTAGATGAGAATGGAAAGTACTTTGTTGTCGATCTTAAGACAGGCAGCACGGTTGAGACCAAGGAAGATGTGCGGGTTAATAAGCAGCTCAGCGCATATCAATTAGCCGTATCAGAAGGCGCAATCGAAAGCGTTGCTGCCGGGTCAGAGACAACTGGGGCAGGGCTTCTTTATCTATCAAAGACAACAGATAAGAATGAAACGATTGATCAACCAGCTATCGATCCAGAACTCATGAAAGAAGAAATTATGGCTACTGCAGAGGAAATGGCAGCTTCCACATTCAAGGCAGTAATAAATAAACGCTGTCGAACATGCGCTGTTAAAAGTTTATGTCCCCTTCAAACACAGGGGCGGAGTGTGATTGAGTAATGATCAGCGCTATAGAAATTGCCCAAGCACTTGCAAGTAATGGTGGAAAACTCATTCTTCCAACCGATGAGCAAAGAGCAATTATTGAATCTACTCACATGGGTCCGACGGTAATTATTGCTGGCGCAGGTTCTGGAAAAACCGAGACCATGTCACAGCGAGTGCTCTGGCTGGTGGCAAATGGAATCATCTCCCCAAGTGAAATTTTGGGGCTTACTTTCACAAGAAAAGCGGCAGGTGAACTCTCTCAGCGCATCAGAAAGCGTTTGAAGCAACTACGTAAAGCTGGACTTATTCCTCTTGGCGGTGAGGCAAATATTGCTCCCGATATCACCGTAGATGTTTCTACCTATCATTCATATGCCGGTCGCATTTTGGTTGAACACGGAATCAGAATTGGTATCGATGCAGATATTGAGCCGTTAGGTGAAGCAGCTGCCTGGCAACTAGCTAATCAAGTGGTCAATAGCTTTGCCGAAGTCGATTATGGAATTTTCCATAAGCCTGCACATATTGTCGAAGCGGTCTTGAACTTATCAAGTGAGATTGCAGAACATAACCAGAGCGTTGAATCTATTCGCGCAGGGCTCATCTCGCACTTAGAAGATTTCCAAAAGATCTCATCTGGTTCAAATGATGAAACAAGGTCTGCTATCGAGATCATGAAAGAGCGTCTAGCAATCTTGCCAATGGTCGAAAGAATTGATGCGCACCGCCTCGAGCATGGAGATCTAACATTTAATGATCAGATGTCATATGCGGCAAAGCTTGTAGAACAAGTCCCTGAAATCGGAGTAATCGAGAGGACCAAATATAAAGTCGTCTTACTTGATGAATATCAAGATACTTCATATAGCCAGGTGCGCTTCTTATCATCACTTTTTGGAAATGGACACGCAGTAACTGCCGTGGGAGATCCCAATCAAGCAATTTATGGCTGGCGCGGTGCCTCAACTCAAACACTTGAAACATTTGCAGAACACTTCGGTGGTGATTGCAAAACTTTTGACTTGCTTACTACATGGCGCAATGACAAGAGAATTCTAGAATTTGCCAACAATGTTATTGGTAGCAGCTCGGCATCCGTAAAACCTTTAGTTCCTAGATCAACTGCGGGTGAAGGTGAAGTGAAGTGCGGTCTTTATCTCACACTTGGTGATGAAGCAGAGGCGATCGCTCAGTACATGTCTAATTTGTGGAATGACCCAAAGCGTTTGGAGTTACCAGAAGATGCACGCAGCAGCTTTGCTGTTTTAGTCCGCACGAAGAGTTACATTCCTCAAATTGAAATTGCGCTGCAAAGCGCGGGACTTCCAACAGAAGTTGTTGGCGTGGGAGGCCTTGTCCACATCCCTGAAATTGCAGACATCATCGCTCTTCTTCGCACTGTGACATTTCCGGATGCCGGAACCGCACTCGCGCGTCTACTTGTTGGCCCACGGCTAGCACTTGGACCTAAAGATCTTGCAGCGCTTGGCTCATATTCCAGAGATATCGCCAAGAAATCTCAGATCAGGAGAAGTGATCGGTTAGAAGAAATTTTAGAGACAGGAGATGGCTCTCTTCTTGAAGCTGACGATTTTGCCATTGGTTCCATCATTGAGGCTCTGGAATATATTGATGATGCACCTAAAGGATCCTTTTCAGCAGAAGGACTTAAGCGCTTAAAGGAATTTAAAGCAGAGATTACTCAGCTCAGGCGAGAATTGCACGGGTCAATTACCGACATGATTATCGAAGCAGAACGCTTTTTAAATCTTGATACAGAAGTCTTAGTGCGTGATGGTTGGGATAGAGGGCGCAGACACCTGGACAAATTCCTTGATGAGGCGGCAACTTTCCAACGTGCTGGTGGAAGTCTTTCAACATTCCTGCAGTGGTTAGATGCCGCTGAAGTACGTGAGGGTGGACTCAAGCCAGCAACAATTACGGTAAATAATCGCGCCGTTCAACTTCTGACAGTTCACAGCGCAAAAGGCGCCGAGTGGGATGTTGTTTGCGTGCCCGGACTGATCGATGGTGTATTTCCTGGAAAGGAACGCAGCTCATCGGCTTGGACTAAATATTCAGGTTCATTGCCACTGCAATTTAGGGGTGATTACCTGCAATTTGAAGACTTTGAATTTCCTCATAGCAATAATGTGAAAGCTAGTGAGGTAAAGAAATCACTTGATAAGTTCAGTCATCATTGGCAAGAGCGTAAAATTCAAGAAGAGTTCAGACTTGGGTATGTTGCATTTACAAGAGCAAAGACGCATCTACTTTGCACCGCTACTTGGTTTAGAGATGGCAAGCGAGCAGTTGATGCAAGTGCCTTATTTAATCTCGCTTATGAATTCTGTGAGAAAAAAGATCCGACCTCAATTATTAGTCAGGCTGAGAAGGCAGATGAGAATCCAGATCTAATAAATCCACGAAGTGCGCAGTGGCCAGAGCCACGCTCACGTGCTGCGCTTCTACAAGAATCAGCAGAGAAAGTGCTTGCCGCTAATCCAATGGATATAGCAACGCTACTTACTGCAGAAAAAGATATTCAGAGAGCGTCACTTCTCTCAGATGCTCAATCTCTTATTGCGCAGGTAAAAGAGAAGGGCAGTATTGAAAATATCTACCTGCCTCAGCGCTTATCAGTTTCATCACTTATTACTCTCGAGAAGAATCCAGGGGAACTTGCGCTCAATATTCGTCGCCCAATGCCAAGACACACCGATCCCTTTGCAAAGAGGGGTACGGAATTTCATTTATGGCTTGAACGTCACTTTGAAAGCAGCACGCTCTTTGATGAAGATGTTTTTGATCCGATGGTTAAAAGCGATGTTCCACTCAAAGAGCTTCAAGAGCGCTGGCTAGCAAGTAGTTGGGCAAAGCGCACACCTCATGAGGTTGAAGCGGGATTTGAAACAGTGATTGCAGGAGTTGTTCTTCGTGGTCGAATAGATGCTGTTTATAAAGATGGTGATGAGTTTGAGGTTGTGGATTGGAAGACCGGCCGGGTCAAAGAGGGTGATGATTTAGAGAGTGCTTCTATCCAGCTTGCGATGTATCGCTTGGCATATTCAAAACTTCACAATATCCCGATAGAGAAAATCAAAGCTGCTTTTTATTACGTTGCAGATGACAAGACGATCTATAGGGAGAATTTGTCTGGGGAAGATGAGATTGCTGCAATTATTGCAGCTATTGACCTAGCTTCTTGATCTCAACTGCTAGTGGTAGATGGTCGCTGATCGCCATTTTTGCAAGTGAAATTTGCGAATAATCTAATTCTTCTTTACCCATAATGTAATCAAACTGAATTGCTGGTTTCCATGATGGATAAGTTTTTTTGATTCCTAGGGTTTTCCACGAGGTGAGTTTTTCGGGCAGGTTCCATCCAAGATTGAGATCTCCAAGCAGAAGATGGGTACCAGGAAGCTTTGCCATGAACCTTTGGATTTTTCGTAGTTGGAAATAGTTCACAAATGGCACAAAAGATAGATGCGTTGTTGCCACTGTAAAACCATTCTCTAGCTCGGCAATGATGCATACCCGTGGTTCATCTTTTATATATAGCAGCCGCATTCCCTTTTTCCCACCGACGGCCAACGGCATTCCGATCCAGGCTTTACCAAGTTCTAGTCTGTGCCATTTTTTTACAGGAAGTTTTGAAATCATCCCGATCCCATAACTTGGTGAACTCTGTGATGATTGAAGTTCTGCTTCATTCTCGACAGGTTTTCTCCAGACACCTCCCGGAGTTCCAATAAGTGTTCGTGCATAAGCCCAATCTTTGGCACCTGTAGCTTGAGCGATTGCTTCTACCTGCCTCGCGCCATCTGTACGCGGCTGGTTTTCATCTACTTCTTGGACCCCGAGCAGATCAAAATCAAGGTCACTAAAAATACTTCCAAGGTCAATGTTTGGCCCTTGGGGCAACGGGGGTTGACCGTGGAGCAGATTCCACGAGATGACCTTCATAAGTACAGGCTAGTAGGGTCGCCTCCTGATGAAAATTCTAAAACTCCCTCTTTCACGTTCAGCCGTTGATCGCGCGGCGCATGTGCGCATGGATGAGGTCGGCCTTGCCAAACTTTGGGAAAAAGGACGAATTCTTCATTTTAATGGTGAAGCGTTTTTATCTGATGAGCAAGGTTTGAAGTATTTATCTGCAAAAGATGTTGCCGGTACTGGGGAGAAAATATTTCTGGGTGTAGATGGCGATATCGCATATTTTCTCTGGTGTTCTGAAGTTCATATCGGCGTAGAAGATGCATATAAAACTTTGCGCGAGATCGGACATCTCCTTTCAGATTTAGATATTGGCCTTGCAGTTCACGCCCAAGCAGTGGCTCATTGGCATCACCGAAATCCGATCTGTCCCATGTGTGGAAGTGCAACCTCTGCTGAATTAGGTGGTTCCGTTCGCAGGTGTAGTGCAAATAGTCACGAGCTCTACCCTCGTAATGATCCAGCAATTATTGTCTTGGTAAAAGATTCTAAAGATCGAATTCTTCTTGGTCGCCAAAGTGTCTGGCCAGAACATCGCTACTCAACTTTTGCAGGCTTTGTTGAAGCCGGTGAATCTTTTGAGCAGTGCGTGGTGAGAGAAGTCTTTGAAGAGGCAAATGTAAAGGTTTCAGATATTAATTATCTGGGCTCACAGCCTTGGCCATTTCCACAATCCCTTATGATTGCTTTTGAAGCGACTATTCTTGATCCAGAAAATGCGAAGCCAGATGGACAAGAGATTGTTGATATCCGCTGGTTTGATCGTGATTCACTATTCGCGGCAACGCAAGATGGAACGTTGCTTCTACCACCTGTGATTAGCGTTGCCAGAGCAATGATCCAGGCTTGGTATGTGCAAGATGGAGTTCAGCGCCCATCCCTTCCTGGCGCAGAAACTTGGCGTTAAATGGAGTTGGAAGCGATTCTCGCCGGGCTTGATCCTGAGCAGCGCGAAGTTGTAACAAATATCAGAGGACCTGTTTGCGTAATTGCAGGAGCAGGAACCGGAAAGACCCGCGTTATTACACACCGCATTGCATATGCAGTTGCTGCAGGAGTAACGGATCCAACAAAAACCCTTGCACTCACCTTTACAGCAAGAGCAGCAGGAGAAATGCGCGCCAGGCTTCGCGCCCTAGATGTGCCAAACGCTGCTGCGCGCACCTTTCACTCAGCTGCACTTAAGCAGCTTATGTATTTTTGGCCTTACTCCTTCGGTGGTTCATTTCCTAAGTTATTAACAACCAAAGCAAGCTTTCTCTCAGAAGCCATGGGACGTACTGATACTTCACTTGCGCCAGGCGCTCAAACGCTGCGAGAGATTAGCGGCGAAATTGAGTGGGCTAAATCCTTGCAGACCGCGCCCGCTGATTATGTGGAAGAGGCGCTTAGCATTGGACGCACTCTTCGTATCCCTAATGGACGAAGCGATAAAGAAAACTTTGCAGAAGTTGCAAAGGTATATGAGGCATATGAAACTTTGAAACACCAAGAGCGTGTGATTGATTTTGAAGATGTGCTCTTACTCACCGTTGGAATGTTAGAAGAAGATCGTGATGTCAGAGAACGGATCAGGGACCAATATAGATATTTCACTGTCGATGAATATCAGGATGTATCGCCTCTACAGCAACGACTCCTTAATCTTTGGCTGGGTAACCGTGATGACATTTGCGTTGTAGGAGATGCTGCCCAAACTATTTACTCATTCGCTGGCGCTACCTCATCGTTTCTCATGGGCTTTACCCAGCGCTTTCCTAAAGCAGCTGTTATTCGACTTACTCGTGGTTATCGAAGCACCCCTGAAATTATTGAGATGGCTAATCAAGTACTCAAAAGCGGTTCATCACATCAAGATCATGAGCTCGTCTCTATGAATGAGCGGGGAGAAAAGCTTGCGATACGAAAGTTTGCTGCAACTCATACTGAGGTAAATGATGTTGTAGAACAAATTGTTGCTCTCGGTAAAACTCATTCGGATATTGCAATTTTGGCCAGAACCAACTCGCAGCTTGATCCATTTGAAGCGGCGCTTAAAGCAAAGAATATTGAGACTCAGCTTAAAAATAGCGAGCGCTTCTTCGATCGCATCGAAGTGCGAGACGCGATGCGCATCATCCGCAGCGCATCTGTTATTCCGGGTGAAGGGGGAGACTGGGTTCATGATCTGACCTCCGTTCTTAAGCCTTTTGGTTCCACAGACTATGTGCGGGCATTTATTGCCCTAGCCCAGGAGATGAAAGAGAACGGCACATCAAACCTTCGTGCTTTCTTACGTGAACTAGAAGACCGGGCCGAGCAGAACAATCCGCCGACCCTGCCTGGCGTTGTACTTTCTACTCTCCACGCGGCAAAAGGGCTTGAATGGGAGCATGTCTTCCTTGTTGGGATCAATGAGGGCGTCTTGCCGATGGGTCCTGAAATCGAAGAGGAGCGCAGGCTTTTCTATGTGGGCCTGACGCGGGCGAAGAAGACCGTTCATCTGTCCTATGCGGGGGAGCCATCCCAGTTTTTGAGCGGGATTAGCTCCTAAATTTAATTCGTTTGCATCCACCTGCATCGATGCTTTACCCTTTATCCACAGTTGATCAATGATCGTAAAAGATCGTTATTGGAGGCATACGTGTCACAGGCACTAGCAAGAAAGAACGGCCAAGCAGTTGCGGCCGCGATTTTTGCTGCTCCAAAATCAACAACAACCACACATGCTCATTCATATGCAGCCAAGTTCTGGGCAACCAAGAATTTTGCAGCCTATGGACTGCGCGGATCCTGGAGTTCTATCGGTTAACAGACCGAAAAGACCCACCAGGGGCCGCACATCCAAAAGGATGAGCGGTCCTTTTTCTTTTCCCAAAAGAAATAAACCCATACAGAAAGAGATATGAGGAAAAAAGGAAAGTGGAGGTGAGAACAATGACTGTTCTCTTCAGCGAGCTATTGGTCCCCGGGTGGGCCGATGAGATGGTCGGCCTAGCCGATGTCACAGGGGCAGATCTATCTCTGCCATGCCATAACAGTGATCCTGAAGTTTTCTTCTCTGAAACTTCAGATCAGATTGCACTTGCAAAGTCGCTCTGCGCAGGTTGCCCAATGATTGCCGCATGCCTTGAGGGAGCACTCTCTCGTAAGGAGCCATGCGGTGTATGGGGCGGGCAGTTATTTGATGATGGCCAAGTGGTTGCTGCAAAGCGCACAGTGGGTCGTCCTCGGATTAACCGCGAAGTTGCTGCTGTAACAGAGTTGCCAGAAAGTGCTCTAGAGATGGATGAGGCGCTAGCGAGCTAATTGCTGCATCCGCACGATGTGTTGAATTCCCAATACCGTTTTTCAGATTTTTCAAACGGGGATAAGAGATCAACCCAGTGCGATGCGGCGGTCAGCGGTGATGCCCCTGTCGCGGCATATTGGCCAACAAGTGTGGCCACCATGCCCACGAGGGTTGCGATCACTTGCGTCGGCAGCTCTGTTCGCAATGTTTCATGCAGCAAAGAAAGATCGGTGCTCTTCTTTGTAAGAGCCACACAACGAAGGCATGGAGTAAGACCTGGAATAACCAGTGGGCCAATCTCGCAATGTTGGCCAATGAGTGGATTGATATGTAAGTGAGTTGTTCCCTCACTCATCCATCTCTGCACATAATCCCATTCGATCGGAATGGTGGAAATAACTAAATCGGGGTCGGCTTTAGCTACCTGATCTGTTGGAATGAACTGGGAATTGCGCATAATTTCTTGCGCGAATTCATTTCTCTTTTTTCCAATATCACTCATTCTTGTTGTGAGCCCACAGACATCATCTGGGCCAATATGCGCTGATAAATGTGCACGGGTAATAATTCTTGTGTTGTTAAAGCCCATGGATTGCAGGGTTGCAAGTAGGTTTCGAGCCAAGCGGTTTTCACCAGAGATCAAAATAGTAAAAGCGCCTCGTAGTGAGAGCTCTTTA
>Ga0214207_1000124_pt1 | contig 24798 bp, 52 predicted proteins | sample TroBogEpilimnion_6_FD_153045 | JGI IMG/M metagenome (GOLD analysis project Ga0214207, IMG submission 153045) | Freshwater microbial communities from Trout Bog Lake, WI - 13JUL2009 epilimnion | ecosystem: Environmental > Aquatic > Freshwater > Lake > Epilimnion/Euphotic zone | place: Trout Bog... | reverse complement strand
CATGTATCTGGTGATGCTAAGGTATCTGGTAATGCCCAGGTATATGGTAATGCTCATGTATATGGTAAAGCTTCAGTTTCTGGTATGGTTGTAATATGTGGTAATGCTAAGGTATTTGGTTATGCTTATGTATCTAATGATGCTCATGTATCTGGTGATGCTAAGGTATCTGGTAATGCCCAGGTATATGGTAATGCTCATGTATATGGTAATGCTCATGTATATGGTGATGCTAAGGTATTAGGTAAAGCTTCAGTTTATGGTATGGTTGTAATATGTGGTAATGCTAATATTGAAACGACATCTGATTATATGACAATATCTTCTTTGGGTAGCTTATGCAGAACAATCACCATCACATTCTCAGATAAAATGATCGTAGCTGGTTGCTTTAGAGGCACACTCGAAAAATTTAAAACAGCCGTTGATAAAAAATATAATGGACAAGGTAACTACTACCCAACAATTAATTTCATAACCGAACTATTCAAATAAACCCATATGAAAACACCAAACTAATATATAATGAAAACCAAATTGTTGAAACAAGTAAGAAAACGATTCGAAATATTCCACCTCCCAAACGGTTTCATATCCGATGGAACTCACTTCAATTATAATCTGTTCAAACTAATAGATTATAACCACACATCCTTTTGGGATGCCTACGCACAAGTCAAAAATAAAACAAATCAAAGATTTGTCGATAGCGAGAGCATCTTCGACACCGAAACCGAATGCATAAACTACCTCAAACAAAGAATTATCAAAAGACTCAGAAACGAAGGACATAAACAACGAAAAGATAAACAAATCACAAAACAAATAAAAGTTTGGCACATATAATATAAATCATCATATATTGGGCTTTACCAACAATATCAATATTATAACATATGAACAAAATATACAACTTCCTGATGTACAAAAAATTAATATACGTGTACATAACAATATTAATATCAATAACATCACTGATATCATTACTATCACTAATGAACTGGAATGATTTGTCTAAAATGATAATCCCATTCTCAATAATCATGTCACTACCAATAACAGCAATAATATGGATATCAAGACAAGCCAACACTTTCTTCCGTAAAGCCGACTCAATCGAAGAACAATTAAATAACTTAACAACCCTGGATGAACTAATCAACCTACACGATAACGAATTCATACCCCTATCAAAAACATCATTCCACCAACATACAGCATCAAGACTAAAAGAACTACACGCAATATTCAAAACCAAATACCAATACCTCAAATAACCATGACCATATTTGAATTCCTTAATATCCCAGATACTTACCCCATGTACTTCATGGACAATAGATTCTACGCCTATAAAGATCTCCTGTTAGACCTACACAATAATATAGAAATCAAACTCAAAAAACCAACCAAAAATAATACAATACTACAACAACTCAATATACCTTTCATCGTAGATGACGTGGAATACTTAATCGATATCGATAAAAACGGCATAACCCACATCACCATAAAAAGTGGTGATGATATCCATGTCGTATTAAATAAAATACTATACACACTCACATTCAATATTAAACAACTTAACTTCACAGTACACTACAACCAAGACGTTAACTCCACTTGGTTCATCGCTCACACATCACCAGATAAACCATACGATATACTATACTACAAAAACGATAAAGGTCTGGTAGAAGATAATAACATATCCAGACATATACAAAATATGGTCAATAATAAGCTGAATACATAACATTATATATTAATTTTAATATGTAATCCCACCGAGATAAAATTCACACTTTTCCCCACTTATTTACACCAAAAAACACCCACAAAAAATCATACCTGAATACATATTACAAATAAAGACATAAGTCAAGCCCAGCTTGAATTCCAGCCGATCTGAATGCTGATTATTACACCCATAAAATGCTTGAATTCTTACCCTAAAATACATAATGAATTCTTATACCTAAAACAAACAAAAATCTGACACCTGTTTAAACTTTAACATATATATTTAAAAATTATATAAATATTACGCCACCACCGCAGCCGCATTGTTCCACGTGGCACAAAATTACATATTATGAAAAGATATATTTTTTCATATGAATTCTGTGTTGTATCTTTGTTTAAAATTATAGATTATGAGTCCGAGCAGTAAATTTTGGTGGGGTATATATACCCTGGTTGTTATTGGGTTAATGGCGTTTGTCCATCCGATTACGTTACTTTTTACAATAGCCTTAACGGTTATGTTATTACCGTTTAGTGCGTATTATATTATAACTGATTGGTTGGGTGAATTCTTCACCAGGATCTTTGTGAATCCTGTTAAGTCATTTAATTGTTGGTTGGATTCAAAATTTCGTAAGTAATGGATAATGGTTTGGTTGAATTCCTCACGTTATTGAATACAGAGGAAACTATTGTATATGAATGCATGACCAAGGGTATTGAGGTGAATTCTATGGCAGAGTTCTATAGTGATATCTTAATGAAGTCATGTTTGGATAATCCCTATGGTAGTTGGGTTAAGACACACGCTAAGTTTCTGGAGCTGAAAGGGCAGATGGATTACGTTGAGGTATTGTCGCATATGCAGAGTATGTTGATTAAGTACCTGGCGGGGTTTGGGGATAGTGTGGAGTTTGGGTTTATCCTACGCAAACCAGAGGGTAAGGAATTCAGGGTCAAGTTGAATGTTGATGTTCCTGGTGACACGGTGCATGTGGTGAAGTTCAAGGGGATGGATCGTATTCGTAATAATTTCATCGAGTGTTATGAAACGCATGTGATTTTTAAGCATATGAGGATTGATTTTGTGGACAGGGTATTTGGTGTTATGAATTTGCGGTTTGCGAGTGGTGTGATCATATATGAGGTTGATTTTGATGATGTGATATTAAGTTGGTTTAGTTTAAGTGATAAAGCCAGGGATAAGTATCCGTTAAATATGTTCAGTAGGATTACTATGGAACGCTATGATTGGGCTTATCTGGAGAGTCAGATTGAGGCTATGGATAAACAGCATCAGCGGATACATGAAATGGGAATTGATTTTGGTTTGGTTGAAGTGAGAGGTAATAATGAGGATGATCCATTTCCAGATTTTTAGGTTATGGTATAAAATAAAAGCCCCAGATGTTGGGGCTTTTTTATTTGGCTGGGGGTCTTGTGGTTATAGTAGTGTATGGGTTTCGATATATTGGTCTGGTGTCATTTCGTCTTCATCGTAGTCTTCGAGTTCTTTAAGGGCATCGAGTACGGCATTGTTAGCTTTATCGAGGCTGGTGAATACTCCCAAGATTGTGGACTTACCAGTACCGAAGTCGGACACATCGAAAGGTGTTGGGTCGAGGGCTACGAATATTTGTTTGGGTACTGATGAGAAGATGACGGTATTTGGTTTGGCTGAACGCAAGTCATCTTGTGTTACGTTATCGGTGTTATTGATTGAGCCGATACGGTGTGTCCAGTACACGTCATCATATCCGAAGAAAGCATCTGTGTGGGTGCTTTTATGGTCTTCGCTGAATAGGGTTTGTGTACCTGTCTGTTCCCATGTTGATTGGTCATATCGTTTGATACCATATTCCGCAAAATCATCTGCTACCTCAATATCGTTATCAACCGAGTTGTTGTAATGTTTTATGGCATCAGCTTTATTGAAGAAGACAACGCAGCTTTCATCAACATATTCAGAAAACAAACATACGTAATGAGTGGCATCATCGGGTATTTGTAATGTGGTTACTTCGTAGTAAGTATCGTTTTCACCGAGTAGGTTATCGAGGTCTTCGTCATATCCAGAGTTAAATCTTGATGTGTGTGGTTGACCACCATCGTTGTAGTTATAGTCGAAGACATCTTCGTGTTCGAGGTTTTTGGTGAGGCAGATGGATAGCAGGGGGTCTGTTAGTTTCCTGTATTTGTTCATTGCATCGGTTGGGGTTGGGAAGAACAGGATTTCGCTATCGCCTGTTAGTTGTTGTGCTATAAGCACGTAGTGTACTAATTTCATTTGCTGAATGTTTTAGGGTGTAAAGGTAATACAATTATTGGTATAAACAAATATCCCACCCTATTTTTTTTGTAAGGTGGGATATATTAATATATTTTGTATATGGTTTATTTATATACGATAGTACCTTCTTTGTAGGTTTTTGATTAAACAATTTAAAAATAAGGGAGAGGCATTGAGTATCATGGCTCACTCACCAAAGTCTTGTAGTCAGTCGATGCTAACCTCACAATCATACATGGTATTTTACAGGCTGGGTATAATCCCAACATTTGCCAAACGGGTAAAAATTTAATCTCCTACCCCTTCTTAGAGAACCTCTCTTTCTTATTTGTTGATACAAAGATACTACTATTATTCTTACCACCAAATTTTTATTCAGATATTTCTATTTGTGATACGTTATAGATTGCCTCTTGTAGTATTTGTATTTTACGGTATTTGAACTCTGATAGTTTTGCTTTGGCTAAAGTGAGATCAGATGTTACGATATAGTTAGGTTCTTCTTTAAAGAAGCCGATTGGTTTCCATCGTTTGTGCATTTGGATTTTATCCCCAGCGTTATAGATAATAACGTAAGCTGGTTCGTAGATCTCTTTGAACTGGTATATTTTATAGTTCAGGTTCTTTAGGATTGGGAGCTGGTTTATTTCCTGTTGTGTATTGAATAGGGCTGCTTCCTGAATGTCGGTGGTGTAGTCGAACTGGTTGTTTATTTGTTTAGCTCTTGTGTTTATCTTAATGTAAGATACGATATCACGTTCTGATATTTCAGGGAAATAATAGTTCTGGATATCAAGCCCAGGGGTTATATCGTTATCAAGTATGCTTTTTATTGTTGAGATCATATAATTAAAAAAAGGCTCTGTAGAAACAGAGCCACGTTATAAACAAACAAACAGTATTTTTATTTTTCTTCGGAATTCTCATCATCTTCTTCGTCTTCATCTTCATTCCAGAAGTCATCTTCGTCATCATTGAGCTTTTCGTCCTCGATGAATATTACAAGAAATCCTATATATTCACCAGCTGAATTTTTCACAGCTCTTAGTTCGTATGAACCGTCACCCCATCCAGATGAGCTTACTACACCCAGGGGTAGTACACCATAGCTTTCCTTGGTTTCGACTGTAAGGTGGCAACAAGCTGAGTAGAATTTATCACCAGGTTCTGTTTCGGTATAATCCCATAGTTTAACATCAGGGGTTATTGATTCGTCATTACGATATCCATCGAAATCAAAGAAACCGAATTGACCGCTATCGACACCAGCCAGTTGGGGCAAAGGTGGCGCATTCCAAAGGTCATGTTCCAGAAGTGGATGTTCAAATAATGATTCCAGGTTATAAGCCAGTAGGGAGGCGTTCCTTTTATGTATTGGGTCACGCTCTACGTATACACCCCATATTCCGTTTTTAACGTTTTCAAGTACAGCTGCGCACCAGGTGCCTAATGTATAACATGGGTCTGATAGTACTGCTTTGCCTGATTTGATTTCAAATGTTAGTGCCATAATCGATACAAAACTAAGAATTTAAATTGAGAATTCCAAACGTTTGGGTTATCTTTTTTTGCGTTTTACCTTTGGTGTAGCACCTTGACGTTTCTTAGGTACTGATACCACCTTAAATGAGTTTGAACTAATTTTCACTTTACGTACTGCCATAGTTTTAAATGATTGTTTTTTTGTTAAGAGATAAAGATAGGAATTCTATAGGGGCTAACCAAACAGGCTGGTATATATTTTATTCTGTAATATCAAAGATGAGTTCGGTGTAACCTTCGGGTATCACGGCATCGACAGATATGTTATGTCTTGTCCATGACCCGACAATTGCGTTATTGCCTCGGTAGTCACCACCACCCCGTCCGTTGCCGAAACATGTCAGGAGAGGCAATGGGTGTATACGCCATCCGTCTTTATCTGGTACTTTGGTTTTATCCACATATTGGTTGGTTGTGTGGTTCAGGATGTAGCGATACCGTTTAGCCAAACGTACTTGTTTCGGTTTGATTTTGTTATGGTCACCGCAGAAGTCATACAGGTTTTCCTCATGTGTATGGATATTACCTTCATGATCCATCCAGTTGTAGGTGTTATGAAATTCACCATCGGCATAGTCACCAGCCCAAACGATAGGTTGTTTATGCCAGGGGTTACCAGGTAGGAGAAGTGATTCTACGATAAGAACCATAGGGTTATTCATCCAGGAATGTTCCATGAGCTTCAACCCGCAGCCCAACGTCATTGATGTGCCGTCAGCTCTGGTGTACTTTGATTTGATGTCGTGGCTGTAGATCCATTCAGCTGGTCTATCCTGATTGCGCTCATTTTTTTTGAGCATCATTGGTTTGTAGTACTGTCCGATAAAACTTATGCCCTTTAAACGGGGTCATCTTCGTTGTTTAGTTTGTTGTCAATATTGACAGTGTAAAAGTACTAAATTTTTTCGTATTTCCAAATAAAACCGCCAGCTTTTTTTCTTTTTTCGCAACCATTTGCAACTTGTCTAATATGACCACCGCTGATAGACAAACATCTTGATGCCTCCGATGATGATCTCCATTCTTTAATAAAAGATAAATCATTATCGTATTGATAAACTGGTTTGGATAAACGCTCTTTCAGCTTTTCTTTTATATTTGAAATAGGTTCAACTTTATCCACCATGTAGTCTTTCACAATATAACCTTTGATAAGAAAACTTTTGTTTATTGCTAAACTCAGAGTGCTTTTAGCAGTACCTAAAAATTTTGTACAGTCGGCAATAGCTATGAAGGATTTAAAAAAAATACCTGTGCTTTCATATAGAAAAACTGGTTTAATTTTATTATCATCACGATAACCCAATCTACCGTCACCCCCACAAGATAAATTAGCTAATTTACCCTCATTAGTAATGATCCTCCCATAACGTTGGATAGATTCGATCTCTAAAATTTTAATATCGTCATAGTTATCTGATTCGGTAATAATGACTATTTTATAATCGGTTCGGTTTGTAATCCCACGCCAGATAACGTTTCGTTTACCTTTAGTTTTAGCTCGTGTGTAATCCTTACTGTGGTTATACTTAGTGCCGATACCAATGTAAAAAATTTCATTAGTATCTAATCTTATATGTTGGTACAAATAATGCTTACCAGACGTTGTACTTTGATTCTCAAATATCATAATAATTACTTTATTATAAATATCTGGAGAAATGAAAAAGAACTAAATTATGGCTTGTAGTACTGACCCATTGTTGATTTGTTTGTTTAAGTAAAGGTAATACAATTAGTTGAAAGAGCCAAATTTATTTTGTAAGATCCTGAACTTTTTTTAAGAGCTGGTGTGTTAGCCTGAACCAACACACCAGATTAAAATTAGCTATGCATGTCAACGAACACGAAATAGATTTTTTCATCTTCGTTCTGGGTGTAACCACTATCGGTTAAGCCAAACGTATCATACTGCCACTCATATAGAGTATCTTTGAATATGTCGAATGGAGCTGCTTTGTTACCTCGATGAGTTGTTACCTCATACATATGTTTGGCGTATTCTTGTAGCTTGTACCAGTCCATTGTATCCAGAGAGTCTGGGGTGATGGTTTTCAGGATGTCAGCATATTGATGAGGCTGATCGATTTCATTCTGAAACATCTTTTGGATTTTCTCGATGGTGTTACAGTCATCTTCTGGAGGGTAGCGACCTTCTTCATCGTGGATGTAAAGCTCATTGTCTTGTGAGATAGCACCACAGATTGTGCGCCAGTTATTCTCATTACCCCAATCACCAATTAAGGTTTCGACAGAGGCACAGGCATCTCCAGCATCAGAAGCTGGGATACGAATGATGTGTAAGTTATGCATTAGAATTCTGTTTGTTTAAGTAAAGGTATGAATTTAGTTTTAGAATTCCAAATAAATGTTGGGGTATTTTTTAACCCCAACACATATTTTTATTCAAACCATACCTCATCGCTTTCACATGAGGAATATTCCTCTGGGTAGAAATCGTAGTCAATTTCACCATCTTCATCATGGTATGGTTCACCAGTAGCGGTAAGAACGTAGCATTGTTTTTCGCTATCGTAATGACATGGTTCGCCCACATCATCTCGGTAAAGGATTTCACCTTCTTCTTCTTCCATAAATGGTTCTTCACCTTCTTCAAATTCACCAGTATAAAGCATACCAGCGAAGCCAACACCACTTTCGGAGTAAGTAAGTTTGAATTTAAGTGTAGGAAAGTCCTGTTGTACTTTCTCTAACCATGCGGTAGGTGGCGACCATGCGCTATCAAAAGAAAACTCCAATACGGTATCTTCATTGGTTTCGATACCAGTATTGCTTGTGGTGCAATCCCATTTAGTACCCCAATGGTTTACGTTCCATTCATACCAGTCGTCCGTACCGTATTCAGCGATAAGTTTGGCACAGGCTTCGGGGCTATTGTTAGCACATGGAATACCCACAGGGATAACCACATCTGTTTTACCTTCGGCAATTTGCCTTTTGGCATTTTCAATTTCCCATTCGTTGGTGAACTCTTTGCCCAAAGCAGAAGATGAAGGGCTAATTGTCCTTGTAAGGGGTTCAGGTGTCGGGTAGTACCTCGACATAACCCATACAGGTTCATTGGTTTCAGCATCAATGATGATACCAATTTCTTTAAATCGCTTCATTTCAGAAGCATCACCCATTACTTTGAGTGAATTTTGACACCAGTTTGGCATAGATTTGTTTGTTTAAATTGTTTAAGAATACAAAGATACAAATTAAAATGAACTCAACAAATATTAGTTTTTGTCATCTGTTTTATCGAAGAATGAATGACGGTCATCGTCCAGTTCTTCAACATCGTACTTACCAGCCTCGATAAGTTGCAGCATGTGGATAAGCTGTTCGGTTGTTGCTTCGGATAAATCAGCTTCATTTTCATCACCGAAATAGGATAGTATCATCACACCATCTTCTGGGATGAAGCCAACGATACATTCGTTTTCACCTTGTTGGTCAATGACATTGAAGATAATACCTTCATTGAATGTAATGGATCTTTCAGCTTTTGAAGCCAGAATTGTTTTCATCTTATTAATAATAGATGAACGCAGCTCATCAAGTTGCTGGGTGAATGCTTTGGCTGTTTCAACACTAACAAGAAAAACAAAGTCTTTTTCGGTTAAGCCAAACCAAAGTGTATCTTCTGGGTGTCTGGCACAGGTGTAATGGTCATTTTCGGTTTTTACATAAACCAGCTCACCTTTTGCAAGGGATTTACCAAATTTGTATGATTTAAACTTGGTCATTACTGCTTGTCGTATCATATAAAGTATGTTTGTTTCGGCAAAGGTAATACAATAATTGACACTACCAAATTTATCCTGAAAAAAAAATATTTTGCGAAATGCTTGTTTTTTCCGAAAACGTTTCCTAATTTTGTGGCATGAAGAAATTATTTACACTCGTTATGGTAGCAGGGATGTTTGCCATGACCGCTACAGCTCAGGTTAAACCAACTGTAAGCACTAAAAAGGCTGACACTACTAAGGTAGCTAAAGCTCCTGTAAAGAAGGCTACTGTTAAGCATGTAAATGCACCAAAGACAGTTAAGGCTGACACAACTAAGAAGCATAAGTAATTAGTTGCCAGGTTTACATTTTTAGAAGCTCCATTATATGGGGCTTTTTTTTATTTGTAAATGATCAAAAAAAAGTTTGTTTTTTAAATTAATTGATTATCTTTGTGCGACAAAACAAATAGTATTATGGTATTCACTACACGTAGCAAAGCGGTAAAAGAAACAAAGTTAGCCTATTTAGGGGCTGTTGGGTCGTCTGCAAAGATTATCAAAAACAAAAAGAAAAATGTTGATACGTATATCCTTTATCTTGCACCTGCAAGTAAAAGCGGATATAACGTTTGTCCTATGGCAACTAAGGATTGTATTAATGCCTGTTTGGACGAAAGCGGTCATAACCGTATTGACGTAAAAGAACGTAGGATAGATAAGTCACGTATTAAGAAAACACAAATGTTTTTTGAAGATAGGGCTTTCTTTATGGCGTGGTTGGTTGCAGAGATTACAGCACATAAAGCCAAAGCTGAAAAAAACGGTCATGAGTTTTCAGTTAGGATAAACGGTACAAGTGATTTGTCATTGGAATTATTTAAACATAACGATAAAACGTTATTTGAATTATTTCCTGACACACAGTTTTACGATTACACAAAGGTGTTGAATAGGGTAAAGATTACCAACAAGTATAAGAATTACGATTTAACCTTTTCGTATTCAGGTTATAATTGGGTTGAATGCGAAAGTGCATTGGCACAAGGTGTGCGTATTGCTGTAGTGTTTGAAAAACGTTTACCTAAAACGTACATGGGAATTAAAGTAGTTAATGCAGATGAAACCGATTTGCGTTACATGGACGACAAAAATGTAATATGTGGTTTGATACATAAGAAAACACGTAAAAAAATCATATATGGTGAACAAAAGTTTATCATTGCAGATACCGATACCAACTGCGTATACGAATAAAAAATATATAACCCTACCAGAAAATAAATTTGGTGGGGTTATTTTTCAACTTATCTTTGCATTCTAATTTAAATGTTATGGAAACCACAGCACCAACTTATTATCGTTTAGTTAATACTGTTACCAACAAGGTAATGAAGTTAACTCATAACGAAACTGATATGAAGACAGTCATTGAGGACGTATTACTTTACGCCTCGATAGACAAACCAGAGGCGGCACATCAACTGGAAGACTTTCCAAAGTTGTTGGATGAATGCCACATTAAAGTGGAAAGTTCACCTGAACCATTTGTGTATGAAGACCAAGTTCTGGCTACATACCACATTACAGCCCCAGAAAAGCCCGAACCATATAAACCAAAGGGTAGAGTGTATTCTTCAAATATGCTAAACTATCTGTAAATGAAGGTAGCCAAACTGGTAACAGTTAATATGACCGTAAGGGTTATAGTTGAAGACACAGCCAGCGATGAGGATGTAATTCAGAGATCTGTAATGGGCTTTAAGTACCTGGTAGGTGAAAGTCTGGAAGCTCATGTAAGTAGTGTTGAGCCAGATGTGGAAAATCCTTGTGGTACATACACAACAGATAGTAATTAAAAATATGTATTAAATTGTTTGGTGGGTTGAATTATAGTTGTTACCTTTGTTAAACAATACAGCAATGATGGACAATGCAATTTTAAGTAAGGAACAGAAAGAGGCTCTGGATAAGGTGGTTTCAAACTGTATGCCACATGAGCGTGGTAGCCTCGAAGACTACATGCTCGATGAGATAGGTGAGGATGAGCTACCTGGCAATCTGGGTGATATGACCAATGATGAGCTTTATGCTTTGGCTAAAGAGAACAACATTGACCACATCTGGGTTGAATTTTATCACTTATCAAAAGTAAACTAATATGAGCGCAGATAATTTCAGGTTATTTATAGACTATGCGGGTACTATTGACAGGTTAATGTTGTCAATGATGAAAGAGGTTGAAGCCATGCTTGAGCCAATCGGTGAGCTGGATTGTGAGGGTACTATTGACAGGTTAAGGTTGTCAATGATGAAAGAGGTTGAAGCCATGCTTGAGCCAATCGGTGAGCTGGATTGTGAGGGTTCTGGTGTAGCTATTACAACTGTTGATAATGGCAATGTGGGTGTGAAGACAATCAACTACAACTATGCTGGAAAGCAGGTTGAGGTGAAAGACAATCTGGGTGAATGCCATGATTATTCGGAGCTGGACACAGATGATATGAATGCTATATATGAGCATGTCTATTACAGGGTAATTGAAAAAGCATAAAGATATTGCGTTCAACCAAACGCACTCCCCTTAAAAGGGAGTAATGCGGGGAAATAATGGTACCTCCCCTTGGAAGGGAGCTATGTGGGAAAATAATGGTAACCCACACGCATATGTAACCAATAGTTTAATCCGTTAAAAACAACCCAAAGGACTTCTGTTTTGTAAGTATAAAGTTCCGATCTTAATTGGTCGGGGCTTTTTTTTTAAAAATAAATTTGGTTGTTTAAATAGTTTAACTATCTTTGTACAAAACAATACGACATGGCAACAGTAACTAAGTACGATGTATTAAGTCCTGATAAGTTCTCAATATCGTTTGATGAAGTTTGGGATACTCCCGAAGAAGCTAAAGAGGCTCTAAAGAAATGGATTGGAAGGTACAAACAACAGGGCTATTATAGCACAAGCAATCGTGAAAGAATCCCTTTGGATGAACTGGAAACATGGTGTCACATCATACCGATTGAGGTTGATGAACCTGAAAACATAGGTAGAGAGGATGCCATTAAAATGCTTATTGATAATGACTTTGACACTATTGAGCAGGGTTTCCAAACTGGAGATAGTTCTTACCTTTATGACCTATTAACAATGGGAATGAAAGGGTATGATAATTTCACCGATGAAGAACTTACCGTTGAGCTAAACGAAAGTTTTTCTAACCGTGATAATAAAAAATATTTGGTGGTTTAAATTGTTTAACTATCTTTGCACTATGGAAACGACAGCAATCAAACCGAAACTTACCTTAGTTGAATTTGGTAAGATTAATCCAACAGTAGTATATGACTATGTTGGTGTGCCACCTGAAAACTGGAAATTCTTTTGGGATGGATGGGCAGGGTTGGGCTATTACAAGCTAACCATAAATGGTAGGCGTAATCCAAAGGGTTATTTCAAGGACTGGAAAACAGTCCATAAAGAATACATTAACAATCGTTGTATCATATTAAACAAATAAACATGAGTGCTAAAATCTATTCAGCTCCGAGTTCCATTAAGAAGCCAGAGCTTAATTTCAATGACATCAAGGCGTATCATGATGACTGCAAGCGTTATGAGGTAGAGCTGAAAGATGTTTTAACCAAACGTAAGTCGGGTAAGAATGTTGGAGCTATAATAAAGTTTCCTGTGGCTGATGGGTATGCTCGATACATGGTAGCCTCTATGCGTCCGTTGGAGCTTATCCATATCCCTCTGGATGATGCATGGCAGTTTCAGTATGCCCAGAACCTTACAGCTCAGGATGTCGAGGCAAAGATAGCTCAGGAAGAAGCTATGGCAAAGTTATTTTCGTCCAAACCAAAAAAATAATTTGGTTAATTAAATTGTTTAACTTACCTTTGTCGAAACAAACAACAAATGAGCTATTCTATTCTTTACAACAAGCAATTCATTAAGGTTGATGACAATCATGTTATCGTTATAACCGAGCAGGGAGATAACAATGTGTGGGAAGCTGATAACAAACGTAGGGCGAGGGATTGGGGCAATTCTTATGCACATAGTGATGGAGCTATGATAGTGGCAAACGATAAGCTACTGGCAAACATAGATGCGTATAGACAAACCACAATTGAGCGTTGTGAGGAACACGTTAAGGAATACGATGAAAGTTGGGCTTATGACGACAAGCGTTGGGGTTATCATACAGGTTTAGCTCTATACGGTAAGTCCACACGTAACACTACTTTTGGAGCTTACAAGGGCTTTTACCAAACTGGTATCAAACAGGCAATGACCATTGAGGAATTGGTTAAGTTGGGTGTAAGCGTTAAGCTCCATGTTTACCGTTGGAATGACAAGGATATACTGGATAAGGGGTTGGAGATAAAGCCCGATGTTTGGTTTAGTTCAACTGAACAAATGGTTGAGAAGATAAAGGAATATTCTGAATACTATAAGGGTGAGGCTTCGGTTTATCTGAACGTATATAACATGGATAGGGTACTGTTCAATCGTAATAATGAACGTATCATGGCAAAGTCTATGAAGCGTAAGGATAAACAGAAACTTACTGTAAATGAATACTTTGTACTGGCGTATGGTGAAAGTTGTTCATTTGTCAAGCGTACAAAGTATGGTTTTAGCTTTTCCTATACACTTACTGGAGGCAAAGCCTTTATGACCGAGAAACAAGCCAATGCGTTTTTTAAACGTATGCCCGAATATAAAGATAGGTTTACCGTAAAAAAAGTTGAGGGTGAACGCACTTTTCTCAAATAATTTAATTACCTTTACACAAAACAACACGACAATGAGTAAGACATTCACAGTAGTAATGAAGCGCACCTACGAAACCACTTTTGAGATTGAGGCTGAAACAGAGGCTGAGGCAATTGAGAAAGTTGAGGGTAATGGCGATAGGTACACGGAAGAACTTAACCAATGTAATTGTACCGACCAAGATTATTTTATCGAAAAATAAATTTGGTGGTATCAGAAAGTTAATTTACCTTTGCATCACTAAACTAATTTTCTTATGAAAAAAAGTAATAATTCTTTTGTTGTCGGGTTCAGATGTTTTGACGATACCCATGAGTATGTTGGTAACGATCTATCACATACATGGTTTTATTTTGGTAAATTGATCAGGCGACCTAACTGGGTGACGTTCCTACACTACCTACATGCATTAACAAGATATAAATTCTGTTAAATAAATTTGGTGGTATAAGAAAGTTAATTTACCTTTGCACAAAACAAACAACATAATGTCGCAAGCAATAATATTACCCAAAAATGTGTTAGGCCCTAACATGATAGCAATGGCAGAAGATTATGCGAGAGAGGTAGCGTTGGTAGCTATCATCTTATCGGATAACTGCATGAAGGAGTTGTACGATAAAAGAAGTTATATTGCCTGTTTGGATGAACTGCACTCATGGGCTGTTGAATACGTTGAGAAGTTTGCTCATGTTGAGGAATGGGAAGAATTTCTTGATACGGATAGGACGTATGGTGAATGTATGTGTTGGGATGACCATGTAATTGCGTTTGGGCAAACCAAACTGGAAAAATATCCTCAATAATAAATTTGGTGGATTAAATTGTTTAACTTACCTTTGTAAAAACAATTAGCTATGCAACAAAATGTAAAACAAAATCTTACAGAGTTCTCTGGTTGTGGTACATCGTATCAGGGTGTGGTAAACGCCAACTATGCCGTTTTGGTTAAGGTATTCGGTGAGCCACATGAGTTAAACGGTGATAAGACCTTAGCCGAGTGGTCATTCAAAGAAACAGAAACAGGTAATGTGTTCACCATCTACGACTGGAAAAACTTTGGTTTATCCAAAGAGTTTATTAGGACGTGGCATATCGGTGGTGTTGATAATAAAGCTATGACTTTATTCTATAAGTATTTTGATGCTGAATAAGAAATGGGGGTTAAATTCCCCATTTTTAAAATAATTTTGGTGGTTTGTATTTATTGTATTACCTTTGCAAAAACAAACAGCAATGAAACGTATATTGAATTTCATACTCCCGACTTATGCGGGAACTGAATATGAATCCGTTAAGTTAAACGGAAAGGATATGTGTCTGGCACACGATATTTATATCTGGTGTGGGCTAAGAATTGTCGGTAAATCCATGTTGTATCAATAAAGGATGCTAAGGAAAAATAAAAAATCTGTAATATGAACAAAAATTTTAAAAAGAACATGAAAAAAATATCAGATGAATCAAACGTGGTGTGTGACCCAGAATCTACCGTTAAGATAATCTGTATAAAGGAACACTCCGTTAAAGCCCCAGATGAAAAGGGCAAAATAACCCTGAAAACCTACAAGGAAGGGGATATTTACCCCAGGAATGAGGTATTCCTGAAACCCACAATGTGGCAAATGTATGAAAAAGAATAATGAATTTTCTGGTTTATCTGAACGCCATGTGGCGCAGATCGTGAGGCGCAATATGATCCAAAAGGTTAAGCCCTCTGGCAAAACGTATAAAAGAAAGAAATATGCCAAAAAAGATTTGGTGGAGTAAACTATTTGTGTATCTTTGCAAAAAAACATATTATGTCGTTACTTGAAATCACAGAGGCTATAACACAGTTAAGCCAAAAGGAATTGGAGAAGGTTAAGTATGCCGTCCGTAAGGAGCAGAAGAAGCGTAAAGCCCAGGCACAAACTACTCAAAAAATTGTTGAAGAACATTTGGCGTAATCAAATTGTTTAATTACATTTGCTAAAACAATTTAACAATGGCAACAAAAACATTTAAAATCGGTGAATACGCCAAAGGGGGTGTAATTACCGTTGAAGCAAACGGTAAGACTGTTAAGGTAATCGGTAAGGAGTGGGATTATTCAAAAGGCTCGAAAAAAAGCTCCGACCAAAGCAATGCGAAAGAATTTGTAAGGAAAGAAGTCAACCTTGACCTGAAAGAAGCTGCAAGGACAATAGACAATTTCCTACATGACCTGACCACAAGTTACTATGCTGGACAGATCATGGACTGGATAAAGACAAAAGTAAAATTTCAGGAAACTTATCTTTGGTAAAAATAAATTTGGTGGATAGAAATATCCACCTTATTTTTGCGTCATAAAACAAACGACAATGGAAATCACTAAAAAATTACTACGTTGGGCTGAATGTTTATTAGCCGATATTGAAGCTGGTGCTGTTGAGTATGAAGACGGTACTACCTATGACCCTGAATATGTTGACCGCTTACGGGCTGATATTGATGAAGCGAAAAAAGAATTAGGTTTATAAAAAAACTTCTCTTATCTTTGTAAAAACAAACAGCAATGGCACGTAAAGTTTATGTAAACGTAACTACCCGCCTGATTATCAACCTCGAAGAAGGGGAAACGGTGGATGAAGTTATAAGCGAAATGGATTATAATTTCGAGTATAACCCTGACGGTGCTGAAAACCGTATTGAATATACCGAAATACAGGATTATGAAGTAACTGATGCTAAATAAAAAAGCCATGACTGATAAACAGAATTTAATCATTATGCTGACAAATGCAGCCCTTGATTTTAAGGTTGAGGGTAACAAAGTATCTTTCTCAACCAGTGCAAACGGTGACCTTACTACCATGTACTTTGATAGTGAAGATAAACTGAAAAACGCTACTTGTAACTGTTAATCCAAACCAAATGAAGACGAAAACATTTAAACTCGGTGAACTATCTAACCAACCAATAACATGACTTTAGCTGAACGTATTATTAAGGATACATTCACAGATAAGGCTTTAATTAAGAAAGCCCATTGTTTACCTGCAACCATGCCTGATAGCTTTATCCCAAGTGAAATGAAACCTGTGGGATATGCTAAATATCTGAAAAAGGATAATATGTCTAAGGAATGGTCATGTGATGCTCATTTCAGTGTGGGTGAAACATATCCTTTCTATGCTGATGTTGATAACAATGGATGTTTCCCTATTGGTAAGGAAGGTAAGGGGTTAAAACCTGTGCCTACCTGTTGGGGTAAAATAAAATTTATCAATTAAATTTGGTGGGTTAAATAACTTAACGTATTTTTGTGTCCTAAAACAAACAGCAATGGCAAAAATTAATGAATTTTACGATGCTTACCCTAACGCACTCGAAGGGTATAACCGAATAGTCAATGAACTTGTGTTCGTTTCAGCACACAATAGTTTATTGGAAACCGATATTGAATTTGAGGAAATTCCAAACCATACATTTACCCTACGTTGCTACAATGGTGTTGCCGTTGGTTCGTCCGAAGATAAAACGATTAATATCGTTGTTGAATATCCGAGAAAATGTGATTTGACACATCAACAAAGAACACAATGTAAGGAATACCGAAATAAAACTTATGTAGATTTTGGAGATATTATGGTTAAATTAGGAAAAATATTATTGGTTCACCATAAAAAATAATTTGGTGGATTAAATTGTTTAACTTACCTTTGCTAAAACAAAATACAAAGCATGAAAAAACTAATCGCATTATTCGACTTTTCTATCCTGACAGGTACAAACAGGAACTTAATTAAAGACAGTTTGGGTAAACCAATTCAGCCTGTATCAATAGCTGAAAAGCCATCACTCCGTACAGTTAAGCCAAACGATTGGTTGGGTGCGGATGCCACAAAAAAAGATGTTACTGCATGGATGAAGCGTAACAATGTATCTACCACATACAGCCGTTTCGATGGTGGTAATGGTAAGCTACAACTGGAACGCTTTGTACGTGGTGAAATGTAAGTTGTTTTGTTGTCATATATTTGCAAGTAAAAACCCTGTTTCTACAGGGTTTTTTTATTGATCAATATATTACGATAAAAAATATCTGGTAAAATAAAAAAAAAGTTTGGTGGTTTAATTAAATTGTTTAATTTTGTGCCAACAAACAACAGCTACTATATGTTACAGGCAAACAGTTACCACAGGAACAATTACTGCGATAGCATCTACAAAGAAGAAGCGAGGCAAAGGATAGTACCATTTGTAAAGGGGTGTAAAATAGGTGCAACACTTTCAGGTACTACATTTAAGACAGAGCAAAAGTTGCTCGATATGTATGAAATACTTTCCTTTGAACTGGATAGGAGGGAGTATGGTTTGGGTAAACAGACTTTAAAACAGTTACAGGGTGAGGGCAAATGTAACAATGTTACCTTCCTTAATGATAGTATCTATGCTATCAATCCTACTGAGTTTGACTTTATCAATTTTGACCTTACCAGCGTTGTATCACCGATGACAATCAACCAGCTTATCTCTAAGCTACAAAGGTTCAAAGGTGTGGCATTTATCACACTATCAGAAAAAATAAGAAATTGTGGTATTCTTAATGAACTTGATCTCTACCTTGACCAATATGGTGATAAAGCTACCGATTGTCAACAACTTGCCAGGGTTGCGTTCCCTAAGATAATTGAAGCGCATACAGACCTTAAAATGGTGGATATGTTTACCTACAAAAACAGGGATATATCCGCACATGCCACACCGATGATACAATTTGGGTTTAAAAATATATAACCCAATGTTTGGAAAATTAAATTGTTTAACTTATCTTTGTACCAATTAAAAACAATGTGTATGAATCTCGAAGTAAAAGTAGCTTTAATCAATGGGTATAGTGTTAATAAAGTAGCACGTATGTTTCAGCTCGATAAGAGTGATGTATTAAAAGAACGTCTATCTTTGATAGAACAGGGTTTGGTTCAAAAGGGCAAAGCTCAAATACAGGCACACGAAACAAGGAAAGCCATGAGCAAACTTAGTTCATCTGAAACGGAAATGCTTACGTTTAACCTAAAGAAAGATACGGTAATAAAAGTAAGTGTTGCTTTAGCTAAACATATAAAACACCTGCCAAACGGTGAAATCCTAATATTATAATCCATGAACATAAAAGAACGTAAAGATCAAATTATGGTGGAGGCGAACAATAACGCCTCTGCCATACAGGAATGTATTGACCAATTGGTTGATTTAGCCATAACCTATAGGTTTACACCAATATCCGAAAAGAAGTTCAGATTGGCTAAACAGAAACTTGACCAGAGGGTTGCAGTTTTAAAAAAGATTGCCGAGGATCACCAAGCGGAATATAAAACACTTGAACTTTTGGATGAACTAAATATACCCATTAGTTAAAAAAATATTTATTAAATTGTTTAAAAAAGTTTGGTTTATTAAATTGTTTAATCGTATCTTTGCTAAAACAAAAAACAATAATTATGAAAACAGAAATGTTATCAGAAAAGAGAAGCGACCTACTGCACATTGATGCAAGGGCTATTCATGTGGTTGACGGTTTCAATGTACGTCAAGACTATGGCGACATTCAGGAACTGGCAAACTCCATCAAGGAGAACGGTGTGCGCAATCCTTTGCGTGGCTACAAGGAAAAGGGTGAGTATGTTGTTACCGATGGACACAGGCGTTTACGTGCCATCATGTTACTGGTTGAAGCGGGTGCGGAAATTCGTGTGCCGTTCATTACCGAGAAAAACCCATCAGAGGAAAAACGCATTATAGATATGTACATCTGTAATGACGGTAAGAAACTGACCCCGTTGGAAGAAGCGGAAATTGTTACACGTTTGCAGAATTTGGGGTTGACCTCTAAAGAAGTGGCAACTAAGTTGGGCTGCACCGAAGCGCATGTGTGCAACATGAGGGCTATCGCTGACCTGCCTACAAAGCTGAAAAACCGTATCAAGGGTAACGAAATATCCTCTACGTTGGTGTTGTCGGTGGTGCGCCAAAACAAGGAACTGACCATTGACCAAATAACCTCAAAGGTTGAGGACATTTTGGATAAAGCAAAGACAAGCGGTAAGAAGGTTACCAAGTCGGTTGTGGATGCTGAACTGAAAAAGATAAACAGTTTGGCTGAACTGAAATCGGTGTTGAAAAATACTGGTGAAGCCATGTGTACCAACAAGGAACTGTTTGCATTCGCACAGGCTATTGCTGACAATCAGATAACTGCCGATGAGATAAGGGAGATGTTGGGTGTACAGGATGTGGCTGAACCTGCGTTAGGCTAAACCAAAAATGGGGCTATCTGAATGGTAGCCCCATTATAAAAACAAATATCTGATATTTTCTTTGTTGTTTCAGTTTAATTGCTTAACTTTGTATTCTATTATTAATCACTAAACACTTTGCTACATGGCGAATGATTTTAAGGGCGGTAACAAGAAACCAATACCCAAGATGGGAATGATAAGCGAACTCCGTAAAGGTACAAAGTTCGTTCACCCACACACAGAGGAAATTACCTTTGTGAACTTTAAGGATGAAGATTGTTTGGGAGTAGGCCCTTCAAACGGCTATACCACAAACTATATCCGTACAGGGGATGAACTATGGAGTGCTGCGGTAGAACTACGTTAATCTAAACCGTACTGGCATGGAGAACACTTACCAAAGTCCTGACAAGGTTGCTAAACGAGAAGGGTTGAACTCTACCAATGATTTGATTGGTAAGTACTTTACCCAAAATGAAGTACCTGCATGTTGCGTTCATGAATGCTCCGTTAAAGCGGATGCACGATGTGAACATGGCAATCCGAGTATTTTGACTAAGCTGCATTTAGCTTAACCGTTTGTCCAAACCGAAAATTTTAAGACCTATCTAAAAATAGGTCTTTTTTTATTTGGTGGGTTAAATTGTTTAACTTACCTTTGCTGTATGTTAAAACATAAAGGGGATAAAGTAACACCAACAGACGTATATCATAAATCAAACCCAATCTTTAGGCAAGAAATTGAAAAGGTTGGATTAATGGTAATGAAAGGTGATAGTTATGATTGCCATTCACCCGAAGATAGCGAACCCCCAGCTATATTCGGTAAAACCGATGATACCTATGATAGCACATTTGATGATGATGTGTGGTTGATTGATTGTAATCTCATTGATAATGAATGGTTTGAGGATAAAGAATGTGGTGGTGGATGCGTTGTAACTTATGAGAATATACCAAGATACGCCCTAATATTAATTTATAAGGGTACAGGAAAATAAATTTGGTGGATTAAATTGTTTAACTTACCTTTGCCACATGGAAAAAAAGATCAAATTATCGGATGCTGACCGTAAGAAACTACTGGAAGTGTATATTGCTATTCTTACAGCCAAAGGGTACAGAGGGTTTAACTAAACCAAAAATAAATTTGGTGAATTAAATTGTTTAACTTACCTTTGCACTATGGACTTAATGGACTTGAATGAATACCCGAATGTATATAGTAAAACAGGTGAAGCCACAACATGGTTACCTGAATTACAACAACCTGCTGAGATCATTGGTAGATTGGATACACATTATCCTGATATGTTTGAAGCATTGGATACACTATTAAAGGAACATGCGCCCGAATTCGTTTTAATTCATCTGAACTGAACGCATAACAAAAACAAATATCTCAAAAAACATCATTATCTTTGCACTCACATTAATCGTTAATCTAAAACAAGTTTATGAACAACACAGGAACAAAGCGCACAGGCGCAAAAGCACAGACAACCGCAATCGCAACACAGGATGCCACAGCGGTGGATATGTTGGACATTGTACGTAATCGTATCAAAGCCATCAAACTCGTAGCTGATGCACCACCAAAGACACATGGCTTATTCAAGTACACACCATCAAGTAACACATCAATCAAAATCGGTGATGTTACAGAAGTAGCTACCCTGCTCTTTATGCTCGGTTTCCTGATGGAGAAGGAAACAGCCTACGACAAAGCTGCTGCTGCGTGTGGCATGAACGAATACCCAATGTTCAAATGGTGTGGTTATGGTGTAGCCGAATGGAAACATGACATACAGGTGCGTATCGCCATCATCAACCATCACAACAACCTTGCCGAATTGCAGGATGCCGAAAAGGAACTGACAACCTTGTTGTCACAGACCGACAAGCTGACCATGCTGAAAAACAAGCTGGGCAATACTCTCGGTATGAACATCGGCTAATATGGTTTAGCCAAACAGAAATAAGGGGTGCAAAAACACCCCTTATTTTTTACCCCGACACATTATAAAAAGAAATATCTCAAAAATGTTTGGAAAATTAAATTGCTTAATTGTACATTTGCAATGTCAATATTGACAAACAAACAAACAAACAAAACAGCTATTTATGACACAGACTATCAAATGCTTAGTTAAAGCTAAAACCTACATTGATGCACATGGTAACAAAATACCATACCATGCAATCTACGAAACAACTATCTATCAGTTGTTGGAATTTCTTAACTTTAATCGTGCAGTACTACCTGCACATAAGTTTAAAATGAACTGTAGCATATCCAAATTTGGCGTATGTCGTGATGTGGTTGTGGTGCAGGTTGGTAAAAAAATGTATGTTGTTGATGGGCAACATTTGTACAGTGCATTAGAAGATATTGCCACACCAATACGGTTTAAATTGGTTATAGTTGATACGGTTAATGATGCACTCCAATATATGATAGCATTGAATGATACGTCTAAAAACTGGAGCTTAACAAATTTTGTCGATGCATGGTCAAACTTCAATGATGGTTGCACAATCATCAAGGAACTAAAAGGTAAGTGTAGCTTAACTACAGCCACAATAGCTGCATTACTTTGCGATTGTAGTGTGGTAATGGCTAAAAAATTAATTCGTGAGGGTAATGTAAAGGTAGTGGATAAGGAAACAGCCACACATAAAGTTTTGACTGTTCAAAACTTCTTTACCCAAACCAAATTAACTATAGGTGCAAGGGGTATTGAAGGTCTGATTAATTACATGGGTAATATTGGTTTTGATACCTACATGAAAGAGGAAAAGGTATTTATCGCTAACATATTGGCTGCAATGGCTAAAAATCCAAAACTGAAAAGTTTTGCAAGCTGGAAAGAATATACGGATTTATTTATTGATTGCCGTAACAAAAAATAAGTACGGTTTAGCCAAACAGAAAACCCTTGCAAATGCAGGGGTTTTTTATTGTATTCATGTGCAGGTGCGATCACTTGAATACATGTGCGTATATGGGTACATGAATACATGTGCGTATATACGTGAGGATTAAAAATAAATTTTGTGGTTTAGATAAACCGTATTATCTTTGCAATCTAAACAGAACGATATGACAAAATTTGAGCAAGCAGTACAGGATGTAAAGGATGGTAAAATTACCCCACCATCTGTAAGTTATGGTAGCACACCGATAGACTACTTTGGCTACCAATTAGCAGTACATAAGTTTGACCTAAACATACTGGCAATAGGTATGAAAAAGAAAGGGGTAAGGCTAAAGGATTTAAAAGACTATTACGGTTTAACTGGTAAATCTGCAAAGGATTGTGTACCACAACTAAAAGAGATCATTGACCGATACAAAGCTACCTATAAGGTAGCTTTTTTTACCCAGATCATTACATTATAATAAAAAATATTCTGGCAATGTTTGGTTTATCCAAACCAAAGTTATATCTTTGCTCCGTACTTACAGGGTATGGGTACAGGCGCACCATGAAACGTGTGGGGAAGTTCTAAGGGAACATACCCTATTATATAACAATAAAATAAATGTTTAAATAAATTTGGTAATGTCAATAATACTCCGTATATATGCACGTACACAGGCGCACACCCAGATCAACGCATTACAAAAACAAATATGTGGTTCAACCAAAAAAAAAGTTTGGTTTATCCAAATTAATCGTATCTTTGTGTCGAACAAAACAGCAAGGGTAGCCACCTTAAAAAACAAATAGCTATTTTCTTATTATGGCACATAACATTCATTTGAACGGACAGACAGGAAATTATGATTTCTTATCTATGAACAATGAAACTGCATGGCATGGTTTGGGTACAGTATTGGAACAAAAGTATGCCACAGCAGCAGACGTAATCAAACATATAAAAATTGATTATGAAGTTGCTAAAACTGACCTAACAGCATTAGTTAACGGTACTAATGCACCTGTTAAAGGTAAACAGGCTACTTACCGTAAAGATACTGGCGCAATCTTAGGTGTAGTAGGTGACAGGTATTCAGTGGTACAGAATACACAGGGCTTTGAATTTTTTGATAGCATTGTAGGTGATGGCGAAGCTATCTATACAACAGCAGGTGTGTTAGGTGCAGGTGAACGCATATTTTTATGCGCACAAATGCCTAATTACGTCAAGATCGAAGGTACTAATGACATTACAAAAGTTTATGTAGTGTTAACCATGTCGCACAATGGCGAAGGTGCAATAAAAGCACTTATTACGCCTGTACGTGTTGTATGCCAAAATACGCTAAATGCAGCGTTAAGACAGCATACAAACATGGTAAGTATTACACATCGTGCCAAAGCAGTTGAAAAAGTGAGAGAGGCCCATAAAGTGTTGGGTATCACTAACAACTACATAACCGAATTTAATACCATTGCTAACCGTATGGCTGATTTCAGTATCAAAGATAGCT
>Ga0214207_1000123_pt1 | contig 25043 bp, 16 predicted proteins | sample TroBogEpilimnion_6_FD_153045 | JGI IMG/M metagenome (GOLD analysis project Ga0214207, IMG submission 153045) | Freshwater microbial communities from Trout Bog Lake, WI - 13JUL2009 epilimnion | ecosystem: Environmental > Aquatic > Freshwater > Lake > Epilimnion/Euphotic zone | place: Trout Bog... | reverse complement strand
TGTCCATCTGTATATACTGAACCTGAATGGGGATTCCCTAAAGGCCGAAGAGCACGAGGGGAAACTGATTTAGACTGTGCAATTCGAGAATTCAACGAAGAGACAAATATTCCACCAAGTGCATATTCTATCTGCAAGGATCTTCGATTTACTGAAGTATTTGCCGGAACAAACAATGTAAAATATATGCACATCTATTTTATTGGAAAACTAGTCGCATCATCAGATATCAACTTAACGCAAGGATTCACCTCCATGCAACAGAAAGAGATTTCTGCTATTGCCTGGAAGACACTTACTGAGTCAAACGCGATCACACGAGCTCACTACGTCGAACGAAAAAATTTAATTACTACGATTGGAAAGACAATTGAAACTCTTGTAGAAAAGTAATGGACTGGACAAGTTTGGGTTTATCAAGTTTGGGAGTCTTCGTATTTCTATTTATTGTGGGATTCTGTATTTCTCTTCTATCTAGCTTTATGCAATGTGGAAAGATAGGTGCAGGCCAGAGCTCTCTTGAAGGACTTGAGTGGGCAGCAGTACCAACGGGAGTCTATCTACTCGCATCTGCGTTTCCGTTTATTCGTAGTTCATTCAAGATCTATGGGTCAAATGTGATTGCAGTTGGATTTTTAATGATGCTTTCGTCATGGCCAATGACTGTACTCATCGTAAATGATACAGAACGTGCCGTTTGTGTACCAAGTACATCAGAAATGACAGCATTCAAGACCAAATTATTGGCTGAACTCAAGCAGAAACAAGAGGCAGAAGAAAAGAACAAGAATATAACTATCGGAAAGAAGTAATGAGGATTCTTTCAAATTATGAGGAAGCCTTTAAGATAGGTAAAGAGTGTTTGGATTCCATAACCACATCTAAGCGTCCTGCTCTGTTGGGCCATGGTATCAAAAAATTACCGGAACAGATTTCGGGTCCATGGGAAATGACAGAAACTGCTCTTGCGAATACTTTAAAATATGTTTTTGATTTGAGTCACGCCTGTTACTTAATTTGCATAACAAACTCTATACCATCTGTTTATAAAATTCAATCAAAAACATTTCCAAAAATTTATGAAAATACGATTCGTAAAACATTAAAGAGAAAGCGTCTAGACTCTAAAAACTCAACATATCGGATTATGCAGTGTGTAGTCAGACCATTCAAGAAAGTAGAATCAACAGCAGATGAACTAACTGTATTTTTATCCAAGATATCCTATCCATTACCAGATGGTGTATTTTTATGGAGTGCTACAGACTCGATGATATTGCGACGAGATGGTACAGCTCCGTGGCATATGATAGGAAGCAAAGCATTAGCATTAGGACCTAAACACATACCACTTCTTACGTATTCAGGACATGTTGATTTCTGGGATATTCCTGTTGTGAACTTTGATGATATGCAGTACGCATTGGGCAAAGCAACTCCTCCTGCATTTGTCGAATGGGAATCTAAGAAGCCAATTGGAGTGTTTCGCGGAACAACTACAGGATGTGGATATACTGCAGAAACGAATATGCGTCTCAAACTGTCAACGATGCGATCTCCTGATTTGGATGTTGGAGTTGTACGACATACGTATCAGTTACGGTTTGATCCAAAAGAAGGATTAGGATCGGTCAATACTAAAGAATACCCAACAGTTCCTTTGATGCCAATGTCTGAACAAGCAACTCATAAATATATCATTCACATTGATGGAAATGTAGCTGCATATCGTTTGCTTGGAACTATGATGACAGGATCATTAATATTAAAAGTTGAAGGACCGTATACTCTGTGGATTGATCATCTTCTCAAACCTGGAAAACACTATGTTCCTGTAAAAGCGGATCTGTCCGATTTGCTTGAAGTTCTTGAATGGTGTAAGACGCATGATGCTAAATGTAAAAAGATTGCTCTGGCAGGATATGAATTTGCAAAGAAGGCTCTGACAAAAGACTACATTGATGCTTCGTTCGCAAAAGTTCTATGGTCTGTAAAGTAATGGGGCGCACGCGGCGTCAAATTGGACGCGGTATTGTTTTTGCTAAAAAAGATGTTCCAATTCTAGAACTTCCACAAGGAACACTTTTATTTCGTGTGGTCGAAGATCCTATGACCGATTTTACAGGAGTAAAAGTTGAAGATGGTTCGTACTGTATTCCTCCGCAGTATAACGTGTTTTTCTATTTCGACCCTTTTAGTGCAGAAATATTCCCCGAATATTTGGGACAGATACCAACTGTTGAAGTCTATAAGTTGAAACATACTGTAAAAATAGTTTCAATGGTTTCACCTTCAACATTGACAAAGGCTCAACGATTAAGTGGTAAGGGAGTTGTAAAAAGTTGTAATAAAACACGTCGTTCTTGCTTAAAAGGTCGTGAATATGATGCTTGTTTGAGTGAAACGTTTATTGCAAAGTATCCCGATATTGTAGGTTGGATTGGATTAGGACGCTCTGATTCAACAAAATTGATGAAAGAGTTGAAATCTGGAGTACTGCAGGATAAGACAGAGTACATTCATTTGCTAAAAGATAGTCGTGGTGTCAAAGGATCGCCTGAATTGGCATTGTATCCTTTGAAAGAACGTCAACTAACAGATATTAACATTGATAATCCTGCAGAATGGGTAAAAAATCAAGATTTTAACTTTGAACATGTTGCGACATTAAATCGCGACAAAGCCACACTTGTCAACTTTTTGACAACACAGGCTACTTTTGTTCAGGGGAAATGGTATTACTCCAGTCAACACTGAACTCATGCCATTCGGCGCGTGGATCATCATGATCGTTAAGTTCGTGGTCATCAGTGAAACGAGTAGAGAGCGGTCCCCATGTACTCAGTGTAACATTACAACCCGGAAATTCTACCGTCAATACAGCTAGAATTTCCTGTACCAGTTTATATTCAGGATTATTGCGATGAATATTGTCAACCATATCCAGAGTACTGCTCGACTGAGCAATTCGGATTGCTTTGTACTTAAAATAGTTCACATAGTTATCAACGATAACCTTTGAGTCGACATGATCATCCGAATGCGGCTTATTGTGCATTGCCTGTAGATCCTGAAGAGACGGCATTTTGTTATCATATTTGAGTACACTAGTTCACAAATTCGTTTTTGGAACTTTGTTACAAACTATAATCCAGAATATAGACCACAGTCATGTAAGAAACAACAGCAAAAGCAAACATCCACCACCAAACAGGAAAGACTGTCGATTCTTTATCTTTGGTTCCGAAGGGTCGGACTCGACCTTCAGCACCGAAAGCAATAGATGGCTTGATGTATAAGAAACCAGCTACAAGAAAGAGATAAATTACAAGCATCCATAGTTTAGGTGATTTACGGATAGTTCCCTCCATTATCAATTCCTCTCCAAAAATAAGTAGAGGATGTATGTGCTTCCGAATAGAAAGGCATTCTCCGATTCAATTACTCGGATCTTTCTGAAGTATCGGAAAGCTAATTTAGATCCGTTGGATACTGCGAACTCCGAAGAGGACATGTGTAAGCGACAGGGCGACATGTCAAAAAATAGTTCAGAGCTGTTTGAATATCAGAAGATTGTTCGAGACTATTTATTGCTTGAATCACCCTATCGTGGTCTACTTTTATACCACGGTCTCGGCTCTGGAAAGACATGTTCTTCTATTGCAGTAGCGGAATCCCTTCTGAATACGAAAAAGGTTTTTGTTATGTTACCTGCATCATTACAGGACAACTATCGAGGTGAAATTCGTAAGTGCGGTGATCCTATCTATAAACATGAGCAGTTCTGGGAACTGAAGGGTCTCAATGATGAAACTCGTAAACAAGGTCTTGGCATGGGTATTTCTGAAAAGTTTTTAGATACACATGGAAAGTTCTTTGTTAATGTGAGTGGACGTCCTTCGAATTACAATACATTATCACAGCCTGATACGAAACTAATTGATGAACAAATTGATGACATATTGAATCAACGTTTCACATTTATTAACTATAACGGTATCAACAAGACAAATTTTGAAAAGATATTTCCTGCTGATCAGCCTCATATGTTTGACAATTCAGTTGTAATCATTGATGAAGCTCATAACTTTATCGGATATGCCGTTGGCGAACTCGAACTCAAACTGAAGATCTATAACATGATCTATAAAGCAAAAGATTGTAAAGTTGTTTGCTTGTCTGGCACACCTGTAGTAAACCGACCGAATGAAATTGCATACCTGATGAATCTTCTACGTGGACCTATTGAACGTGTTACCATAACAACTGAATCTGCAGTTTCGTGGGATGAATCGCTGATGACTGCTTATTTCCGACGCATGAAAGATGTGGATACGATTGAGTACAATTCTGTAAAGCGCACAATCATGTTAACACGCAATCCTTCTCACTTTGAAAGTGTGTATAATGAAAAGAATGAACGAATTGCAGTAAAGTATAACAAGGATTATGAACAGGAAGCTAATATTAAGAAATGGGTAACCGAATGGAAATCTGGGTTTGAAACAGAATTTGCTGGAATTCAGTTATCAAAAGAAGACAAGTATGTTGTAGAAGAACTTGAATGTTTACCCACAAAATATGAAGATTTTATGAATACGTTTGTAGATGGATTGAGTATCAAAAATGCTCTTCTGTTTCAAAAGCGTATTCAGGGTCTTGTTTCGTATTTCAAAGGTGCCGATGAACGTCTACTTCCCAAACGTATTGACGAAGAGAATACACTTGTTAAAGTTCCCATGTCTGAACAGCAGTTCTTGCGTTATTTGGAATTGCGTTGGGTTGAAATACAGCGCGAAGCAAAGAAAGGACGTAGCGGAGATATGAACGAAAACTTCAGTTCGTATCGTATGGCATCTCGTCTTGTTTGTAACTATTCTTTGCCTCCAGAGATGCGCGTTACTACAGATGAGGTAACAAACGAAGAATCAAATTTAGAAAAACCTGAGGTTCTTGAAAATATCAAAAGAGAACCAAAGAAGTTTCTATCAAACGAAGCGTTACAAATTTACTCTCCTAAAATGCTTCGAATGTTGACTGATTTGAAAAAGAACGTAGGCAAAGAAGACGAGTATCACAATCAGTTTGTCTACTCACAGTATCGATCATTAGAAGGTCTTGGTATCTTCTCTGCTATTCTGGAGTACAACGGGTTCCAAGAGTACAAGTTAATCAAGAAGCAGGGGTTATGGGAAGAAGATCCGTCGATGAAAAAAGGTGTTCCTGCGTATGCATTATTCGTTGGAGGCACAGGTGACAAAGATAAAGAACTTCGTGAACTCTATCGTCAAATTTTTAATGAAGAGAAAAACGATCTACCACAGTCACTCAAAGATTCGATCAAAGAGAGAAGATTATGTGTACTGATGGCATCTTCTGCAGGAGCTGAAGGTATTACATTGCGTAATGTTCGTAACGTACTCATTATGGAATCCTATTGGAATCCTGCTCGTATCGAACAGGTTATTGGTCGCGCTATTCGTATCTGTTCGCACGCATCGTTACCTGTTCCTGACCGAACGGTTGATGTAAAAATGTACCTGTCAGTGTTTACTCAAGATCAATCTGTTACAGGAGAAGGTCCCAACGTTGTTCTGATTCGTCGCAATGATATGGTTCTTAAACGTTACGAAGGCGGTGAACCTCGTGAAGCTTTCATGACAAGCGATGAATTTTTGTACGAAGTTGCATACAAAAAAGGTCGTATCATTAAGAACATATCGTTGCTATTGAAACAGGCTGCTATTGATTGCGAGATTCACCGTAAACTTCATGCAAAAGAACATCCTATCATTCAGTGTATGCGTTTTGATACGACAGCTACCGGCGATGATTTGGCGTTTAACCCATCTTATAAAACCGATGAAAAAGACACACTTTATCTACGTAACGTTGTTCGCAAAAAGAGACGGCTACAGCGTGTTCTACTGAAAAATACATTGATCATTTTAGACCCAGATACCAATGAAATATTCGATGCACCTGCATTTGAGGATACGGGTCGTCTAATACGACTTGGTATGTTTGTACCACCCAATCAGATACAATTTTTTACAGCTGGAAGTTTTGTAACTAAGTAGATAATGTTGTTTCCTCTATTGGCGGCATTAGTTGCTGCCACTCTGTTTTTTGGTGGGACAACTAAACCAAATTATGAATCTATTCCGGAACTACCAGGATTATTAGTTCCGCAATCGACAGGAAAAGAACGACAAATTGTGTCGATGACCAAAGATGCATCAATGTACACGGAACGAATGCGTAGAAGTGCCATCATGGCAGTTCATAGCTGTCAAATGGATAATACGTGCATCTATTCAGAAACATGCAATGGAACTGTTAAAACATGTTCAGGTGGTTCAGTTAGTAATAAGATACGTGAAACACGAACTTCGATTGGATTCACAAATGGAGCTGTTGAAGCCTATATGTTGACATCTATCTGCAATACCAAACCAATAAGTCATGTTGTTCCTCCACCCCCTCCTGTTACTGAAATCTATGATGGTGGTTTCCCGTATGATGACTTCCCAAATATAGTAGATGGAGGCATTCCTAGTATGGACACTACACTTAACACACTATATTATGATGGTGGAGGACCATCTTCAAATTACGTAACAGTTTTTGACGGCGTTGACCCGCTATCGAATATTATGGATATAATCTATAGTCAGTTAGATGGTATACCAAATTTAGATGGTGGAAATCCGAACACAAATGTATGTTGACATTACAAATGAGTACGCTCGAAGTAAAATTTCAATTACGTCGAGGTACATCTGCAGAATGGATCGCTGCATATCCTGTATATCTTCGTCTTGGTGAACCTGGAATTGAAACAGATACAAATAGATTAAAGTTTGGCGATGGTATTCGTGAATGGCAAGCGTTACCTTATGTACTTATGAACGGCCCAAGTGGAGCAACCGGACCTATAGGTATAACAGGTGCTACAGGAGCTTCAGGCGTTACAGGACCTACTGGTGCTTCAGGAGTTACAGGACCTACAGGAGCTTCTGGTGTAACAGGTCCTACAGGAGCTTCAGGCGTTACAGGACCTACAGGAGCTTCAGGCGTTACTGGTCCTACAGGAGCTTCTGGTGTAACAGGCCCTACAGGAGCTTCAGGCGTTACAGGTCCTACAGGCGCTTCTGGTGTAACAGGTCCTACTGGTGCAAGTGGTGTTACTGGACCCACCGGCGCTTCAGGTGTAACAGGTCCCACAGGCGCTTCGGGAGTTACAGGACCTACTGGTGCAAGTGGTGTTACAGGCCCTACAGGAGCTTCTGGTGTAACAGGTCCTACTGGAGCTTCAGGAGTTACGGGACCTACAGGCGCTTCTGGTGTAACAGGTCCTACAGGAGCTTCAGGTGTAACGGGTCCCACTGGAGCAAGTGGTGTAACAGGTCCTACAGGAGCTTCAGGTGTAACGGGTCCTACAGGAGCTTCTGGTGTAACAGGTCCCACAGGCGCTTCAGGAGTTACGGGTCCTACAGGTGCTTCAGGAGTTACGGGTCCTACAGGTGCTTCAGGAGTTACGGGTCCCACTGGAGCAAGTGGTGTAACAGGCCCTACAGGCGCAAGTGGTGTTACTGGACCTACAGGCGCTTCAGGTGTAACAGGTCCCACAGGCGCTTCTGGTGTAACAGGTCCTACTGGTGCTAGTGGTGTAACAGGCCCTACTGGTGCAAGCGGTGTAACAGGTCCTACTGGCGCAAGTGGTGTAACAGGACCTACAGGAGCTTCAGGTGTAACGGGACCTACAGGTATACAAGGACCTACAGGAGCTTCTGGACCCGTAGGTCATGGTTATGCGACACTTGTTCCAAATAATAGTTATATCCTTGGTCCTGGAGAAATTGGATACCAATTAACTGGAATGTTTTATGCTCTACCCACAACTCAGTTGGGTAATGTAGCAAGAGTAGATTCTATTTATGGAAATGATTCAACTGCATATATCGGTGGACTTCCGTTTGCCACAATTCGGGCTGCCGTTGCTGCTATTGTTGGAACAGGTTCATATGCCACACCACAGTATCAGTCGAATGCAATTTGGGTTCTACCTGGCGTCTATTCAGTGTCGACAAATGGAAGTAATGCAATAACAGATTCGAAGGGAGCAATAACCTATCCGGCACTTATATTACCATCTACAACTGCTCTGCGAGGAATGAGTTTACAAACATGTTATTTAGTATGTTCCAATCCTACAGCAAATACAACTCTGCTACAAATTGGAGCAAATTGTCGCGTTGAAGATTTAAATTTGACACTTGGTAGTTCTACATATTCTGGTTCAAATAATTTAGTTGGAATTTATTTTAATGACACAAGTACTGTAACATCTAAATTGAGAACATCAATCGTAAACATTTCGAACGCAAATATGCCATATACATCCTCTAATAATATTTATGGTGTTCAGTTTGACGGTACAGGTACATTGGGTATTTCAACGTTCTCTTTCAACTGTATTAAAGGATCAACGATCAATGTGTATGGCAATGGTTCCGGCAACAAGCGTGGATTCATTGTGACGAACACAAATATTGCGACTACACGCGATACAAATGTATATGTAGCTGCTCCTCCAACAAATTCAAACTTTGCAGGATCATACGTAGGAATTGAAACAAATGATACAACTAACACCGGATCTATTCAGTTACGTTCAACTACAATTGGAGCTACTCAACCTACAGGAATACAAACGTACACTGCATCTGACATACTGCAAACAACACCTCCCACGATAACAAATCCAACGTATCTTGCTTCTGCTGGAATTCAAGTTGGTCCCGGAACAGATCTTGTGACAAAAACAGCAGGTGGTTTAGGATTTTCAACCTATGTGTATCCGACCACGATTTTCTATGGTGCAGTTGGAGTCTTGAATGCATCAGGAAATCCTGGAACTGGAACACCTGCATATCTATGGCCGGGCTCAGTGATAATTCACTCAAGCGGTGGTCAGTTCATTCAGTATCCAGATATTACAACCCCACCTTCATTTTATCGTGTCCAACAACCCTTAATTTTGTCTGGAATGTCGGCATCTTTAAACACAGCGCCAGGAACAGGACACACTACAACCCTGACTGTTCGCAGAACTCCTGCAGGAGGATCTATTGCAGACACAGTCTATTCTTTGATCTTTTCGAATGCAATTACAACCCTTACCAAATATGATGCATCGGTTAATTTCGCACCAGGTGATTATATCCATGTTCGGATTTCATACGATGCATCTGGAAACACAACACAAGATGTCACTGTTCAGTTAGATTGTTTCTAATTTCTTTGCAATGATACAGTAAATGGCGTTCGAGTATGTGAAGGTTGGTGACGGAACCACATCATGGTCTAATCTTCCTTATATCGCTGGGTATCCGGGTTCTACAGGAGCAACAGGACCTACAGGAGCAACAGGTGCACCAGGTACATCTGGAGGTCTGACTCTGCAGCTTGATTATGCTTCAATAACTACCTATTCAGGCACACCCTTAGTCGGTGCTTTACAGTCTTCTTTCGTGTCAGGCACTCAAACTTCAATCACGGTCCCCGCTAACACGACAAACGCTAAAATTATGACATTTTCTATTCCCGCTACATCACTACCCGGATCTACCGCTATAGCTGGTCTGTGGGATATAAACTTATATACTTCTGTATCTGTTCCGTCATCACCTGCTCTTTTTTACTATGATGTGTACGACGGAGCCTCAAATATTGCCACAGGAACATTAGCAACTGCTACAGTTGTAAATTCTAGCACTCCTCCTCAAATATTTACATATACACTCTACGTACCTGGACACACCTATGCAACAAATGTGACAATCAATGTATATGTTCAAACTGCAAGTGGTTCCACATTAACAATTGATTTCCGAGACTCGAGTATTTCACACTTACACACCTATCTAGTAGCTGTAGGATCCGTCGGTTCTACGGGTCCTACGGGTCCAGTTGGAACGTGGAGTATGTCAACCGTAGGTATACCTCTTGATGCAGGCGGACCAACAACAAATTTTAGTGTTAGCCACTATCCCGCATTTGATTGTGGCGGTGTCAGTGGGCCAGCAGATACATCTTTTATGGCAACAATGTTATATACTTCGTTCATGGACTCTTGGTTAACCGAATGAATTCTCTGAATTATATAATGCCGTTCTTTCAACTGCAACACCGTCGGGGGACTGCTGCACAGTGGTCCGCCGTAGGCACAACACTTGTCCTTGCAAGTGGTGAGCTCGCTCTTGAAACGGATACACAGTATTTTAAATTAGGTGATGGTGTTACTGTATGGAATAACCTTCCATATGGTGGACTACGAGGACCCACCGGCGCAACGGGTCCTATTGGAGTCACAGGTGCCACAGGTGCTTCCGGTGTAACAGGTCCTACAGGAGCTTCAGGAGTTACAGGTCCTACGGGTGCTTCAGGAGTTACGGGACCTACTGGAGCTTCTGGTGTAACAGGTCCCACAGGCGCTTCTGGTGTAATGGGAGCCACAGGTCCTACCGGAGCTTCTGGTGTTACAGGTCCTACTGGAGCTTCGGGAGTAACGGGAGCCACAGGTGCTACAGGCGCAAGCGGAGTTATTGGTCCTACTGGAGCTTCAGGTCCTGTAGGCGCAACGGGTCCCGCATCAGCTCCAACAACTTGGGCTAACTACCCAGCAACTGCAACCATTAATGCAGCTGGCTATGATATTAGTAATGCTGTAAATTTGTATACAGCAAATTCGACAACTGCACTTACCATTCAAGCACCTACATCTTACCGATATGTAACCTCCAATGTAGCTGGAACAACCGTCGATCTGACTGCAACTTCTAATTTAGGTGCGACCACCTTCCGCTTAACTGCAGGACCATCAAATACGATAACGTTTCCTGCCTTATCATCTGGAACATCTGGTGCATGGTGGACATTCTCTAACGCGTACACTGCGACACAGACACTAACACTTACTGGCACGACTACAGGACTTACCACGCCGTATTCGCTTTCATCCAATACCTCGCTAACAGTATATTCTGATGGATCTAGTTATCGTACGGTGACTGGCGGTGCAGTTGCTGCTGCGCCCACAATGGCTGATAGTTTCATGATTATGGGTGGATGCTTGAACGCATCATCGACATCCAATAAATCCTTCTATTCTTATGATGGAATTACGTGGACATCGCACGTCTATCCGTCAGCAGTCACTGGAATGATCTATCCCGTCTGGAACGGTCAGTATTGGTTGTTCGTGGCCAGCGGTGTCGTAGGTATCTCGTCGGATGGCATTAATTTTACGTTGACATCGGTCAGTGGAATAAATAGCCCTCCGCACCTGCGGGCTGTTTCTTGGAACGGAAAGATGTGGATGGTCATCGGTGGTGATGGTTCAAGCGCCCCGTGGTACTCTTATGATGGTATCAACTGGGCTCAGCCGACATTCCCTGCAAACAACGGACTGAACTGCGTTGGATGGGGCAAGGATAAGTTTATTGCAGGTGGAAACTGTGGTGGAAATCCTAACGTCTTTTACTCGTACGATGGTCTCAACTGGATCTCACAGGGAAGTCCATTCGGAAACGGCGGCAATAACATGGAATTCATCCAGTACAACGGAACAATCTGGGTTGGCGTTGGTCGTTACATGAATTTTATGACATCTCCTGATGGATTGGTATGGACAACTGCAGTTCAAAGCGGAGGTTACGACACCAACGCAATGGGTTACCTAGTTGTCAATGGACAGTACAACATTGGTGGATTTAACGGTGGTTATGCTTCGAGTAACGCAGGAAAGACATGGTCAATCAAGTGCACGAATCCTCTGAATTCCTATACATGTATGCCGTGCTGGAACGGTAATGCATGGTACATGGGCATCTACAATACAGGTGGTGTAATAAACACGTACACATCTCCTAACGGTTACTCAAATTGGACACAAACTGGCAGTGTTAGTGGAACTTCGGCAGATGGTATGGTAACCGTTACAGCTCGTCGTATAAACATTGTGAATGCATCCACTGCTCCTGTACTCTACCAGGGCGCACTGACATCTCCGGGTGGATCCTCTAACTCCATCGGTGGCATAACCCTGAGTAATAACATTGCAAACGGTGTCACTGTGTACGGTGGTGGTGTATCGGCAAGCAACGTATACGGATCAGCACTCGGAACAATGTATCAGCTTCCCCCGGTTTACGGATTCCCGATGAGTGGCATCATTTACAGTCAGATTTGGTGTTCCTCGAACGGACAGTATGTTTCTATTTCGGGTGATGATGTTATCCGCGTAAGTTCAAACTATGGTGTGACGTGGACGGCAACAACTCAGAGTGTAAGCGGACAGTATCCCCAGTTCGCAATGTCAGCCAACGGAGCAGTAATTGCAACAACATCTGGAAGTCCTCTATCAGTGAGTACGAACTATGGTGCCACATGGTCAAATACATCTGCATTCAATGGAGGTAACAACGCTGTATGTGTATCGTCAAACGGTTCAGTTATCTATGCTGCAGGAAATGGATCAAACGATATATGGGTAAGTTCAAACTATGGAGTGACTTGGACACAAACAGCTTCAATTGGTTCAGTGACAACAAATCGGTATGTATATCTATCCTGTTCGTCCAACGGCAGTGTTGTTCTTGCACAGACTCAGTCTGCATACACTGTAGTCAGTTCTAACTATGGAGCAACGTGGGTAACAACAACAAGTCTCGGAGGCACAAACGGTGGCAATGCTACTGTTTCGCCGGATGGTCTGTTAATTTACGCTGCTGCTGGAAGCTATCCCCTCGTTAGTTCAAACTACGGAGCTACATTTAGCAATATGTCGAATGCGGGTTCAGGTAGTTGGGGAAGTCCACCGCTGGTCAACTCGAACGCATCTGTTGTGATCATTCCTCTGGGTTCGAATCTTTGGATCGCGACTGGATCTCCTGTTAATACAAGTTCGACATGGACGAGTGTAACAACACCTGCAACATTTTCAGGATATATGTCCTGTTCGTATGATGGAAACTTCATTGTTGCCAGACAAACTCCTGGATATGCATGGACAAGTACAAATCGTGGAACTACATGGACTCAACGAAAGGGAGTTTCTGCACTTGCTAACGTATCCTATGCCATGTATGGAGGCATAAGCACATGCTCATTTGACGGATCGGTTGCCCTAATGGGAATGACGAACATCGTAAGCCTAACAACAAACGCAGGACAGACTTGGACTCCGGTTGCGAATTCGTCAAACGTCTTCCTGGTGGCTCCTCAGTCTCCGGGTACCATGGCAGTGTCTTCGAATGGAACAAAAATAGTCTTGGTCGACAATAGCGGTACTCCGTATATCAGTAGCAACACTGGTTCGTCGTTTGCGGTCATTTCTGGCATATCAGGTAACAGTACAACTCCTGTTGCTATTTCCGCGAATGGAACTGTTATCTTAGTAAACCGATCTGGAAATGCAGGTATCAACTTGAGTACAAACGGCGGAAGTTCCTGGTCCACCGTTGGAACCGCTACTGGGTATTACTCATTCGCGGCATCATCGAACGGTCTCATTCAGTTGGCAGGTGGTAGCTCTAACGTGTACATCAGTTCAAACACCGGATCTACATGGACAACGATCAGTAACTTTGCATCTGCATCTGGATACGTGGCGATGTCATATGATGGCACGCGCATGGTTGTGGCACAGGCGAGTGGATACATCTGGTGGAGTTCAAATTCAGGTGCTACATGGACACAGGCAACAACTAGTGGAAGCCAGTCTTGGGCATGGATCTCTATGTCGGCAGATGGAAGCAAGTGTGTAGCTGCACCAGGTTCAGGTAACAGCGGTGCTGTATCGACCAGTCTTGATGGCGGAGTCACCTGGGCAGTCACAGGAACTGGATATGGCAGATCGTATGGGGCCTGCATTTCTGGAGATGGAAGTGTGATCTATGGTGCACCCTACTATGGTGGAACGGCACCGTATGCTATGCCTATCAATTTGACACTCGCCAAATACTCGTCATCCTTCTCAACTATTTCTAATTTGACTGCACCAAACATCATTGGATCTGGAAGCACCTCGAACGTAACTGTGTCTGGTAACGAACTTGTTGTATACCCTGGAACTACAAGCAGTTCAAACTATGGTGCAGGATATGATACATTAACACTCCAAACGACTACTCCCTGTTATGCTGGTGGAGTTGCATCTCTTGGCTTTGCGAACTCGAACACAGGCTACCCGCTTGGACGCATGTATGCCGTAGATATTGGTACAGTCCCTCAGGGAACCGGATCTTCCTCTCTCGTATTCCAGACCTCTGTGTCGAATCAGCTTGTACCCGCTATGACGATCACAGGTTCGAACGTTACGGTAAACGGCACAATTGGTGGCATGACCATCTCAAACAGCTCAATCAACAACGTGCCTGCATCACCGACTATCTATAACGTCACGACCTTTATTGGTAACGGAAGCACGCCTTCAACGCCTGCAGACGGCACAGGTACGAACGCAACTGTAAGCGGATACGTTTATCCGGGTGTAATGATATACAACGCAAACGATTCAAACATCTACTTCACAGAGTCCAGCTTTTTGCGAAAGGTCAATCCGGCTACGGGCGTTGTCGTCACACTATGCGGAAATTCTACGGGCGCGATAACAGACGGCACAGGAACAACCATCCAGTTCTCTCAAATCCAGTCGCTTGCCTTTGACGCATCGTATTCCAACTTGTATATCGGCGACTTCAATCGCATCCGAAAGTATGTTCTTGCTACAAACACCATCACGAGTGTCGTAGGCAATTCTTCTCAGACATCTGCAGATGGCACCGGTACGAACGCAGTGATTAATCGGGCATTTGGCATGACATTTGATTCAACTGCGACGAACATGTATTTCGTGGACTTCAACTACGGCAATAACGTAGGCACCTTGAGAAAGTATGTTCCGTCCACAGGCGTTGTCACGACATTGTCAATGACGGGCGTTCAGACCCATCTGGGCCAGTGTTACTCACTTTTCTGGGATAACTCTACTGGAACGATTTTGGGAGCTTCGACATTTGTCAACCAACCCGCTGTATTCCGCGTGTCAACGACAGGAGCGTATACGTTACTGGCATCGTTGGTATCCGCCGGATATGGATCTGTTCAGCAGATCTGTACGGATTCCTACGGCAATTTCTACGGCACTGATTTTGGTGGATATACAGTTTTTAAGGTTACAGCCGGAACATATGCGATTAGCACAATTGCAGGTACTCAGAACGTAACGACAAATCCGTCACTCGATGGATTAGGTAGCAGTGCAACATTCAAGAATCCTACGGGTATCGCCAGCGACACGTCTGGAAATTTGTATTCGGCTGAAAACGGTAAGATCCGCAAACTCACTCCGCTTTTAGGTTCTGGTGGGGTGCTTCACTACGGTGGATCGCTGTACACATCTAACACAAGCACAGCATTAACCGTTCAGGCACCTTTATCCTACCGTTATGCAACATCTAACGTGTCAGGCACAAGTGTGGATTTAACTGCATCATCTAACGTGGTATCAACTACTTTCCGTTTAACTGCAGGTCCGTCTAATACGATCACGTTCCCGTCTCTATCTACAACCACATCTGGTTCGTGGTGGAGTTTTTCGAATGCGTACACAGCTACACAGACATTGACCCTTGCTGGTACGACTACTGGATTAACGTCTCCTATCTCTCTTCTTTCAAACACAAGTGTGACAATCTATTCTGATGGTTCCAGTTATCGTACGCAAACAGGCGCAGTAACACTTGGAAATATAGCAATCACAAACGGTGACATCTCGAATGCAACGTCTCTCAGCACAATACCCGCAGTTTCAACAGCAACTGTCACATTGTTTGCCGGATCTCCCACTGGAACGTATGGAAGCTCAAACGGTGTAGGTACCAACGCACAGTTCAACTATCCGACTGGAAGCTGCTTGGACCCGGGTGGAAACGTGTATGTTGCTGACAGTAGCAATAACCTTATCCGAAAGATCACTCCTGCTGGAGTTGTGACAACCTTTGCGGGAAGTGGCTCAGCGGCCGTTACAGACGGTACAGGTACGTCTGCAGCATTCAAAGCACCCTACTGTATTGCCTACGACACAACAACCGGAACAATGGTTGTTGGTGAGACGGGTGCAGTTCGCAGAGTTACTCTTGCTGGTGTTGTGACCACACTCGCTGGAGGATCAGGTACGGGAAGTACGAATGCAACTGGAACCAACGCATCCTTCAATCAAATTTATGGTATTGTTGTAGATCCGGTGACGAGTAACATCTATTGTACGGAACAGCAGCACGTAGTCCGTCAGGTTACACCTGCAGGTGTAGTGACACTATTCGCAGGATCGTTCGGTAGCTATACATTTGCCGATGGTGTTGGTACGAATGCTCGCTTCTATAGTCCTTGGCACATTACGACGGATGGAGTTGGAAACTTATACGTTGCCGACTACTACAATTACCGTGTTCGTAAAATTGTCATCGCAAACGCAACCGTGTCAACTCTTGCAGGTAACGGTAACAGTACTGATGTAGCTGGCACAGGTACGAACGCATCCTTCTCATGGTGCATTGGCATGGCATATGATTCTGTAAGTGGCTTATTATACACGAGTACGTTACAAGGCAAGGTCATCTCCGTATCTCCTTCAACAGGTGTTACAAGTTTCTTCGTTGGATCAACACGATCTACCAATATAGACGGAATCGGAACAAATGCATCCCTTGGATTTGCTGTATCAATCTGTCTCATTCCTGGTCAGACCATGTACTTTACTGATCGTGACCGTGGAAACGTCCGCAAGGTAACCTTGCAGCCCTATTTTGGTGGGTTTGGAGTCAGCAATGGTGCAATTGGTGGTGTTGCACTTTCGAACGGTACAGTGACATTACAATCTTTAAGCAATGTTCCAACTGGTGGAACAACTTCACTTTCGTTCTCAAATGCAACTGCTGGATACCCGCTAGCTCGCATGTACGCGACCGACTTATCATCGTCCACAACACCAGGCAATATAGCGTCATCCGCTTTAGTTCTCCAATCGTCCGTCGCTACTTCGAACGTAACATCATTCTTATACACTGGCGCAGACCAGTCATTCACAGTTCCTGCTGGAGTGACAAGTATTACTGTATCACTATGGGGCGCTGGTGGTGGTTACAACGGTTACTATGGTGGCGGTGCTGGTGCTGGTGCCTACATAAAGGGTATACTAACAGTTACACCTGGTCAGATATTATCAGTTATTTCTGGAGCCGGTGGTCAGATATTAACAGCAAATGGATATGGTGGTGCCGGTATTGGTAACTCAGTTGGTTACAACGCATGGAACGCCGGAAACGGTGGTGGAGCATCATCTGTTCGTTCCGTTCTATCTAACGTAATTACATCAGCAAGTTCATCTGGTACAGCGTTTACCTACACGTTATCAACAGCTCACAACTTGCTATCGAACCAGCCTGTTACAATCACAGGTATGGGTACAACAGCTTACAATATTTCAGGTATCGTAGCAACAATTGGTTCGTCAAATACGTTCACAGTTTCAAATACAGCCACACCTGCGTCAGCAACATCTCAATCTGGAACACTTACTGCCACACTTGTAATCGCAGGTGGCGGTGGTGGTACTGGTGGTGGAGCTGTAGGTGGTGCCGCATCATACACGGGAACAGCAACGGCAGGAGCTGGATCTGGTGGCGGTGGAGGAACTACAAGCGGGGGTGGAGCAGCTGGTGGAACTGGAGCTACAGCTGGTAGTGTTCTACAAGGCGGTAGCAGTCTTGGCGCAGTTACAGGTTACTGCGGTGGTGGTGGCGGCGGTTACTTTGGTGGCGGCGGAGCTGGTGGCAGTGGTGGTGGTGGCGGTGGTGGTTCATCATACTATTCTTCTTACTTCTTATTCATCGTTGGTTCAAACAATCCGAACCTTTATGGCGCATGTGTGGGTACAAATGACCCGACATTTATTGCGAGTGTGGCGCCTGGCGGAGCACAGGAATACACAACACAGACAACTCAGGGCAATGGTCTTGTCACGATGATCATAAACCAGCTCACGGAGGCAATGCGAATCCACTCGAATGGTTTCATTGGTATTGCCAATTCAGCTCCAACCACGGCACTCGATATGTACGGCAGTTTAACAGTACGCAATGGATATGCATCCGTCCAGCAGATTCAGGAGACGCTGAACACGATTGCCAGTCCGGGCAGTGGAACAGTGGTTGCCAATTGGTCAACGGGCGATATCTGGTATGTGACCTCCATGACAGCAAACTTTACAATTAACTTGACCAATTTACCAACAACGGCTAACAAGAGTTATTCAGTGGTCTTTGCGCTTGTCCAAGGATCAACGCCCTACTACATCAGCGCGCTCCAGATTGCCGGAGTCGCGCAGACGATTAAGTGGCCAGGTGCATCAGCGCCTACACCTACAGCAAGTCGTGTAGAAACAGAATCATTTACATTAATGTACACTGGAGCAGCATGGACCGTATTAGGTCAGCTCACAAGCTTCGGTTAGATAGTTGGAATTTGAACAGAACAAACTGAAATATTTGTAAACGTATACGGAATCAAATACACCTTACTGCATTCAAGACTGAATCCAGTGCGGTGGTACGTTGAAAAGGCATCGATCTTTTCAGCGCGAGAGAGGATGAAATAATCGAGCAACGTATCTTTTGTCTGTTGAAGTGTCTGCTTATCGTTCTGACCAATATGGCAGATTGCAGTTTTCTTGAAATGAATATTGGGACGTCCGGCAAAAGCCTCTTTCACTTGATCACTGTTTGAAATTAGAACATACTGACTGTCTGTTAGATTTGAATTCACTGTTCTTACAACTTCATCAATTAGTGCCTGTTCGAGTGGAACGGGTGGAAAACACTTATCATCTGCCATGCGAACATGAAGAACTGTATAAGGACCTGTAACGCCCATCTCGGTCAGTGTATCGGTCACGTATGCATTCATCTCAGGTGTCGGCATCATACGAGACTTCACTAACTCCCGCTCAGATTCAAGTATATCTTCAAAGACATCATCTCTGCAAACAAATCCATGAACCGTTGGGCCACCTGATCGATTCACAAACCGAATGATCTCACGTAGAAGATGTTGGTACCCCAAATCCGCCTCATCCTGCTTGACCATCAGCGTATCAATATGCATGTTCGTCAGTTCCGAGTAAAAAGGTGGTTTTTCCAATGCTTTATTGCAAATCAAAAACTTACCCATTGCGTGATTACGAAAATCCATATCATATTGGATATTTGCAGGAGTATACTTGTTCAAAAGACGAAGGAGTTGCATCATGGTGAAGGATCCCCGAATGAAATCACCTAATCCGGATGCTTTAAAATCTACAAATTCAATTTGATAAACACCAATGATCTTCTTGAGTTTCATATTTCTCAATCCATTTGCAATGGACTGCATTGATTCGGACATCTTATGTATGACAATAATAGTATCTTAAAATAAGACGATGCCGTTTATTGGGTCTGTGCATAGTGGAGTGTCGTATGGGCATGGGAAGATCATAAATGCTGTAATATCATTTCCGGCATTAACAGGCGTAGTTACGACTCTTGCAGGTAACGGGACTGCTACTTTTGCTGATGGAACTGGTACGAATGCGAGTTTTTACAATCCATGGGGAGTTGCTGTGATTCCATCGAGTGGAGTGATCGTTGTGGCAGATTGGCTTAATAATCGCATTCGACTCGTGAATCCCACAACAGCTGCTGTTACGACTCTTGCCGGCAGTGGTAGTTCAGGTTCTACTGACGGAACTGGTACGAATGCGACTTTCAACCAACCAATTGGAGTTGCTGTGATTCCATCGAGTGGAGTGATTGTTGTTGCTGAAAGAATGGGTCACCGCATCCGACTAATCACGCCGAGCGGCGTTGTTACGACTCTTGCAGGCAGTGGAACTGGTACCTTTGCTGACGGAACTGGTACGAATGCGAGTTTCAACAATCCATGGGGAGTTGCGGTGAACCCTTCTGGCAATACAATTATAGTAGCTGATAATAGTAATCACTGTATCAGACTTGTTACATATCCCGGGGGTGTTGTTACTACACTTGCGGGCAGTGGCACCGGTGCTTTTGTTGATGGAACTGGTACTGGTGCAAGCTTCAATCAACCGCGCGGCGTTGATGTGATTTCTTCGAGCGGAGTAATCGTTGTGGCTGATACTGGTAATAACCGTGTCCGGTTAGTGACATCGAGTGGCGTTGTTACTACACTCGCAGGTAACAGTGGATATATTCCAACTAATGGTACAGGCACAAATGCAAGTTTTTGGAACCCCATGGGGGTTGCCGTGAGAGGGGGAGACGTTATCGTATCTGATTATCAAGGCGAGCTTATTCGAGTTATAAATTTAACAACAACCGTCGTAACAACGCTTGCAGGCAGTGGAACTGCCGCCTTTGCTGATGGTACGGGTACGTCTGCACAGTTTTACTGGCCGACCGGAGTCGCTGTGAATCCCTCGAGCGGTGTGATCATCGTAGGTGATAACTCAAATTGTCGTATTCGTCTTATCTCTTAAGCAGACGGTACTACAGGAACATCAACAACTACGGAAACATCGGGTACAACTACAGGAACCTCAGGAGCAACTACGGGAGCAACTACTGGAGCAACTACAGGAACTACGGGTTCAACTACAGGAACTACGGGTTCAACTACAGGAACTACGGGTTCAACTACAGGTACAACCGGACCACGAGCAGCAAAGATAGATAGACCCGCATCGCCGGGGAAAGAATAACTAAAAATCACTTCAGGAGCAAGCGTAGTTAGTTCTGACATTAGTGTACCCATTGTAGTACCAAGAAGGTACTCAATGTATTCGCAGAGTGCACGCTTTACACCATCAGCACACGTGGCAGGCGCAGTCACCGCATATGACTGAATAGATGTCGTAGTAGAGAATCCACCCGTCGCCCACTGAATCAGAAGAGGACGAAGGAGATCGTGAGATGCAACTAGATTCGTCAGAGGAAGAAGTGTCGCCTTGTCGGCAGTTTCCTTACCGACAACAACCGCATGAACCTGTAATAGTTCTTCGAGTGTGATTGTGCTCATTTTATATACTATTGAGGTTTTTTCATATAAATTTATACATTCAAATCTGTAAAGGATATAACAGAAGAATGCCTGGCGGTCTCATGCAATTAGTTGGCAAGGGTGCTCAGGATCAATTGGTCATTGGAAACCCATCCTTCACACATTTTCGTTCGATGTATAAACGTCATACCGATTTTGCTATGGAACACTTTCGTCTCTACTTTAAGACTTCAAAGATTAGTTTGCCGCCTGCAGGTACGATTCGGTTACAAACAAAGATAGATCGCAACGCTCAGTTAGTAAACGATTGTTATCTGAGTGTAACGCTTCCTGATATTTATTCTCCGGTATCACCTGTAACTCCTGGTAGCCATCCCAACATAAATTCTTCTGCGAATGCAATTGGCTACGAGTTTCAGTGGGTTCGTAATCTTGGTTACAATATGATACAAACTGTATCTATATTAATCAATGGTCAAACAATTGTATCTCACACTGGCGAATGGATGAAACTGTATGCTGAGCTAAAGTTTGACGCAAACAAGAAGGCTATTTTAGATCAGATGACTGGAAACATCCCTGAACTATACGATCCTGCAAATGCGTTTGGACGTATGAACCAGTATCCTCATTCGATTTCGACAAGTACAGATCTCGCTGCACCATCCATTCCTGGACGAACGCTTCTTATACCGCTACATTTCTGGTTTTGTGAATCAATTGGAGCTGCTTTGCCTTTAATTGCCCTTCAGTATTCTGAAGTTCAAATTGTTGTAGATTTGAAGAACATGTATTCATTGTTTACCACATTAGATGTTCGCGACTCATCTGCTACGTTTGGAACGCGTATTGCACCAGATACAAGTTCTTCTGCTTTTTTCATAAATAATTTTCTATCTCCGCCATCTTACTCTATAACTCCTGTTCCTACAAATCCTGATCTATCGTCGTGGAACTTAAATCCGTTTATTGAGGCAAATTATATTTGGCTAAGTGATGCTGAGTTGACACACATAGCAAAGACAGATCATTCCTTCATTGTCCGTCAAGTCGACATGGTTCAAGCGAATGGCCAGTATGGTGCCGGAAATGACTTGGAACTTACGATGCGAAATTTATGTACTCGTGTTGTCTGGGTAGCTCAGAGAAATGATCGAATCAACTTCAATGATTATGACAACTATACGAACTGGTCTGATGCAACTAGACCTCCTCTCGATCTTTTACCGTCATACATAGTTCCGTCGTATTCATCTGGCATTACACAGAGTACGAATGTTACACAAAAGGATATTCTGCTAGAATCCAATATCGTTCTAGATGGCAAGGATCGTTTCAATGTGAAACAGACTGAATTTTTTACAGAGCTACCTTACTATCGTCACCATACAGGTCATGGTACAACAAGAATACCCGGTATATACACATACTCATTTGCATCTGAACACGACGAACAGCAACCTTCAGGACACATTAATGGTTCAATGTTTAACCGAACTGTTCTTCGTAATACATTTGTTCAGCCACAGTATTCTGCTGTTCCAACTACTTCGACTTCTGTTTGTATTCTGAAGTCAACGGCAGGTAGTCCAAATCCTACTATAGTTCTAAACCCGAACGCAATTGATCCTAGCACAGGAAAGAGATTGTATTCTGCAGATGAACTTATTACTGTAATTACGAAGTCAAATGCTCAAACATTCAACTACACATTTGACGTTCGGGCCTATGTTGAATCGTACAACTTTCTGCGAGTTCTCGGAGGCGTAGCAAATGTCGTATTCTCTTCATAATAAGGGATGAGCACTGGAATTACAATTGTAAGTGCTTCATACGGAAGTGGTACATCTACAGTTGATGTAACATCGACAGTTACATCACATATCAAAGATGGTGAACTAAATATACCCGTTTCTGCTAGTTCACTTAATGTTACGGATCCGGCACCTGGTCAACCCAAACAACTCATTGTGTCATATACGATCAACAATGGGTCTACGAATAGTAAAACAGTAACTGAAGGCAATACGCTTCATATTACAGCGCCTGGACAGAAGACTGCCGATGGTCTTGTCATTACAAAGGCTGAATACGGTTACACAGGTAACTATACCGATGTAACGAATGCGATTCAAAGTTATGTTTCTAACGGTTCAATCGATCTAACTGTTGGACCATCTACTGCAGGAATCCCTGATCCCAATCCTAGCAAGAAGAAGAGTTTGAAGGTAACGTACACTCTCAATGGTTCCAGTAATACTGAGACAATTGATGATGGTAAAAAGTTTACTCTTTCTGCTCCTCCTCTAGATGCTCCGTCAACAAAAACACCTAGACAACACGCTCTTACAGGTATGGGAATAGTTGCAATAAATTTTGGATACTTTGTTACGACATTTTTATTTTTATTAAATTTATTTGCATGTTGCCGCATTTCTATTAACTGGTTTAATACGGTTATACCTGGGTTCTTTATTGGATTAATGCCATTTTCATATTTGTGGGCGATGCTTCCACTCGTCTTTGCAGGACGAATCATACTACAAACGAATGTCTTAACCACAGAGACACTAAAAAATCCTTTAGTGTTTGGGTTTTTAGGTATCTAATTTACGCAAGCTCAATGAAGTCAATCGCTCCATCGTGGATGAACATCTCGCGATAGTCATCGTCAGCCTGATCAAAGATCAGACCACCTGCCCATGCATTCCACTGATCTTCAGGAACATTGTTCTCTATAAAGATTCGTGCGGCTGCATTTAGGCGCTGTACGATATCTTCAATCTCCATAAGAGGAGGAAGAAGACGTCCAAGCTTATCTGTAATTGACTCTTCAACTACAACACACTCGACATATCCTGCTAGAATGTTTGTAAGTCTGCTCAGGTTTCCCTGCGCACACATACCAATGTTATCCTTCATTTCGGATTTCAGAATCTTTTTCAAATCTTCTTTATCACTTGAATTCTTAATATACTGCCACACGCAATCTAGGACTTTTCCATAGATTCCAGATTCCAGATCATAAATCGTATCATCTGAACAATACTTTGCCATCATCTGCCAAGCTGCTGCCGGAGTTAGATAACATTCTGCAATAATCTCTGAAATTGTTTTTGAAATAACTTTCATGTTCCATCGATATTCTACCGGAACTTCGATCTTCAGAATTTCTTTGATGACATTGAGTGTTTGCTTTACAGCAGAAGTTGTGTGAACATTTTGGCGATCATTTGCGAACGCTGCCAACGGACGAGCATCTACTCGAGCCGCTTGCTGTGCAACTTGTTGGATAGGGTGTCTCTGAGCCTCTTGGGCCCGCCACTCAGCAACGCGCGCCAGATGTTCAGCGTTTCGTCTCTCTCTTTCAGCTGCGCGAGCTGCATCTTGTACAGCATCTGGATTAATACCAGTTCTAGCAATATCTGCCTGCTGTCTGACCCGAACTGTATTCAATCGGACCAAATTTTCCTCACGTAATTCTCTGTATCGTATCGTTTGAGCTCGTATAAGATCATTGTATGCGTCACGATTGTTTCGCCACGGATCAGGTCCAAGCTCAGCAATTGCAGCTCTTGTAACAGTTTGCGCCTGTTTCATTGCCGCCTTGTATGTGTAACTAATTTCAGCAAGTTCTGTTCTATTAGGGCCATCTCGTGTTCTGATTTCATTATGCGATCTGCAGCGTCCATCAACTGTGGACTTCTTCGTGCATCTTTCTCCGTCAGATGACTTGATAGCAACGCAACGTGTGTCTGCCATTTTAGTTTGATATTTATTACAGTCAACTACTTTTTTCCGTTTTCGCCCATTTTTCGACAAATTCGCATACCTCACTGAACTTTTAAAAAATAAAATTCGAGTTCCCTTTGTCAAAAAATATTTTTTCTATTTTTGAA
>Ga0214207_1000120_pt1 | contig 25379 bp, 36 predicted proteins | sample TroBogEpilimnion_6_FD_153045 | JGI IMG/M metagenome (GOLD analysis project Ga0214207, IMG submission 153045) | Freshwater microbial communities from Trout Bog Lake, WI - 13JUL2009 epilimnion | ecosystem: Environmental > Aquatic > Freshwater > Lake > Epilimnion/Euphotic zone | place: Trout Bog... | reverse complement strand
CTGCAATGGCAAAAGGTTATGCATTATATAGTATTCAATCATCTGCTGGCGCATGGGTAACTGTTTACACAAGTGCAACTGCACAATCAAATGATAGTTCAAGATCAATAACAACAGACCCAACACCAGGTAGCGGCGTTGTTGCTGAATCAATAACTACTACAGCAACTACAACATATTTTACACCAGCAGTTTATGGTTATAATGCAGATCCTACTATTAGTGCAACAACTTATTTAAAAATTTATAATAACAATGGATCAAGCCAAGTTATTACTGTGACATTAACTTATCTTAAATTAGAAATATAATATGGACTTTAAACCAGCTAACCTTGTTCCAATAGATATAACAGATCCTAATACAGGGGCAGTGCCAAATGCATTGCCAGTTAACGGATATCTTACACCACCTCAAATTGCCACGGCATACGGTTTGCCTGCAAGTACTGGCTATGGAGTTAAAATTGGAATTATTAGTTTAGGCGGCGGATTTTTACAAAGCGATCTTAATAAATCTTTTGCGGACTTACAAAATGCTGGATTAATTTCTTCTTCGTTAACAGTTCCAACAATACAACAAAAATTGTTTGATGGAGCATCCGGTACTTTTAGTTCTACTGACGGATCCAGCGGTGAAAATACTGTTGATATTTTTTGTATAGCTACTATTGCTCCTCAGGCTAACATTACAATATATATTGGGCAAACTTGGACAAGCCCTATCAATCAAGCTATAGCAGATGGTTGCCATATAATCAGCATTAGTTGGGGAACTTCTGAATCTAGTGATTTCTTATCAACACAATTTTCTACGGCACTTAATAACAAACAAACAATACTTATTGCATCTGGAGATTCAGGGTCTGAATGGTACACAGGCGCTGGCAGTTTATCGGTTGGTTATCCAGAATCGAGCCCGTTAGTAATTTCAGTAGGCGGAACAAAACTTACACTAACGGGTTCCAACGCCAGGTCAGCAGAAACAGATGATAATAGAGATTCAAATTTTGGAACAACTTGGGGAGGCGGTGGTGGCCTGAGCACATTGTTTTCTTTACCAAGTTGGCAAACTGGATTAAACTATACAAAAATTACAAACGGAGTCACAGGAAGCCCTACATCATTAACTGTAAGAGGAGTTCCTGATATTTCGGCTCCAATGAATGTATATGCATTATATTTTAATGGATCGGCCGCTGGTTACGGCGGCACTAGTCTAGCATGTCCTGTGATGGCCGGAATGTTAGCTAGATTTCAGCAACTAACAGGTGTACAACGATCTAGTGTTGACTATAACACACTTTTTTACTCTAATCCTAGTGCATTCTATGATATTACAGTAGGATCTAATAATGATGTAATTACTACAGGATATGCAGGAACAACAGGATGGGATTGTGTAACAGGTTTAGGCCCACCAATTGGGGCTTCTTTATATTCAAAACTTCGACCTAATGTAACTTTTCCTAAACATAATTACGGATTCCGCCCAACATCTGGAGCAGTTTATCCAAGAAAAACTACCGGTGCTCGATAGTTAAACTAGCACATAATTGATACGGATAAATATAAGATAAAGAGAGATTGATATGCAGACTAAAGACGCAACAGGAATACATATTGAGGGACATATTAAGATATATGACCCTGAATCTAAAGAAATTTACATTGACAAACGCAATGCAATTCACTACGAAAATATTAGTGTAGCTTTAGCACAAAGTCTAGCAGACAGCGGCAACGGCTTTGTTTACAATATGGCTTTTGGCAATGGCGGAACAAGTATCGATCCAACAGGAATTATTACATACCTTACACCAAATACTAGCGGAACAAATGCTAGTCTTTACAATCAAACATACGCAAAAGTAGTTAATCAAAATAGTGCAAACAACACAGATCCTACTAGAAATTTTATTGAAACAAGACACACTACTGGTACAAACTATACAGATTTATTTGTAACTTGTTTGTTAGACTACGGTGAGCCAAGCACTCAAAGTGCGTTCGATGTGGTAAACAACAGCAACAGTCAATTTGTTTTTGATGAACTAGGTTTGCAGGCTTACAATAGTAACGGTTCGTCATTATTGCTAACACATGTTATTTTTCACCCTGTATTAAAAAGTCTTAACAGACTGGTTCAAATAGATTATACAGTACGTATTCAAAGTTTAACTGGATTGGTAGGAGTATAATAGATGACTTATCAAGTTACATTTACACAATCTAATAATCCTGACAAACCACCAATTACAGTTGCTGATGGTACTATTAATAGTACTACCAGTATTAATTTTGTAGGTAAAAATTATACAGGTTACGCATCAGTAGTAGCTAGTGACATGTTACACATGTTGGAAAACTTTGCTAACGATACTGCACCAACTAATCCTGTACAAGGACAATTATGGTTTGATACTGCTAGCGGTATTAATTTATTAAAAGTATACGATGGCACCACATGGCAACCTGCTGGTAGTCTTAAAAAGGCAACTAATGCTCCAGCTTCTGCTCTAGCTGGCGATTTGTGGGTTAATACAAATACAAGTCAGTTGTTTTTATACTCAGGAAGTACTTGGGTCTTAGTTGGTCCTCAATATAGTGCAGGCTTAACGTCTGGACCTGTAGTAGAATCAATCGTAGATACAGCCAACATTAGCCATAATGTTGTAACCATATATGCTAGTAGTAGTGCAAGCACTACAGTAAGTTATCGAGTAGCTATTATAAGTGAAGATGCATTTACTCCTAAAGCCGCAATAGCAGGGTATCCGACAATTAATGCTGGTATAAATGTAGCTAGTACTAAATCATCTGCTGATACAGGAAGTCAATATACAGCATTATGGGGAACTGCTAGTTCAGCAGATGCATTGTTAATAAGCGGAACAGCAGTTCCTAGTTCAAATTTTTTACGTAGTGATATAGCTACTATTGCTAACAATACAATTAGTATTCGCAATGATGGCGGATTAACAGTCGGTGCTAACCTTGGATTTAATATTGGTATTAACGGCAATACTACTTTGTTCTATTCTAAAAATAGCGGAAATCCAATTGAAATTGCTTTAAACAATAACGGAACAGTAAACACAGCATTACATCTTACAGCAGATGCTAAACTAGGCTTAGGTAATAGTAACACTAGTCCACAAGGGACATTAGATGTCATTGGTGGCGCATACATTAAAGATGATCCTACTACACAAGCTATTTCTTGGACAAATTTAACAGCCGTTACTGCTGGGCAATATCTTGCCGCAGGACTGAACTACTATCTAGTAGTAACATCTGGAACTACAGGAACCGTTAGCCCAACTGATACATCTGGATCAAATATTTCAGATGGAACAGCAACTATCAAATTTGTATCAGCTATTCCTACAACTACAAAACCAGTTCCAGGAAGATTAATAGTACAAGGTACTAGTGACACCGATGCAACTAGTGGTAGTCCGTTCGATCCGGGAGGCGCAAGTATTCAAACAGCAGGTGGATTATCTGTTGCTAAGAAGTCGTCCTTCGGTGACGATGTTACTACTTACGGGCAAAATTACATTAATTATTTAGATAGTGATAACAACCCAGTAGCGGCAAGTGTAATATTACCAGGATCAGATAGTGCAGCCAACACATACGACATTGGATCTGTATCAAGACCTTTTAGAAACGTATTTGCACAAACATTTAGCGGTAACTTTAGCGGTACACTCAATGGTGCTACATTAACAGGTAGTCAAGGTGTAGCGGCCAGTGCGGCAAAATTACAATCGACTACTGTACTACAGTTACAAGGCGATGTAACCAGCGATGGATTAGAATTCAACGGTCAGTCATTAACTGGCACCCAGCTGTTTACAACTAGCATTAACCAGTCAATTATTACAAATAAAACAGCCGCAACTGATTCGATTCCAACTGATACATTTTTAGTGTACAGAAGTGGTACTGGTTTGATCAGTATGACTAAAAATGTATTAATGAATCATGTGGCTACTGTTCCAATTGGTTGTATTTTTCCTTATGCAGGACTAGCAACTAATGTTCCAAATGGATATTTGTTATGTGACGGTAGTGAATTGCAGATTAACAAGTATTCTGCGTTGTTTGCTGTAATACAATACACATATAAAGCACCGGGGTTACTAGTTGGATTAAGTACATTTGCACTACCAGACTTGCGTGGACGTTTTCCATTGGGTGCAGACAACATGAATAACGCACTAACAGTTCCAAATAAAGATGGTTCTGGTAGTTTTGTAACTGCTGGCGGCGGTGTAGCTAATAGAGTAACCGATGTTACCGCAGATACAGTTGGTGCTGGTAGCGGAAGTAACACAGTTACTTTAGGTCCAAACAATTTACCAGATCACAAACATAATCTTAATGATGGCGTACAACAATTTTATGCTGTTGGTGCTCCAAATAGTGCAACAGATCCTAATACTAACATTAGTTCGGGTAAAGGATTAACAGCAACGTCACAAAGTGGTCAAGGATACGGCTTAACAGACAGCGGAAGTGTGATATCAAATAGTCATGCAACTCCTGTAGTAGTAATGAATCCATACCAGACTATTAATTACATAATTTTTACCGGTGTACTATAATGAGTTACTCAATACAATTAACAAACGGCAACACATTAACTGAATTAATTGACGGAACAATTAATCAAACAGCTACTGATCTTACATTAATTGGTAAAAACGCCACAGGTTATGGTATATACTTTAATGATAATTTTGTACGTTTATTAGAAAATTTTGCAAATACCAGTCAACCAAACAATCCTATTATTGGACAACTATGGTTTGATACAACCCAAAACAGATTAAAAGTTTATAACGGCAGTCAATTTGTAGTTAGCGGTGGAACATTAATTAGTTCTAGCGTTCCTAGTAGTTTAACTACTGGAGACTTATGGATTGACAGCGGAACGGGGCAATTATATTTTAATGATGGTGTTGCTAATATACTAGCAGGCCCTGCATATACAAATAGCCAAGGACAAAGTGGCTTTATTGTAGATACTATAATAGATACTAATAAAATTGCTCATACTATTACTTATTTGTACAATGGTGGTAACTTATTAGGAATATTTGCATCTGAAGCATTTATTCCTGCTAGCCCAATTACTGGATTTTATGGAAATATTGGCATTGGGTTCAATGTAGGAACACTTACAGGTGTGCAATTTAATGTTCCAGTATTAACTGCTAGCAATTTATTAGGGCCAGATGGCGTAACTTTATTTTCCGCAACTAGCTTTGTAACAACATCTAGTAATAGTACTATTAGTAATGGTACATTGACTATACAGAATAACGCTCTTAATCCATCTTTAATATTAGGACCGGGTAGTAATACTGAAATTAATGTTACTACTACTTTATTTCAGATACAATCTAACACAGCAAACCAAAATTTTGAAATATCTACACTAAGTAGCTCAGGGTTAAGCCCGGCGATATTTGTAAATGCACAAAGCAAATTTGTAGGTATCTTTAATAGTAGTCCTCAGGTTGGTTTAGACGTTACAGGCTCTATCAAGAGTTCAATTTCAGTAACAACTCCAGCATTAAATGTAACAAGCACATATACTCCTGCAACTAGTTCAAGTACAGGAACAACAGGACAAATTGTATGGGATTCATCGTACATTTACGTTTGCGTAGCAACAAATACTTGGAAAAGAGCGGTCCTAAATAGCGGCTGGTAAACAGTTAAAATAATGATAAATACTCAAGAATAAGGAAACAGGAGCAATGGCATATACAATCAATCACTATAACGGGACGCTACTTGTAACAGTTGCTGACGGTACTGTTGATGCAACCACCGACTTAAAGTTGGTTGGTAAAAATTACGCAGGTTACGGGGCAATTCAGAACGAAAATTTTGTCTATTTGCTAGAAAATTTTGCTAATTCAACAGCTCCTGCAAGCCCTTTAACTGGTCAAATTTGGTTTGACAGCGGAAATAGTAAATTAAAATTCTGGGACGGTACTCAATTCCGTACAACAGGTGGAGCAGAAATTGGAACTACAGCACCTAGCGGGTTAACAATAGGTGATTTCTGGTTTGATACTACAACAAATCAGCTGTTTGCATGGGGTGGAAGTAGTTTTACCCTAATTGGTCCACAGGCAGTTGCAGGTTCTAGTACAACAGAAATGTTAAGTACCAGCGTCAAAGACACATTTGGTACTAGCCATACTGTAATCGAAGCTATTGATAACGGTCAGACTATTTTTATTATTAGTGCTGATAGTGCATTTACATTAGATAGTACTGTAAATCCTATTACTGGTTTTACTCAAATACAACAAGGTGTAACTTTAGTTAATACAAATAACAGTTCACAACTTGGTCAAACCCAAAGTGCTCACAGATTCTGGGGTACAGCAAGTAATTCAGATCGTTTAGGCGGTCAACTAGCTAGCAACTATGTACAAGCAGGTAGTGCGGCTTTTAGTACAGTTGTTAACTTTGCAGACGTAGGATATACAGTTGGTAATCCTGTTGCACGTTTGCGTGTATTCAATAACAACAGTAGTACTCCTACAATTCAAAACGAAAGTAATAATACTATTGTTTTCCAAACAACAAACAATGCAACAACATTAACACCATTACAATTAGTAAATGCAGATGTATTGCCGGGTGTTACTGCAACAAGTAATTTAGGTAATTCAAATTATTCTTGGTTAAGCGTAACAGCAACTAACTTTTATGGAACAGCAACTAACGCTAATAATTTAGTTATTGGTGGAACCGCGTATGCAGGTAGTGTTTCAACAAGTCCAGGAACAGTTGTAGCTCGTGATGGTAGCGGCAATATTAATGCTAACACATTTAATGGCGCAAGCACAACAAGTTATTACGCTGACTTGGCAGAAAAATATTTAACTCAAGAAGAATATCCACCAGGAACAGTAGTATGTGTTGGCGGCACAGCTGAAGTTGTAGCCGCAACTTATGGTAGTAAACCAATCGGAGCTATTAGTACTAATCCAGCTTATAAAATGAATTCTGCATTAGAAGGCGGTCAATATGTAGCACTTAAAGGACGTATTCCAGTTAGAGTTGTTGGAGGTTGTAGTAAAGGCGATCAAATGGCATCTTATGGAAATGGTTTAGCTGTAAGCATGAGTGTTATGTTTAGCCCAGATGATTCTGTACCTGTTTGTTTTGCTATAGCACTTGAAGATTGTGCTAACACAGCTGAAACATTGGTAGAATGTGTAATACTTTAAAATAGAAGTTTAAAAAGGATAAAAAATGGCTGGACAAGGTACCCCAATACTTGCTAGTGACTTTAATGCGATACAGTCGATAGTGGCTACTGTGCTAGGTTCTGGCTCAGGAACACTTGGTTACGGACAATCAGTTACAAGCAGCCAAGTTAGTGTCGGCCAACAAATCAGTCACCTTGATTGGGCCGCATTAAGAAACGATTTACTTGCGGCAAGACAACACCAAACTGGTAATAATGAAAGTGGAAATTTAACAGTACCAACTACAGGCATATTAGTTAGAGAATATGACCGTGCGGCTTATTATGCATTTGCACAGCTAATACAAACTAATGCGTTAGTTACTCCTCCTTCGGGACAAGCATCATTGGCTACATTGGCAACTGGTACTAGATCTAGTGCATGGAATGGTACAATTAATCATACTGTAACTCTTAATTTTGGTAGCAATACAAATGCACGTTACTATTTTAACTCAGGCAGTACTATTCAATTTAGTGCAAGTTTATCAAATATTCCATCGGACGGTAGTCAAGCCAAAGGAAATGATTGGGCAACCTTGTTAAGCAATATGGGTACTATTACTATGAACTATAATAGTACTACAAATACTGGTTCGGGCACTCCTGCAAGTAGTATTGGATTTTATCAACTAACTACAAGCCCACAAACGCTGTTTACTAAATCGACTAGTAGTCCTACATATACTCCAAACCAATATGATATTTACGCACAAGTAGATGGAACTGGTAGTATTATTACATTTACACTTTCGTTCAAGGACTTATCAGGTCAGCCAAATCCTCCATGGGGAACGGACGAAAACGTAGAAGGTACCTTAACTAGTGTAGTCCAAGGCTATTATGCTTCTGGTTCAAATGTTACTGTTGGCGGATACGTTCCAAGTGTAACTACTTCAGGACCTTAATACTCTAACCTCTTGACAAGATAATTAAAGTAGTATATTATCGTATACTACGGAGTTATCTATGGATGAAAGAATTGAAAAAGCGTTTGCTGTTGCCAATTATATGGCAACCTTGTCTAATCAACGCAGAATAATATTAGAAGAATACAACCAAAAGCTGATATACTATATCAACGGCGCCACATTTAAAATCACCCCTGAGTTGATTAATTTTACCAAAACAGTTCTAGACTTGGGTTATTCCGAAGATGTAGCTTTCTTAGATTCTAATAATTTGCCAGTTATTGTCAACGATGTACAAAAGTTTTTTGATGATATCTCATTGAAATTTTTTGAGTCAACAAATGATTATGCTGCCAAATATGCAGAATTAAGAAGCAAGAGAAAAATTTCAGATATTGTCGAGCTATGACTACAGGCGCAGTAATTTTTGCACAAAATAATGCATCTATTGATTATATAAAATTAGCTATATTTGCGGCTAGTAAGATACAAGAACATTTAGATATTCCTGTCAGTATAATAACAGACAGTAAAAACTATTTGTTAAAGGCATTCCCTAATCATACATTTGACAAAATTATAGAAATAGGATACGTTGAAGAAACATCTACAAAGCAATTCTACGACGGCGCACTAAGTTCAAAGTCATTGGTATGGAAAAATCATAATCGAACTAATATTTTTAATCTTACTCCTTATGATAGAACGCTAGTAATTGACAGCGATTATATTATTAATTCTGACATATTAAAATCTGCATTAGATAATGACTACGAATTCCAAATTTATCAAAGTAGTTTTGATCTTGCCTTTGAACGAAATAATTCCGAGTTTCAACGGATCAATCAATACACTATTCCGTTTTTCTGGGCAACAGTTTTTATATTTCAAAAAACAACTGTCATGGAACTATTTTTTAATTTAATTACTCAAATAAAGGAAAACTGGCAATATTATCGATTACTATATAACATAACCTCTAATACTTATAGAAATGATTTTGCTTTTAGTATAGCTATACATATTATGGGAGGTAAAATGCAGAATGATTTTGCTATTGAGCTTCCCGGTAAGATGGTTTACGCCATGGATACCGATGTATTAATAAGCGCAGATGGTGTAAAAATGAAATTTATAACTCAGAAAAAAGATCACTTAGGTGAATATCTAGTTACAAAAACTAATGGATTGGATGTGCATGTCATGAACAAATTAAGCCTTAGTAGATTTATAGATGGTGGTTCAGGTGTCTAAAGGATTTTTAATTTTTGCCCAGAATACAGATTCAGTTGATTATGTTCGACAGGCGTGTGTGCTGGCACTTAGCATAAAATACAGTCAAAAAGTAATTAAAAATGTAAGTTTAGTAACTAATAACGTTGTACCTGATGAATATAAATCTTTATTCGATCATATAATTCCTATTCCTTGGTTTAAAGAAGTAGAAGATAGCCCACTTCAAGCAGAAAATCGATGGAAGTTATATTATACCACACCGTACGATGAAACAATAGTTTTGGATTCCGATATGCTAGTTTTGGCAGATATTTCTTTATGGTGGGATTTTTGTAGTAATTTTGATATTAAATTTTGTAGTAAGATTCGGAATTATAAATTAGAATTTATAGAACAAGATTTATATCATCGTAAAACATTTATATCTAATAATTTACCTAATCCTTATTTTGCATTACATTATTTTAAAAAGAATCAAACTAGTTTTGAATTTTACAAAGTATTAGAATTTGTAATTAATAATTGGGAATTTTGTAGAGGAAATTTTGCTCCACTTGATCCTCAATTATGGATAAGCATGGATTTAGCTACTGCTATTGCATTAATTATTTCTGGTATGGAAGATTCTGCTATTGATCAAACAAATCCTTTAGAATTTATACACATGAAATCTGCTATACAGGGGTGGGATACTGTTCCGGTATCCTGGAGAAATTATGCCAATTTTGTATTAAATTCTAAAGGAGAATTTTTGGTTGGAAATATAAAACAAGAAAAAATATTTCATTATGTAGAAAAAGATATTGTGGATCAACAATTAGTTGATAAGTTAAAGGAGTTAGTAAATGGCTCGTAAAAAAATAGCTTCTCCACCTAAGCATATTCCTGATGTATTTTATGCATATTATGATGTTGACACAAAACAATTATTATCTGTTACAAATGAAAAAATAAATCTCTATAAAGATTATCTTGAAATCGATTATTCTACATACGAAAAATTAGTAACTGGTAAAGAAAAATTTAGCGACTATCTTTTAGGGTTAGTAGAAGATGAAAATTCTACTGCCTTGCAGTTAGTTTCTCTCGTAGATAGTGTTCCAAGATTTAAAAATACTATGTTGGAAGTTATTCCAACTAAAGATATAATTGATCCTGAATTATTAGTAGAGTGGAACGAGACTAATAAAGTGTGGAATTTTTTCTTATCTGTATCCGGAAAATTAAGATTTAAAAATAAATTAGATATTGAAAAGTTTCTTTTTTTTATTATCTTAGAAACTGACTATAATTTCTTAATAAGAACTATAATAGTAGATAAAAAAGAATTATGTGAAAATACATGCGTAGGGGTAATTTTTGAAAATGATCTCGAACTAGATATATCTAAAATTAATATAGCAACTACACTTGTTTTTCGTAGCAAGCAATTAAGGATTACCCATGACAACAATTAAAGTTATAGAACAGGATATTATATTTCTCAGTTATAATGAACCCAATGCTGAAAAAAACTATGCAGATTTGCTTACTAAAGTTCCTTGGGCAAAACGTGTTCATGGAGTTAAAGGCAGTGATGCGGCGCATAAAGCCTGTGCGGCTTTAAGCGAAACTGAATATTTTACAACAGTGGATGGTGATAATATTATTGATCCTAAATATTTAGAAGTAGAAATTGAACTAGATGGAAAACAATTTACAGACGAAAATGTTTTTAGCTGGGCAGGTAATGTTCATGTTAACGGATTAAAATACGGAAATGGTGGTCTCAAATTATGGACACGTAAGTTTGTTAACGAAATGAAGACACATGAAAACTCAGATCCTGATGATGTGCAAGGTCGTGTTGAGTTTTGTTTTGATCAACGCTATTATCAGTTTAATGAATGTTATAGTGAAAGTTTTACCAACGCAACTCCTGAGCAAGCGTGGAGAGCAGGATTCAGAGAAGGTGTTAAAATGTGCCTAGTGCAAGGTGCTAAAGTAAACAATATTAGTGAAATCTGGTGGCAAAATTATCATAGATTATTAATTTGGTCAAGTGTCGGTGCCGATGTTGAGAACGGTATTTGGTCAATACTAGGAGCTAGAGAAGGAGCTTATAAAACTCTTTTAACTGATTGGGATTACGCTAATGTGCGTGATTTTGATTGTCTAAGTGAATTTTGGAGAACTACTCATGCACTTGCGGAACCAGAAGAAATAACCAAATACATAAATTTTCTTGCCCAAGAATTAATGGCGAAATCTAAATTAGAAATTGCCAATTTAGATGGCGCTGGCAGTAAGTTTTTTAAAACTGTTTATAGCCCTATGCCACGTAGTGTACGTAAAAAATTCTAATGTACGATATTATTTTTATCAGTTATAACGAGCTTTATGCAGAGGAAAATTTTAATGATTTAAAAACAAAGTTTCCTCTAGCAAAACGTGTGCATGGTGTTAAAGGCATACATCAGGCACATATAGCGGCCGCCAAGAAATCGTTTACTAAAATGTTTTGGGTAGTAGATGCAGATGCTATTATATTAAATGATTTTAAATTCGATTATCTAGTCCCAGATTGGGATTTAGATGTAGTGCATGTTTGGCGTAGTTTAAATCCTGTTAACAATTTATCTTACGGTTATGGAGGAGTCAAATTACTACCAAAAAATCTTACACTAACAATGGATACTAATACAGTAGATATGACTACAAGTATCAGCACTAAATTTAAAGCAATGGATACTATTAGTAATATTACAGCTTTTAACACAGATCCGTTTAGTACCTGGAAATCGGCATTTAGGGAATCGTGTAAATTAGCAGTAATCAATAACGACGAATCTTTAACTAGATTAGATGTTTGGTGTTCTTTGAATGAAAATGCTGAATACGGATTTTATGCCTATTCGGGTGCATTAGCTGGTCGGTGGTATGGAGAAAAAAATGCCTCCAATCCGGAGGCACTGTCTAAAATAAATGATTTTACTTGGCTACAAGATCAGTGGCAAGTGGAAAAATCTCAGCAATAACCTTTGCACAAGCAATAGCAACTTCCTGATGTTCCTTTTGTGTGCCGTTAGCACTACGCAATTCGATAAAATGAATCCAGCTACGTAGCGTACCATTCATATATAAACGACTTTCAATTAATCCTTCTGGCAGTACAGCACGAGCTTGTTCTTTGGCAATACCTTTTAGTATAGCCCATTCATATGCGTCACGTGATTGTTTAATCACTAGCTCTTGCATACGTTCCCACTGATAAGCAAGAAATCGATCTTCATCGTTATTATGTGGATCTAACTCTACACTATTCTGTCTATTCTTGAGGTCTTGTTTTCTGGCATCTCTAAGTACAAAGTTGAGATCCTTTGTCGGGTCAGCATAGCGTTGGCTAAACTCTTGGAAACTAAAACTTCTGTGTCTAAGGATCTGACGGGCAATGTCTCTAGTTGTTGTAATTTCAATGCAAGCTGAGACCATTTCAAGTGGGCTCCAATGCTGGTGCTTGATGAGATACTTGATAAGCTTCTCGCTAGTTTCTGTGTTGAATTGATTGCTTGGGTTTGAAACTCTGGCGCAGAAGGCAATAAGCTCTTGAGCGTCAGAGATTCCCATGCTAGTGAATTCTTCAGTTGGCTGGCTGTAACTAAGTAATCTAACATTCATTATAACTTTTTCTTTCGTAAAAATTTCTGTGTACTACGTTCAATATCTTTCTTAACTCGATTTGTATCTAATTTAAAATCGATATCACTAATTTTTTCTTCATAATTTTTAACCAGTTCGGCCAAGTTCCTTTCGAAGGCATGCCATCCATCTCGCTTGGTTTTTTGAGTTATTTTTATTTCCCAAGTTTTACCATCTTTAAAATTAACCAGTACGGTATGTAAGTACCCTAAGGGTACTACATTTAACTGTACATCGCCGAAGACTTCTGGCCAATGCTTAATGACGTCCTTGGGAAGATTTCTTCCCGATTTCGTCACTTTGCTTTTTTGGTCGGAACCAACTCCTCGGCTTTGCGGCGCATTTCAGCGGCTTGCTTGCTCAAACGATCTGCTTGGCTACGATAGAACTTTGCTTGATCTTCTGGGCTAGAATTTTCTGCTGGTGCTGTAACTTCTACAGTTGCAGTTGGTTTAGCAGTAGCGTCGGATTTGATTGGTGTATCAATTTCTGCTACATCTTCAATACGACGAGCTTCTGTTTTTTCTTTAGTATCTGCTTTAACCGACAAATCATCAATAGCAACTCCACGTTGTTCAGCAATGATTTGATTTAATTCGGATAACAAAATACCAAAATTAGTAGCCGGTGTCATTTCGATGTCGCTTGTAGGTGCTTTAATTAGACGACCATTACCATGTAACCAACGTAACATATTACTGCCATCTGGAAATTGATTACGATCTAAAGCATCTGCAAACTCATATGCATCTTGACCACTACCACTTTCTACTAGATTAATAATAGCATCGTGGAAGATATCAGGCATATTTTCTGTTGGAACAATTAGGCAATGGTGTGCATCGCCAGGCAAAGTGCGATAAGCTACCAAACATTTTTTGTTGGTAGCTTTAACACGAGCCACGTGTTTTAGTTCGGCCATATTAAGCTCCTGCTGGTGCGGATGCTTTTTGTGCTTCGGCTTGCTTTGCTACTGTGTCTAGGAATGATTCTAACTTGTTGTAAGTTTGACCGACTGCAACCATTTCATTTGGCTTAAATGCGCCACGTGAACTAGCGATATCGATGATAACTTTCATTGCTTGCAAATCGTTAATTGTTAATTCGTTAGAATTTTGTCCTGCTGGTGCAGTAGTATCAGCCGCTTGTGCTGGTTGTTGTGTAGTTTCATCACTCATTTAGAGTTCTCCTTAAAGTACTAATTTAATTATCTACTTTGTAGGAGCGGACATGCAATCGTGAAAAAACTAAGTTCCTTTTCACTTTCAAAACCAATACGTGTATTATAAACTATCGTATTGCTTGAATCTAATGTAATGCCCTGCCCTACATAGTACCTATTATTTAAATTCTTACGTATCCAAGAGTCGATAGATTTGGCTAGCTGTGGATTGAATTTATCTATAGTTGTATATTTAAAATGAGGGCAGGCAAACTCAACCCTGCGTAGATTGTAATAATCTAAAGGATTAGGCTTGCCATTCTTTAATGCCATTATGCTGTTTCCTTAGAGAACTCGTAGTATGCAAATTCACCAAAAGGTGGAACAATTTTATCATTGCCGTGGATAATGAATACTGTATCACAGTAATTTTCATCACCCCAGCTACCCCAAGGATAACCGTCTGTAAACATAATAAACTTTTTAGGTTGAATATCATGTTCCTTCATGTATTCCCAATTGGCGTCAAACTCAGTACCACCACCGCCCATTGGTTCGTAGTAGTCGAACTCGTCGATGTTATAGCCATCAAAGTCTGCTTCATTATAGACCTTAGTGTCAAAGCACCAAACTTTAATCTTAAAGTCTTTGTACTCTTGCATAATGCCTTTAATCTCGGACAAGAAATCTTTAGCCTGCTCGTCGCCAATTGAACCTGACATGTCAATTGCTACACAAATATCAATTGTCTCGTCATATTGTGTGCCTGGCAAAATAGCGTTCATGTGCCAACCCTTACGGTTAGGACGCATAAATGAATAGTCATTTTTAATAGTGCTTTGGATTTGTTGACGCAAGATTTCACGCCAATTCATCTTAGGCTCTGTTAGTTCCTTAATCATGCGTTGTACACTAGCAGGAGTATTACCAGCACCTGCGGCTTGTGCGGCCTGCATTGTAGCTTCGCGGATCTCGTCACGAATTTGTTTTAGTTCTTCTTTAGAATATTTTGGCTGACCATCTTTGCCATTCTCACCCCAGTCAATGTGATCATCGAGTAGTTGACCTAATTGGTTAAGTTCTTCCTCGTCCATGTCATCATAGATTTGGTCATAGATCTCTTCTGCACCCATACCATAATACTTTGGATCATGGAAGATTGTAATGCCATCGATTTTATGTTCACCAATACGATCACGCACCAATTGTCCGTTTACGCAATAGTCTGCGGCAATATTAAAAATGCGTGGGTTGCGAGTTTCGCGACGACCCATGTGATCAAACACATTATGCAAAATCTCGTGTGCAATTACAAATTCAACCTGCTTAACTGAAAGCGGTTCAAAAAATTTGCGATTAAAATAGATAGTGCGCCCGTCTGTAGCGGCAGTGCCCATCCACTCGGAGCCTTCTTCAATTTTTAAACGTGTAGCCATGTTGCCGAAGAACGGATGGCGTAGTAGTAGACCCACACGGGCTACGATAATTTTGTCGATAATTGGATCTGTATGTGACATCGATGCTCCTTTACTGTATGTATATATTATAACACCTCCCGAAGGAGGTGTCAAATAGCCTTAAACCGATTTATTTCTCAGTTGCGGCACTAATATACTTGCCATATTTGGCATGGAAATCATCAAAGCATTTGATTTCATCTGGATCCAATGGCAATTTGTAAGTGCTCAAAGCCAATTTAGTACCCATAATAACCAATTCTGTTTCAAAGTTATTCATCATAAATTCGAAAAAGTTGTTAACTTGATCATTCCAGTTTTTAACGTTCTTTTCGCAAGAATCTTTCAATTCATAGCACAAAGACACAGTCAAAGAATACATGGCACTAATTTCTTTAGAGTCCATTTTCTTAACTTTGCCATTCAAAATGTCGCTTGGATTAGGCATTTTACCTGCAATTTTGCGGTGAGCCATAAAGCTAACAGCCAACCCTTCACCAACTGAACCTGATACCAAGTCTGTTAGTGTATCTACATCTACGTCATCGTCTGTTAGCAATTCGCTTACAAAACTCCAAGAACGTGGAGTAGCAAAAGCACGTGAGCTAGATTTTGGATCGAAATCATATAAGCTCTTTTTAGAGAAGCTCAAGAAACCAACTACGTCCTTATGGATCTTGTTCTCGACTGCCCACTCAAAGTAGTCATCCCAGTTAACAGTCATTTCCAAGTGAACAAAACGGTTAGCCAGCGGAGCAGGCATACGGAATGTAACACCTTTGTCAGTTTCACGATTACCAGCCGCAACAATTGAAACATTGTCTGGCAAGTGATAAGTGCCTACACGACGATTCAAAATCAATTGATAAGCCGCGGCCTGTACAGCAGGAGCCGCAGAGTTCATTTCGTCTAAGAACAAGACGATTTGTTTATGTTGTTTAGCCAATTCTTTGCTTGGCAATTCAGCAGGAGGTGCCCAACGCATGGTACCATCGTTGCTATCAAAATATGGAATACCTTTAATATCGGTAGGTTCCCACAAGCTCAAACGTACATCAATTACGTGAGCTTCTAGTTCTTCGCCTAATTGTTTAATAATATCAGACTTGCCAATACCTGGAGGACCCCAAAGGAAAATTGGACGCTGATTTTTAAAAGCCTTACGCAAAGACTTTTTGGCGCCGCTTGGGCCCACTGTACGGCTGGAAATTTCTGGCATTTTAGTTCCTATCTTAAAAAAATGTTATTTAAAATAACGCTGTGTAAGTATGTATTGTATAGGAAACTAGAGTGTATGTCAACTGTTATCTGTGTTAGCGAGTTCTTTTTCTCGCTCATTCATGGCTTTAATTATGCCAAATTTTCTAATGTCGTCTGAAAACAACATTAGCTCAAAACCTTTGCGTTCTGAAAAGACAGTGATTGACATTGGAGTTAGGTAGTATGGGCAATCCACATACCTTTCCAAAAATATAATAGTTTGGGGACTTAATTCGATTGGCTCAGTAAACGGAATTTCATATTCTTTCAAATCCAATTCTTGAACCAAAAATTCATAGCCCTCTTCACTTAGGCGAAAATTATTTTGTTTACCTGCTCTAGTACTTTGCCACCACTTACGACTGAACAGTTGTAAATTAGCATCATCTGTACTCTTGCCCCATTGTTGCAAAAAAATCTTAGTTAGGGCATCGCGTGTTATCATTTTATTATAGTGCCTTGAGTTAGCATTACCACTTGGAAATCATCGACACCAAAAGTTTGGTTCAATTTCTTTGCCAAATTATGTGCGTGGCCAGGATTTGAGAAAGAAACTTTTTTGTACTTTGGGCCAGGATAGCTGGTAAGGCTATTGAATGACTTAAGATTAAAAGGCTCGTTCTTATAGAATACTGCCCAGATAGCCTCTGCCTCTAATACTTGTTCGGCTTTGTACGTTTTCTTGTTGATATGTTCTAATAGTATCTTTGGTTTTGGTCTTGACATAATATGCGTCCCGGTAATGTACGCATATATTTATCCTTACTTGTCCTCAAAACCGCCACCATCCATTGTAACACTAATAACTTCGGTATCCTGGCTTGTTTTTAATTGATTAAACAATGTTTCGTAATCTTGTAGTAGCTTATCTTGTATTTCAGCAAGTGCTAAACTTAACAACCTAGCCGCTTGAATAGGTATTCTTACTTCTTTTTGTTGAGTAAGTTCAGCACTTCTGATTACTTGAATAAGATTTGTGATTGGTGTTAGGTTAATCTGATTTTGCATTAGCAAGTACCTGTTTCATTTCAAATTCAGTTTTAAAAGGTCCACGATACTCATTGCGTTCTAAAGTAATAACCTTAGGACAAAAGCTCTTAACCCAACCTTTATTGAATTTAATTACATAATAGCCTGCACAGTATAGACTTTTACTAGCATTGCTCTTGGTAAACAATGGAAGTTTGCGTCTTACATCATACATACTGTTATAAGGCTTTACACTTGTAGCGAAACCGTGACATTCATTAGGTTCTGCTTGTGTAACTTTAACTTTGGTGTTATTTAGAAAGAATCCTTCTCCAAATTGCTTGGTAAGGTCTTGTTTTTTGTTAAACATAACTTCACCTGATGTACTGCTCAGTATGAATTTATTGTTTTCTTTTTTGTGTAGTGTTGCGATCTTAGCGCCGTCTTGCTCTACGATCCAAAACTTACCATCCACAATAGGCTTGGCATGTATCTCTGTCATAATTTTCTCCTTAATATTACAAGGGCCCTGACGGCACCCGAGTAATGTACGTATTTATCTCTCATTCTTCGACAAAATCTACTACATTGCCGTCAGCATCTGCACAGATAATACGCACGGTTTCGCCAGCTTCGTTTTTAATTTCAATTGGTCCCCAGATCCACCATTCAGTTTCATCTTGATACCAACCGTCTTCGTCACGATCCTCTAAATCGTAGATGCTGTTTTCATCAATGAACTCTTGAAGCTCATCTTCCTCTTCTTCAGTAAGATCTACAAACTCAGTATCATACCAGCAACCGCCGTCAAACATTTCAACAAGTTCAACACTTTCAATATTATTAACTTCACAGTCTAGCATATTGATGCTGTCTTTCTTGCCATCGCCTCCGGGAACAAAAGTAAACTCAAACTCTGGAGGATTGTCGTCTGTAGTTTCTACAGTCCATTCACCATAACGGAAACCGTTAGTAGTGATAATTTTACCTTCGCCTTCACGTCGAACCCAAAATTCAACTTCTTGACAAGATTTTTTATAATGTGTGCTAACGGTCCATGTTGCCATGTTTATCCCCTTATTCTGCTAATGGTAAAGACAATGCTTCTTTGATAGCGTCAATCAGTTCTTCTTCTGTACCAACAATAACTTTAGCATTTTTCCAATCGTCGTTGTCATCACGTCCGCCGACTTCAATCATAAATCCATTATCGTAACGATTGATTGTAAAGCTCTCGTTTGCCTTAACTAATTTTTCTGTAATTGCACTCATTTAATTTCTCCTTGATATTTTGCCTGAAATGGCTCTGCGTACTGCTGAATGTTATCAGCGATCTTTTTCATATCCCAAGCATTGCAAAACTTGAGCATACGAATACCTACTTGGCTAACTTCTTTAGCTACTGCATTAGTCTTAATTGTTTCTCGAATCTTAGTCTTAATGTCTTCTGGTTGTGCTGTTAAATCGCACAACTGTACATTACGCTGATAATCTTCTAAAACTCTGTGTTCAACACCATTATGATCGACCCAACGTTGCAACATTAGATTGTTCCAATTATATCCTCGAGTCTTGCGATCTTGAAATGCCTCCATGAGACCAACTTTATTCTTTGACCCTTTCGTACGAACTCCCGGGTAAGCCGAAAACACATTGTCGGAGGTGTCGCCTCGCATACATTTTTCGAATAGCATCCATTCTGGGTCTTGTGCAGGCTTAGGCTCTCCCGTCTTTTTGTCTTTAACTGGTTTACCTTTCGCATCAAATATTCCTTCGTGTGTAATATGCAAGTCACCTACACCGTTATATTGACTTACATTAGGGCCGATTAGCTGTGCAAAATCGCCATCTGTCGAAATAATAACATGTTTTGCATCTGGATGAGCTTGTATCCAACCTGCAATCAAATCATCTGCTTCTAAGTTTTCATGACGCATTACAGTACAGTTAGTTTTTTCTGTAATGAAATTTTTAAACTCGTCAAATGCTTCCCAGAACAATTTATCTTCATCTTGTTCTTTTTGTGTCATAGCCGCACGAGTTTCTTGCCTATTAGCCTTGTATGGTTTGTAAACATCTTTACGCCAGCTACGACCTTCGAGACAGAATACTACATGTGTGCCTCCAAAGTCTTGCCATGCTTTCTTAATACTGTTAAAAGTAATATGAAATGCCATGCCAAGTTTAATATCAGCACTACCTTGTACTACATGTCTAGCACGAAAAAACGTATTAGCAGTATCGACTACAATATATGTCATTGAACCTCGGCTCTTCCGCCGCCTAATTTACTTACATTAATAAAACCAGCACTAACACGTGATGGGTCTTGTCCAGCTTCGGCAATCATGTTCAATGCTAAATCTCTGAACCAGCGATCCACAATTTCTTCATCTGGATCGCCTTCAAAACCATAACCAGCTGCCTTTAATTGTACTATAAACTCTGGGTTCCAGTCAAGCTCAAAGAAGCCATTACGAATGTTTTCCTTGTTTACATGTGTATCCAACACACTAACCCAAGGTTCACCACGAATAGTTGCACGTTCCTTTGGCGTTAGTTTGGCAATACGTTCCTCTTCTTTAGCTTTGGTTTCAGCTAGTTGCGCTTCGGCAGTTGCACTAACGGCTTTAGCTTCCATCTCTTTGAGAACCTTTAAGTTTTCCTCCAACTTATCAATTCCTAACATTCGTTTAATTAAATTTTTAATCATTTTTCTTTCCTATACAATCGCAATCTCTGCCTTGTCTGCAATTACCGGTACATGCCGAGTTGTTATCGGGAGTCATAACCATTATAACTCCTACTAATACTGCTACCATAAGTAATGCTATCATCATTTCTAACATTATAAATCTCCTTATAATTTAAGTTCAGTAGAATGTTCTGCTGAACCTAGTGTACCTTTTAAAAATGTATTAAATGATAAACTAATTCTATCTCCGTTTGTACGTTTTGTATCAACCCTGTGTAACAAAGTAGATGGGAACAACAACAATATTCCAGTTGTTACCGGAAAAAACCAATCACCACTATTATACATATTCCAAGATTTTGGAGGATAAGTTAAATGTTGAGTAATTGGATTTGTAAAATATATTCTATCTGCATTAATATCTGCACTTATATAAAATACACCACTGATAAAACTGTTATTATGACTATGTACATGGTGATGACCGCCATTCTGTGTAAGATTTAACCAAGACTGGGTTATATACGGACTTGGGCCGTCTTCTTTAGGCGGATTTACTTCTGTCAAATAGTTATTAAGACTATCTGTGCAAAAAGAATTTAAATCTTTCATTTCGGATTTATTTAAAACATAATTGTCTACGCTAGTTAAATTACCTGAATTAGGTTTATTGTTTTTCAAAGATTCAGAAACAAAACTAAGTTCGACATCGGTAAACGGTCTGCCTAATTCTGTAATACCGATAGGTGTTGGAAATATCCCAGAAATATTCATATTTTTAGTTATCAAATAAAATCAAATTTTTTGTATCAGATGAAACTACTTCTTCATCTACAATTAAATCAAATGCTATAGTTATTCTTTCTGAATCACTTGTATGCATAGTAGTATAATGTGGAATACTATTTTGAAAAAATGTAATCTTTCCTACTTCATTTTTACTTTCGTATGTTTCCGGATCGTTTATTTGGTTTATAGGATTGATATAAAGAGTAGATGTATCTGAACATTGTACTACCACGTGCCCTCCTAGATAACAATACGGGCTGACATTATGCAAATGCGGGTTAATTTTTTGATCTTTTCTTAAAACATTTGCCCAACATTGTATCCATACTTTACTTTGAGGTACTTTTACTGAATTTAAAAATAAAATATAGTGTTCATAAATCTTTTCTTTTAATTTCTGTATTTCACTTTCATTCCATGCAAACACATTGAAATTTGAATATCGAGAAGTTAGACTATCATCGCCTAACCCTGTATACCCATCTATACTAATTTTAGTAGTCGATGGGTAATTTTCTATTATTGATTTTTCTTTAGACAGTACTATTTCGGCAATTTTATTAAAATCGATATTGTTTATAAAATTTTCATAGATAATGTACTCGTACTCAGGGGCAAACGGAGTTTTTTTAGGAAAATTTTTAAAACAAACTAATTTCAATTTAAGTACCCCATTCGTTTTTAAATAAAGGCACTTGTAGTCTGTCACTGTAGCGTAAGCCTGCCTTCATAGCCAATTCTGCTACACGACGATTGTTTAATGCATAGACACTTTCAACACCACCAACTGGCATTAGATAAACTGCACCTGTAAATCCTGCAAGTCTATAAATGTCCATAACTTCGATAGCTTCATATGCATCATCTTCTGTTGCTACTACAAATTTAAGATATGTATAACCTACATCTTGATATTGTAGCAATACATCTGGGCGAATAGCATCTTCACGTTTTTCGCCACTATTACTTAACTTAGCACTAACACTAAATGTAACATCTCTGGCATATAACTGTCCTTCGCTTTTTTGCCAGTTTAACAAATACCTTTGAAAATCATCGGTTAACGTTTGAGTTCCGTTTGTTTCAAATGTCAATTCTTTCAATGACTGCATATTAGGATGATCTAACAAGTCAGGATAAGCACGTTGCCAACCTAACAACGGTTCTCCGCCTGTAATAACTAAATGTTCGTCTTGCCATTGATGATATGGAAGAATTTCCATAATACGATCTGCTATGGCACCTGTAGTAAGCATTGGACTAAGATCTTTAAAACTAGGATGCCAGCTAGCATAACTATCACACCCTGTACTAACCAAAGGAAGTTCTTCATATTTGTTATATAGATGTACTACTGTAGCAACGTCTTCAGCTTCTGTACTCAGTTCACCGCGTGGCATACCAAAGCCTGCACAGCGGAAATTACAGCCGAAAGTTCTAAGGAACACGCTAGGAACGCCCATGTACCGTCCTTCGCCTTGTATACTATAAAATAATTCTGCGATTTTAATTTTACTCATCTTCGTCTTTCTCTAAAAATTGTGTTACTTGATCTTCTGCATCTTGTATGCTTTCTGCCCATACTGTAAATGTAGCGATACCTTTGCTAGCACTAATATCAAAAGGAACAGTTCCATTTGGAATCCAGTTGTCGCCTACTTCACGTTTGATCTCAAACTTATTTAGGTCTGTAGTTTTCATACGGTAAATTAGTTCATCAGTTATTTGTTTAGCGTTCTGCATCTTGTTCCTCTTTGAATTGTTCTACATCTTCGACGGCACTCAATAATGTATGAGCATAGTTAAATGCTTGTTGTTTATTCATAATTAGAGTAGACTCTGTGTCGACATAGCCTTTAGTTAACAATGTCCAAATAGCATGCCAGCGAGTTTTACTCCACCAATTGCTTCGTACAGTTGTATAAACAGTAAGACTGACTTCACCTCGGTTGTCGGCTTCTACCCATACATGATGATCGTGTTCCGAAGCACCGCAATTACAAGCAACTCGGTAGACTTTACTCTTACCCCAATCATGAGCTTGCATAATGCCTTCGGCAGGTATCTGTATTTTCATAATTAAAATTTATAAATTGGTAATGTATATGTCGGATCAGTCCAACATTTTTTTTGAAACAAAATTTCCATTCTGCTTTTGCTATTATAATATCTTATTTTAATAAAGTCTGCCGGTGCAACACCCGAAATATACATCATTTTAGTAGTAAACGTACATAGATTATCATTAAATGCTGGTATTGAATCTGTAACCTCAAATGCACATAGATTACAATCTAGAGTCGCTTTTTCTCTTAGTATTCCTATAAGATAATATTTTTGAAATGAATGTGCTTTAGCAAACCATCCATTAACATACCTATCCCATAATGAAGCTTTGTCTTTATTAATAAAAAACTGTTTTGCAGTTTGATCAAAGTTTTGATACATACTGGCTTCTGTAGTTTGTTTTGCTGTCGGCCCATAGCTTACACTTTTAACATCGCCTCCAACTCCAGGAGTGATCATCACATCTATCAAACTATGACCAGCACCATTCCAAACAGCACCAGGAATACTGTCGGAAACTACATATTCCCAAAGTTCTTTACCCATACTTAATGGGCGACCTAGTGCAATATGTTTACGTAATGGTGCCATGATAGCATCCATTTCTGATTGAAATGCAGACACAAAATTAGTACCTAATAGTGCTAACGTATCGGTAGCAGTCATCGGAACTATCATTTTGAAGCGTATTCCTGTTGCATTTTAATATTGTCAAAGAACTCTTTCTTAGTACCGTGGTCGTCTTTAAACGCACCTTTCAATACTGTAGTCTGTGTTAAACTACTCTTAGCCATAATTCCTCTGTTCTCACAACACCCATGTGTCATTTGAATGTATACGCCTAAGTCTGTGGCGCCTGTGGCTTTTTGGATTTCCCTAGCAATATCATTACAAAGTTCCTCCTGGAGAGTTCCACGTCGGGCACACCACTGTGCGATTCTTGTGTACTTAGATAATCCGATAAGTTTTTGAGCGGCAATAATGCCAATATAAGCAACACCAACCACGGGCTGATGATGATGACTACACATAGAGCGGAGCTCGCTACGTACCACCAACATACCTTCGTAACGGTCTGCCGAATCATTTGGAAATGCTGTTGCGTCTGGTGCTGGTTCATAGCGTCCACTCATTATTTCATTAAAATACATCTTAGCAAGGCGACGAGCTGTGCCTTTGCTATTAGGATCGTTTTCACGATCAATAAGCAATCTATCTAGCACGGTTTCAAATGCTTCTGTTGCTTCGTCGATTAGTTTTTCTTTAAATTCTTCTGTAACATATTCGCTGATGTTATCGCCAGCCCAAAAGCGTTTGCCTTCTCGTTTCATTTTAAATCGAAGATGATCTCCTAGATATGCTTCTTCGTAACCGCCGTCGCCTGCCATAGCATCTAACCCTGTCTCAAATTTATATGTTTGTGATTCTGTCATAAGTGTTCCTTTGTACTATTATATAGGTTTATTTAGGCGATTGCAATATATTTTCTGCTCGAAGTTTACGGCAAGCTTCTTTAACTGGTATGGGATAATCTGGACTTATCTCAGATATCGAACAATCATACTTAACAACCACATGTGGATGTGTATAATTCCAATAGATAGCAAATGCTACAACTACTATACCTAATAGCATTACTGTAAAAAAATCTAAATTCTGTCTGAAAGTAGAATTTTGCATAATTGATAATCCTTTTTAGAGTTAAAATAAAACGCCATATCTTCATACCTTGGATGATATGTATAACGTTCTCCGGGTAAACCAAATACTTCTACAACATCAGCACATGTTTCGTTCCACCAATTGTTATTTTGGTTGTGCCAAGGAATCCTAAGTTCCCAAACAGTATTAGTCGTTTCCATTTTTAT
>Ga0214207_1000112_pt1 | contig 26514 bp, 25 predicted proteins | sample TroBogEpilimnion_6_FD_153045 | JGI IMG/M metagenome (GOLD analysis project Ga0214207, IMG submission 153045) | Freshwater microbial communities from Trout Bog Lake, WI - 13JUL2009 epilimnion | ecosystem: Environmental > Aquatic > Freshwater > Lake > Epilimnion/Euphotic zone | place: Trout Bog... | reverse complement strand
GGCCAAAATAAATTGTGTTCAAATAGTTTTCAAGGATTTGATCCTTAGACATCTGTCCTTGCAATTTTATCGCAATCACAATCTCTTTAATCTTTCGAGAGATAGTTTGGCCAGAGTTTAAAAACGCCGTCTTTGCGTATTGCTGAGTAATAGTCGATCCGCCTTGCAATGAGCCGCCACGCAAATCGTTAAAGATTGCGCGCGCCATTCCAGTCGGGCTGACCGCCGACTCGTTATAAAAATTACGGTCCTCCGCCGCCAAAACCGCACGACGAACCTGCAATGGAATATCCGCTAACTTAACAATCTGTCGGTTCTCGGCTCCGATGCGACCAATCTCGCTGCCGTCGGCGTATTGAATGATGGTGGATTGGCTATTAACAAAAGCCTTGGGATCTGGAATCGAGACCGTGAAGTATGCGTAGGTAAATGCCAGTACTCCGAGAATGAATCCGCCGCCGATACCAAAAATGGCGATGCGAGTGGCATAAAGCTTGAGCGATTCCTTATCCCAACTGAGTTTTGGTGCTCGAAGCGCGGCCATGGTTTAAGGCTACCGTCTGCCGCGCGGCGTGTACCAAGCCTTGGTCCTGCCCACCGGACGTTTCCCGTCTGTCTTGAGCGTGCTCGGCTTTGCTTCGGTCTGCTTCACCAAACGCTCATGCTTCTTTATATAAGTTGCATCGAAATCATCGTCTTCAAGTGTGTGCTGGCGTCGTGGCGCTTTTCGCTCTTTTCCATCGCCTAATAAATAGGAATAAATAAGGTGGTTCCACCCGCAGTCCAGACATATCTCTACGGTGTAGACCCGAAATTCGCCGAACTCATTCTCCATCTCTTCCAACTCGGGCAGAGTCTTAATGCGTCCTGAATATTGACCGAGTTGATCTCCGAAGACATATCGCAATTCGCGGACCGGACCACGCGCGCAGACCGGGCACTCTCGATTGGTGAGGTCGCCGTGATACTCCGCGCCACGACGGAGATAAGGATCGGCGTCGCACGCATCCATCGCCGAAGCCGCGCCGCGTTGAATTGCCATCAAAGTCGCGCGCCGATCGAGTGAATAATCGATTTCATCCCGACGTGACCACATAATGGATAAGAATAAACCTTCCGAGATAACTACGCTCGGCTCGTGAACAAGTTCCGTACTTTGCTGGCCACGCGATGGTGGGGTCAGGTAACGGATGGAATCTTTCAATCGGCGTTGGCCTCATTCGTTTTATTCTCACCCGAACGCCAACCGAACGCGGTCGCCGCGGCCGTCGCATTCAGCGTCGTCCTCTTGCCGTATTCGGTTGTGGGACCTTTTGCTGGAATATTTTTGGATCGTTTTAGTCGCCAACGTATCGTCGTCATCTCGAATATTGCGCGCGCGCTGGTCCTGCTTATTATCGCGATTCTGATTAAGAGCGGGTCGACTGGATTACTTCTGACACTCTTTGTTCTTGTTGCTTTTGGAATCAACCGGTTAATTCTCGCCGGCCTATCTGCGGGTTTGCCTCTTGTCATCGAACGCAGTCGGTTAATCGGTGCAAATGCGCTCGCGGTTACTGGTGGAACCATCGGAGTTGTCATCGGTGGTGGCATAGGAATCGGTGCCAAGAATCTCTTGGACCATCTACATAAGAGTGACTTCTCGGATTTTGTTGTCATTTTGATCGCCGCTGCGAGTTATGTAATCACTGCGGTGATCGCCACTCGATTGAACGCCACAGATATCGGACCGCACGAGCATGAAATCAAAGAGAACGCGGGGCTTACTGAAATTCGTGAGGGGTTCGCCATTCTCCGTAATCACGCCGACGCGCTCCGCGGAATTTTTGCAACTGCAATTCAGCGAGGTGGACTTACATCGTTGACGCTGATGGGTTTGTTGTTGGAACGCAATACCTACCACGCGCCAAATAATCCTGATGCCGGACTAAAGGGTTTTGCGTTTGCGCTTGCAATCGCTGGTGTGGGAATTGGAATTGGTTCGTTGATTAGTCCATTTTTTGTCATTCGATTTGGTCGGCACACGTGGATTCGGATTTCGCTCGTCGCCGCGATTCCATTCCTTATTCTCTTCGCAATCTTTGGCCACGAATGGTTATTGATTACCACCGCATTCTTCGTGGGTCTCTTTGGCCAATCAGTGAAAGTCACAAACGACGCGCTGGTGCAATCGCGAATCGACGATGAATATCGCGGGCGAACATTCGCCTTTTATGACGTGGTGGTCAACGCCGCAATCGTTGCTGGCGCTCTCATCGCGGCTGCGATCCTGCCGAAATCTGGCATCTCCCACGTATTACCTATTGCGATGTCGGTTGTTTATGCCGTGACGACGCTCTGGTTACTGCGGACTAAGCGTTTTTATTCGCTTCCCACCACTTAAGGAGTTCCGCCGTGGCGCGCTCGTCGCCCAGCGGTCCTTGATCCAAGCGCAAATCCAATAAGTATTGATAGGCCCTACCGACCAATGGTGAAGGGGAAATTCCAAGAATCTTCATGATGGCTCCGCCATCCAAATCCGGCCTAATTTTGTTTAACTCTTCTTGCGCCATCAGTTCGGCGATCCGCTTCTCCAGCGAGTCATACGAAGCGGCAAGCGCGGCGGCCTTACGTTGATTGCGAGTAGTGCAATCGGCGCGGGTTAAAACGTGAAGATGCTCGAGTAAATGGTCGGCATCTCGAACATAACGGCGTACCGCTGAATCGGTCCATTCACCGCTGCCATAACCATGAAAACGGAGGTGCAGAAATACCAATTGGGTCACGTCAGCAATAATCTCGTTACTGAATCGCAACGCCTTCAAGCGCTCCTTGGTCATGCGCGATCCGACAACTTCGTGGTGATGAAACGAGACTCCGCCGCCTGGAATTAATTCGCGCGTCTTGGGCTTTCCAATGTCGTGCAACAAAGCGGCAAGTCGAATAACAAGGTTTGGCCCACCGAGTCGATCTTCATGTTGAATCGCTTGTTCCAAGACCGTCAGCGTATGTTCGTACACATCTTTGTGGTGGTGATGCTCATCAATTTCTAACCGAAGTTTTGGCAATTCGGGTAGGACCAAATCAGCCAATCCAGATTCGACGAGTATTAATAATCCTAGGCGCGGATTGTTGGACATTATTATTTTCGTAAATTCATCTCGAACTCGTTCGGCCGAAATAATGGTGATGCGGTTCGCCATCTCTTTCATCGCGGTTGCGACTTCTGGATCAATCTCAAAATTTAGTTGTGCGGCAAAACGAGCAGCACGCATCATTCGCAACGGATCATCAGAAAACGAGTCGGTGGCTTTTCCGGGTGTGCGCAACACCTTCCGCGCCAAATCGCTAATTCCATCATGCAAATCGATAAAGGTTGGGGGTTGTGTTGTTAGCTCCAGCGCCATCGCGTTGACCGTGAAGTCACGGCGCAACAAATCGCCTTCGATGGAGTCGCCAAAATCAACATCTGGTTTACGGCTATCGGGGTCATAACTTTCACTGCGGTATGTCGTAACTTCGACGGTAATCTCGCCAACTTTTGCGGCAATGGTGCCGAATGCGGCACCGGTATCCCAGATTGCATCCGCCCATTTCTTGAGAATTTTCTTACTGTCTTCTGGGCGCGCATTGGTCGTGAAATCTAAATCGTTTCCCAGGCGACCAAGAATGGCATCGCGAACTGGTCCGCCAACCAACGCCAGAGTAAATCCCGCTTGTGCGTATAGATGCGCGAGCTCGGCGGCGATTGGAGCGCGAGCGGAGAGCTCTGCCATCGCAATATCAATCGCGATTGAACGCGGATCTAGCTCTGTCACAACAGGTAAGGCTAGTCCTTTACATGAGCGAGTACCCTTATCCCATGACCACGGCACCTGGTGCGGGTGGCGAAGCTAAACGGAAAAAACGTCGTAGACGTCGTCCGGGGGGCCCACACTCACCACAAAATTCTTCACGTCCTGCGGCTGGCACCGATGCCGCCGCGGGTCCCGCTAAAAAAACTACGCCACAAAAGCCACATCGCCCTGCCAAATATCCCAAACGAGTTGATGAAGTAAGCGCGGGCGGACTCGTCATCGATACTTCTGGCACAAAAGGTTTGTTGATTGGTCGACGCGATCTTAAAGATGAAAAGCAGGAACGTTTGCTCTGGTCGCTACCAAAAGGCCATATCGAAGCCGGCGAAACTCCGGAACAAGCGGCGATCCGCGAGGTTGCGGAAGAGACCGGAATTACTAGCGAGATTACGAAGGCGCTCGGCGTTATTGATTTTTGGTTTATGGCGGGCGGAAAAAGAATTCACAAGACCGTGCATCACTTTTTATTCCGCGAGGTCAGCGGAACTTTGACTCCACAAATTACCGAAGTCGACGATGTCGGTTGGTTCCCGCTGGAAGAGATTGTTGAAAAATTGGCCTATCCGGACGAGAAGAAGTTGATCGCCAAAGCGGGCGAGTTAAAAGTATGAATCGTTTCCGCGCACTTCTTCTGACCTCATCGCTAGTCGTCGCGTCATTGTTTATTTCGCCAGCGGCGCACGCCGGAACGATCATCACCATTAGCGCACCAACCCATCGCGAACTCGATGGAAAGTTTCTCGATGATCAACTCGCGACCGATATGGCCTATGGCGGCTCGCTCGGCAGATTGGTCTTCACCCCACCGCGCGGATTGCGCATCTGGGAGATTGATCCGGCGCTGGTCGACGACGCACAGGCAATGGCCGCTGGGTATCAGTTGGTGGACGGCACCCAAGGCGTCGGCGCAGGCGTTGCAAAAACTTGGCTCAACCAATTACGCGCAATTACTGTCGGGGACCAAATTATTGCTTTGCCGTATGGCTCTCCATCTGGATACTGGATTCAAAATCTGGTGCCGCACGACGCGAAATATTTCTTAGATATCAGCGCAAACAAATTACAAACGTTCTTTAACGAACCTGTCACACCTTCAGCCGGCTATCCGAGCGCTAGTTCGTTCACGCTATCGGGCACCGAAAAACAGTCCTTTAAAGATTTAGAAAATACTCTTTTGTTGACCGGTAATTTCATGGCCTCCGGCGAATTACAAAACTACAAATTGCGAATTGGTGCGATTCTTAATCCAGATTTAGATAGCGCTCGCCGAGCCTTTCTAGGCCGCGACAATCAAGCGACATCTTTTAATCTCATGAAAAAGATTCACCTTTCGAACGGCCGATTCACAATTTCCACATCCCACCAAAATTTACCAATCACGGTTTCCAATGATTTCAATGGCCCAGCGAAGGTTGCGCTGAATATCTATCCCACCAACGGCAAGGTCGTCGCGACCACACCGTCACCAGTTTTGATTCCTGCCAAGTCAAAAGTGCAGATCCTTATTCCTGTACACGTGCTTACCTCCGGTCAGTCGGGCTTAGAGATTCAAGCAACGACCGTCTCGGGAGATTCGCTGGGCGACTCGGTTATTTATCCGCTCTCGCTTTCGGTGATTAGCCCGATTGCCACATGGATTACCACCGGCGCTGCGATCTTGTTATTCGCGCTCGCCATTCTTCGCAGTACCCAGCGGTTGTTGCGCGCTCGACGGAAGGCGGTCTCCCATGAGTGATGAGGCGCTTCTGAAATCGTCGTCCGTAATGGCGATCGGCACCATCGCATCGCGCATCACCGGCTTGATCCGCGGTCTCTTGTTGGTCGCGGTATTAGGCACAACGCTGTTGGGCGATACCTTCAACGTTGCAAACACAATGCCGAACATTCTCTACAACTTACTTATCGGCGGCGCTCTGACCGCGGTCTTTGTCCCACAAATTGTTCGGTCAACGCGCGACAGCGATGGCGGCGACGCTTTTATTTCGCGCTTGGTTACCGCAACCACCGTTCTCTTAACTGCTTTAGTAGTCGTGTCAGTACTAATTGCGCCGCTGTTGGTGCGAGCTTTTGCAACCGAATACGTTGGCCGACCGGAGTTTCACCTGACCGTCGCCTTTATGCGATATTGCTTGCCGCAGATTCTCTTCATGGGGTTATTCGCGCTCTATAGCCAAATTGCGAACGCGAAAGAACGATTCGGCCCAATGATGTGGGCGCCGGTTCTCAACAACGTGATTGCTGGGGCGGTCTTTATCTTCTTCTTGAAGGATGCTCACAAAATTTCAGTGGGAACCATCTCCTCATCAACCGTCGCGTGGTTGGGTCTAGGAACCACCGCCGGGTGGGTCGCGCAGGCCCTGATTTTGATTCCGGTAGTCCGCAAGACCGGCATCAAGATTTCGCCACGGTTTGACTGGCGTGATTCCGAAATGAAGAAGTCATTACACCTTGCTTCGTGGACCTTGCTCTTCGCTGCGATCTCGCAAATCAGTTATTTAATTACTGTGAATCTCTCGACTCGCGCCGCGGTTCAAGCCGCGAAGGCGGGCATCACTACCGGTGTTGGTTTTAGTCCATACAACAACGCGCTCTTTGTTTTTATTTTGCCGCACTCGGTTGTGACGTTATCGATAGTGACCGCTTTGCTGCCGCAGATTTCCGCGATGGCGCAGGCGCGCAATCCGCACTTGGTTCATGATCAACTCGTTCGCGCCATGAGATTGGTCGGTGTAATTACCGTCCCGAGCTCGGTTGCGTTCTTTCTCTATGGACCGATAATTTCGCGCGCTCTATTCCATGGAATTCCGGATGGCGACGCCCAATACATCGGCAAGGTCCTGGCGGCGATGGGATTGGGGCTGATGCCCATGAGCATCAACTTGATAGCGCTTCGCGGATTAAACGCCTATGAAAACGTTAAGTCCCAGGTCTGGTCTAATCTTGTGATGAACGTTGTTGGCTCGTTGTTATGCGTCGTGGCTGCAGTGGAGTTGAAGCCGCGCTGGGTCACGGTTGGTTTGGGTGGTGCGCTGGCCTTCAGCTATTTCGTTGGTGCATGGATCACCATCCGCGCGCTTCGCAGATTTGAGATTCATATCAATATTCGTGAGGTGGTTGGTTTTTATGCCAAGTTATTTGGCATCTCGTTTCTTGTGGGATTCCCGTTGCACATTTCGCAGCGCCATTTGCCGGGCGGGAATATCTTCAAGCTGGTCGAGGTTCTAGGGGTTAGCGGAATTGGTTACTTGGTACTCGCAAAGCTCTTGCGAATAACTGAAGTCACTGGTGTCCTCCAGCTCCTGCCATTCAAGAAAAGATAAGGTTGCCAAATGGATGAAATTCACGAACTTGTCATAGTTGGCTCAGGTCCGGCTGGATACACCGCTGCGATTTATGCGGCCCGCGCTGAGTTGAAGCCGATTGTGTACGAAGGTTCCGTGACCGCTGGTGGTGCGTTGATGAACACCACCGAAGTAGAAAATTTCCCAGGCTTCCCGACCGGCATCATGGGTCCGGACTTGATGGATAACCTGCGCAATCAGGCGAAGCGATTTGGCGCCAATTTAATAACCGATGACATTGTCGAAATGAAATTAGATGGCGATGTAAAGACGCTGGTCGACGGATCAGGAAATACCATCAAGGCCAAGGCGGTCATCTTGGCGATGGGATCTGCGTACAAGGAGATTGGCTTAGAAAATGAGAAGCGGTTATCTGGCCGCGGCGTCTCATGGTGCGCGACGTGCGATGGTTTCTTCTTCAGAGAGAAGGAGATTGCGGTTGTTGGCGGCGGAGACTCCGCTGTTGAAGAAGCAACCTTCCTGACAAAGTTTGCGACAAAGGTCTATTTGATTCACCGTCGCGATTCGCTTCGCGCATCAAAAATTATGGCCGAACGCGCGGCTTCCAATCCAAAGATTGAATTTGTTTGGAATACCGAGGTCATCGATGTTTTGGGTGGCGACAATATGACTGGCCTGAAACTACGCAACACCGTTACCGGCGAAGAGTCAGAGAAAGATTTGAGTGGACTCTTTGTCGCCATTGGCCACTTGCCTCGCAGCGAGCTGGTTGTTGGTCAGATCGACGTAGATGATGAGAAGTATGTGAAGGTCGAGGGACGCTCGACCCGCACCAACCTCAAGGGCGTATTCGCCTGCGGAGACTTGGTGGACCACACCTATCGCCAAGCGATCACCGCCGCGGGCTCCGGCTGTCAGGCCGCGCTCGACGCCGAGCGTTTCTTGTCAGGACACCACTAAGCTTCAAAACTAGAATTACCAATATTAAAGAACTTACTGTCACCCGAAAAAGAATCGAATAGAGGAAGTTATGAGCGCAGCACAACCAGTAACAGCGGCAACTTTTGATGAAGTTGTCTTGAAGAGTTCAACCCCAGTACTCGTTGATTTCTGGGCAGAATGGTGTGGTCCATGCCGCCAGGTAGCTCCAATTTTGGATGAGATTGCGGCCGAGAACGCGGGCATCAAGATTGTTAAGTTGAATACCGATGAAGAAGCATCTATCGCGATGAAGTACGGCATCACATCGATCCCAACATTGAACGTTTACGTCAATGGTGAAGTCGTGAAGAGCATCATCGGCGCAAAGCCAAAGCCAGCACTTCTTAAAGAACTCGCTGACTTCATTTAAAGCGCGGTAGTACACCGTTATGTCGCAGGACGACGTTGGGGCGTTTGCATCCAACACGCTCTCTCGATTGGGCTTTCTCGTCGGCGACGCAACCCTTGAATCTGCAATCCGTGCCTTTCAACAGTCGCGCGGATTAAGCGCGGACGGCGAACTTTCACCGATCACCATGCGCGCCTTGGAAGAGGCGCGTTGGCGATTGGGCGATCGCGTTCTCAACATCAAAACCGATGGCTTAATGCGCGGCGATGATGTTGCGGCGTTGCAGAACCGATTAAGCGAAATGGGTTTTAACTGCGGCAAGGTCGATGGCATCTTTGGCGCGATGACAGAAAACGCAGTAAAAGAATTTCAGAAGTCGGCCGGCGTTAAGGCCGATGGCACATGCGGTCCCGCAACCGTTATGGCGCTGATGCGTTTGCAACGAACCGTTGCAGGTGGCGCACCCACCGCACTTCGCGAAGAAGCCGCGCGAATAAATCGTGGGCCAGCGCTCGCCAACAAAATTATTGTATTGGACCCCAGCTCTGATCAATCGGATGCAGATATCGCCTTCGATATTGCACAGCGGCTTGAAGGTCGATTGATTGCGCTTGGCGTCACGGTCTTTTTAACACGCAGCGGCGCAATGAATCCATCCGATAGCGCTCGCATTGCGATGGCCAATAAATCGAATTCTGACCTTGTAATTTCATTACATACCGATAATTACACCAATGCAAAGGCAAGTGGTGTTGCCACGTATTACTACGGAAGCGATATCCATGGTGTGCATTCGGTCGTGGGTGAAAAATTTGCGGCGCTTGTGCAACGCGAAATAACGGCGCGCACGGATTTGCTCAATTGTCGGACCCATGCAAAGACCTGGGATTTACTCCGCCTCACCAAGGCCCCGACCGTCCGTATTGATCTGGGATATCTCAGTAACCCGAGTGACGCTAAAAAGTTGGCCGATCCTGCATTCCGTGAAACCATCGTTGAGTCGATTGCGATTGCAATCCAGCGCCTTTATTTGTCGAGCGAGAACGACGCAAAGACCGGCACGCTACGGATTTCCGACCTCCGTCGCGCGGGTATTCGGACCGTTTAACAACAGCCCCTCAATAACTGCTTCGCCCCCGCCCCCGTAAGTATGGGAAGATTCTCGGATGAGCGGCGACGTCACACGAATTCATACCGGGAAGCCAGAGAATCTGACTGAACGGTTCGCCCATCGCGCCGCCTATATGCACCCATCCGAGATTCGCTCGCTCTTCGCAGTGGCTTCTCGCCCCGACATTGTGTCGCTCGCGGGTGGCATGCCCAATCTGACCGCGTTGCCAATGGATTTGATGGCGAATGTAATTGGTGACTTGGTCGCAAAAAACGGCATGGAAGCCCTGCAATATGGCAGCGGCCAAGGCCATCCAAAATTGCGCGAACAAATTTGCGACATGATGGCGCTAGAAGGAATTCGGGCCCATCCAGACGATGTCATCGTGACCACCGGATCACAACAAGCGCTTGACCTTATTTCTCGTATTTTTATCGATCCAGGCGATGTTGTTCTCGCTGAAGCTCCTTCCTATGTAGGCGCGCTCGGCACCTTCAGTCAATACGAGGCGAAGGTCGTCCACGTTGCGATGGATAACGATGGCTTGATTCCACAAGCGCTTCGCGAAGCAATCACCACCACTCGCGCCGCCGGAAACAAAATTAAGTTCTTATATTTGATTCCAAATTACCAAAATCCAATGGGTGTGACCCTGCCGGCCGAACGCCGAACTGAGATTTTGGAAATCTGCCGCAGCGAAGGAATCTTTGTGGTGGAAGACAATCCTTATGGTTTATTGGGATTCGATAAGCCATCACCAAACGCGATGCGCGCCGAGGATTCGGAAAATGTTATTTACCTTGGCTCGTTCTCCAAGACAATCGCACCCGGATTCCGCGTGGGTTGGGCGTTAGTTCCACAGTCATTGAAAGAGAAGCTTGTTATCGCGGCCGAATCATCCATTCTCTGCCCGTCAAACTTTTCTCAGCTCGCAATCTCGAGTTACTTGGCCGATCAACCATGGCGCGATCAGATCGCTTCGTTCACCAAGTTGTATAAGACCCGTCGCGACGCGATGTTGGAATCGTTGGAGCAACACTTCCCTGCTGGCGCCACATGGACCAAGCCCGGTGGTGGCTTCTATGTGTGGGTGACGCTTCCACCAGAGATTGATACCAAGGCGCTAGTTCCGAAGGCGATTGTTGCGAAGGTTGCATATGTTCCAGGCACCGCGTTCTACGCCGACGGTTTTGGATCATGGTCGATGCGTTTGTCGTATTGCTACCCAACCCCAGAACGTATTCGCGAAGGTATTAAGTCGTTGGGCGGAGTTATTAAGACCGAGATGGAGCTACGCGGGCTTAATTAATCAGCTTGTTGATTCGCTCGAGGTCCTCGAGACCAGCGAATTCAATAACGATTTTGCCCTTGCTCTTCCCTAAATCCACGGTTACTCGCGTATCTAACTTATCGCCGAGTTCGTCCGCGATCTCTTTTGCCCGTGGAACACTGGTCTTGGCGCCCTTTGCTTTAGCTGGTTTTGAACCCGTTTGACCAGTCGCCACAATCTCTTCAACGTCGCGAACACTCAAACCTTCCGCGACGATTCGTGCGGCTAATCGTTCGATTTCGCCTTCATCCACCAAGGTAAGAAGTGCACGGGCGTGACCTGCCGATAAAACTCCGGCCGCCAATCGGCGTTGTACACCTGCGGGCAAATTTAAAAGTCGCAAGGTGTTTGAGATTGCTGGTCGGGATTTTCCTACCTTGCTTGCAAGTTCATCGTGGGTGTATCCAAAATCGTTAAGCAGATTTTGGTACGCCGCGGCTTCTTCTAGCGGATTGAGTTGTGATCGATGAATATTTTCCAGCAAGGCTTCACGAAGTAATTCATTGTCAGGGGTCGCGCGGATAATTACCGGAATAGTTTTTAATCCGGCTTGCTTTGAAGCACGCAAGCGACGTTCGCCCATAATGAGTTCGTATGTTCCGTTTGGCATCGCGCGAACAACTGGCGGTTGCAAAACACCGACTTCTTTAATCGACGCAGATAATTCATTCAGCGCATCGAGATCAAAAACAGTACGTGGTTGCTTTGGATTAGGAACAATGAGATTGATATCGACTTCGTTGTTCTCGGCGATTGCAACACCGGTGGGTGAAGTTATCGTTGTAGGAATAAGCGAATCTAAGCCGCGACCCAAGCCGCCTTTGCGAGTACTCATGCGGTATGTGCTCCATTGATTGCGTCAGGGTTGTTCAAGTCAGGTGTTGGTAATCCTGCGCCGCGTCGTGCAATCTCGCGCGCAACACTCATGTATGCAATCGCGCCAGGCGATGATGCGTCATAAGTCATCACCGTTTGATTAAATGATGGCGCTTCCGAAACGCGAACCGCGCGCGGGATAGGGAAATCAACGAGTTGGGTTGGGAAGTGTTGTCGCACGCTATCCGCAACATCGTTTGCAAGACGAGTGCGTGAATCAAACATTGTTAATACGATGGTTGAGATCTCTAAATTTTTATTGAGTTGGGTGCGCTTGATTTGCTCCACTGTTTCGATTAATAACTTCACACCTTCGAGCGAGTAGTACTCGCATTGAATCGGAATAAGAATTTCTCCGGCCGCGGTTAATGCGTTGATGGTCAACAACCCCAGGCTTGGTGGGCAATCAATAAATACATAATCAAAGCGCTGACCTTGTGCTTCGCGCTCTTGCAAGAAAGTTTCGAGCGCGAGCTTCAAACGGTTTTCGCGCGATACAAAGCTGACCATATTGACTTCGGCATTTGCCAAGCCGCGGTCGGCTGGGGCGCATTCCAAATGGGGGAAGCCCGCCACTTTTTGCACCACGGTCGAAATCGGCGCATCGTTGACTAAGACCTCAAACATGCCGGGAAGGGATTCCCGTTCAATGCCCAACGCGGTGCAGGCATTGCCCTGAGGGTCGAGATCTATGACCAATACCCGAAGGCCACCCATAGCTAGCGCGGCGGCGATATTGACGGCAGAGGTGGTCTTACCTACCCCACCTTTTTGATTAGCCACGGTAAAAACACGGGTTTTTAAGGGGGTGGGCATCGGCTCTTTCAGCCGGCGAATTCCGATGACTTTTGGCGTAGAGGCCAATGTTTCACGTGAATCCATGGGTGAAATCTAGCCTGCTTTTATTAGCTCGATTACCCGAGCCAGCGGGAGCTCGCCTAGTTGAATCTCATGAACCGTGCTCTTGGCGATCTTTTTAAAGGGTTTGGGAGACAACTCCTTCGCCTCTTCCAACTCCATACCCGCAGACTCCCCCTTCATCGCCAAAACTCGACCTCCTGGGGCAACAAGGTGGAAAGAGAGTGGCAATAACTTTGGCAAAGGGGCAACGGCGCGCGAGGTAACTACCCCAAAGGAGCCCTTAACTGACTCGGCTCGGCCACGAATTACCTTGATATCAGGGGCAATTTCGGCGATTACCTCATTGAGGAAATCCACTCGGCGTTGAAGGGGTTCGACCAGGGTCATTTTTACATCAGGACGGGCGAGCGCAATCACGATTCCAGGCAATCCAGCGCCGGAACCGATATCCACGACCGAGGCCCCTTCAGGGATCAAGGTGGTCACAGGAATGCAGTTGGCGATGTGGCGCTCCCAGATTCGGTCGCCCTCTTTTGGCCCGATCAGGCCGCGTTCAATCCCCCAGGTAGCCAGGATCTCCGCGTAGCGCTCTACCTCTTTTTTTCGCTCGGCGAAATAGGCAGGAATCAGCGTTTCACGTGAAACTGGCACAGGGTGTGCTTAGGAGGCGAGAACGACTACGCAGCGATTTGGGTCTTCGCCCTCAGATTCGCTGGTGAGGCCAATTTCTTGGATGGTGTCGTGGATGACCTTGCGCTCAAAGGCGTTCATTGGGCGGAGCTTCACTGAGACACCGGTCGACTTAACCTCTTCGGCCACTTCGTGGGCCAACTTGCTGAGCTCATCCTTTTTAGCGGAACGGAAGTTGTCGATATCGAGCATGAGACGGGAGCGCTCACCCAAGGAGGTTTGGACCGCTAGGCGGGTCAACTCTTGAAGGGCATCAAGGACCTCACCACGGTCACCGACGAGGTGTCCCAATGCGCCGCCGGCGATAGCCAACGAGGCGCGATCGTTCTCGACGTCGATATCGATGTCGCCATCGAGGTCGGCAATGTCCAGAAGCGCCTCTAGGTAATCGGCTGCTACATCGCCCTCTTCCTCAAGGCGTGCAACCAATGACTTCTTCTCAACTTTTTCAGTCTTCTCAGAAGGTACTGCCGTGGTCTCTGTATCGCTCATGATAATCCTGTCCTATTTGGGGTAATTTAATATAAATTGTCTTAATTATGCGTTTTAACTACTTCTTTTTCTTTTTGGGGTTCTGGCGTCGGCTGGGTTGTTGGCGCTGGCGAGGAGCTTCTTCGACGGCTGTGGTCGTCGATTCAGCACCAGTGGTACCAGTGCTCAATTCTGGGTTAGCTCCCGCTTTCGCGGCCTTCTTCTTTTGAAGCTCTTCGTAGGCAGGTGAGCCAGGCGTTGGGTTTCGCTTAATCACATAGAACTGCTGACCCAAGGTCCACAAGTTTGTGGTCGACCAATAAATCAAAACACCGACCGGGAAGTTCACGCCGGAGATCGCGAAAATAATGGGGAAGACGTACAACATAATTTTTTGTTGTTGCAACATCATGTTGTTAGAGGCGTCCATCTTTGGCATGCCTTTGGTCATCAACTGACGTTGTGTTGTAAAGGTTGTCGCCGACATAAAGACAATAAGTCCGACCGTCACAATTTTTGTTGTGGTGTTGGTGTGAACACTGAGGAATGAACTAGAGAGGTTGGCGCCAAAGAACTTCGCGTCGTGGGCCGAGAGTAGAAGCGCGTCCTTAAGTGGGCCGTGTGGCTTCAACTTCGCAATACCGCTCAACACCGTAAAGAGTGAGAAGAAGATTGGCGCCTGAGCCAAGATTGGTAGACATGATGCGAGTGGGTTTGTCTTGTGCTCCTTGTAGAGCTTCATCATCTCTTCGGATTGCTTTTGGCGATCGTCCTTGTGGCGCTTCTGAATTTCCTTCATGTGTGGTTGTAAAGCGGTCAGGGCGCGTTGGCTTTTGATCTGCTTAACAAACAATGGAATCAAAATAATACGAATGAGAACAACAAGGCCGATGATCGAGAGCGACCACTTAAGGCTCTCATGGTTGTTCTTGCCGAGGATCAAGCCAAAGATGGAGTGGAAGGCGACGATAACCCACGCAACCGCGGCGTAAATCGGATTAAGAAATGACAACATTAGATTGCTCCTAAAGTGGCTGATTTACGCTGGTTGTGAGTGATTGAACGAGTGGGTGTTGAAACATAATCAACCCCGCCATGGGAAAAGGGGTTACACCGAAGTAGCCGCCATGCGGTCAAGCCAACACCTACGACAGCGCCGCGTTCGCGTAAGGCATCGATCGCGTAGTGCGAACATGATGGGTAGTACTTGCATCGAGGGCCAAAAGCATTGACGGCCGGCGATAAGGTTTTTTGGTAGACCTTCACCAAGAGAATCAAGAGATGCTTCACGAGCGAACCTGCATCTTCTCAGCTAATTGTGTGGTGAGTTTTGCTAAATCGGTTGTGTAATCCTCGATCGGGCGCAGGACTCGAATCACGATCTGCACGGCTGGCGAAAATTTATTGAGGTCGCTTTTCACCGCGTGCCGCAATTGGCGCGCAATCCGATGGCGCGTGACCGAGCCGCCGACCGATTTATTAATAATGAGCCCAACCTGAGGACCTGTGGTCAGGGTTGGAGATACCGCGGCATAGACAACAAGGTGGATCGAGGTTGCTCGGAAGCCTGTCTTTGTTACTCGAGCAAAATCTTTACTGTTGCGAAGCCGGTGTGTTTGAGCCAACACGCGAGTCGACTGCTATCTATCGGAGGTTGATAGACCGATTACGCGGATAGGCGAGCGCGGCCCTTGGCGCGACGTGACGAGAGAACAGCGCGGCCGCCGCGGGTTGCCATGCGGGCACGGAAACCGTGCTTCTTGGCGCGCTTGCGGACGTTTGGCTGGAAGGTGCGCTTTGACATAGGGGCTCCTAATAAATTTCTTCTGATCTCTTGTCGAGGGCAGCCTCACGAGGTGAGGGCGCTGGCAAGGCCACAGCTGGGTTGAGGGGCTAACGGTACGGCCACCTGTGGATGAGGGTCAAACTCGGCCTATCCCGACAAAACCGATTGGCTTGGAAGTGTGGATAACTACTTGCAATCTGGCTGGGAAACCCCTACTTTCGCACTCTATCCACAGATTTGGTAGCGCCGACAGCGATATCAACAGGCTCTGGAAGGCTCAAGTTGGGGTTTAGACCACAGCCTGTGGATAACTTTGTGGATATCGATTTTTTGGGTTTTTGAGGGTTTGAAGGATTGAGGAAATAAATGGCCGTGCTCCAACTGGATGACCTAGTCGCGATCTGGGGTTCCGTGATCGACGAGGTCTCTGTGGAGTCACCTCAATACCGAGCCTTTTTGGCGCTGACCAAGCCACTTGGTTTGCTTGAAGGCGATGGCGCCGCGAATCTTTTGTTGTCTGCTCCTAATGATTTTGCAAAGGATGTCCTCGAAACTCGTTTGCGTAGCACGTTGAGCGATGTACTTTCCGCGAAACTTAATCAGCCAATCAATATCGCTGTGACTGTTGTAGAAGATAAAGCGACCGCCGAAGAAATTGCGTCAACAATTCTCGAGAGTGACCCTTCAGAAAATATTGTTGAGTTGGCTCCGCGCGCCGGAACCGGCCGCAGCACAACCGTAGAACCCGCGACCGAGTCACAACTTAACCCCCGCTATATTTTTGAAACATTTGTTATTGGTGCATCAAACCGATTCGCCCACGCTGCCGCGGTTGCGGTCGCTGAAGCACCAGCAAAGGCATACAACCCGCTTTTTATTTATGGTGAGTCCGGGCTCGGAAAAACCCACTTATTACACGCTATTGGCGCTTATGCCAAGGAGTTATATGGCGGCGTTCGAGTTCGCTATGTCTCCTCTGAAGAATTTACTAATGACTTCATTAACTCGATTCGTGATGACAAGGCCTCGGTCTTCAAACGCCGCTATCGCGACCTAGATGTTTTGCTGGTAGATGACATTCAGTTCTTGGAGAACAAAGAAGCGACCCAGGAAGAGTTCTTCCACACCTTTAACACTCTTTACAACGCGAATAAACAAATCGTTATTTCAAGTGACCGTCCACCAAAACAATTAACAACTTTGGAAGATCGACTTCGCTCTCGGTTCGAGTGGGGTTTGATTACCGATATCCAGCCACCAGAACTTGAAACCCGTATCGCGATTCTTCGTAAGAAGGCGGCGCAGGATAAGTTGAATGCACCGGACGATGTTTTGGAATACATCGCTAGCAAAATTAGTTCGAACATTCGCGAACTTGAGGGTGCGTTGATTCGCGTCACCGCCTTCGCCTCGCTCAACCGACAGGGTGTCGATCTCGGGTTGGCCGAAATTGTGTTGAAGGACTTGATCCCTGATGAGGGCGGTCCTGAAATCACCGCTTCGACCATCATGGCCCAGACCGCTTCGTACTTCAGCCTGACCTTGGATGACTTGTGTGGCACCAGCCGTTCCCGTGTCCTGGTGAACGCCCGCCAGATCGCCATGTACTTGTGCCGCGAATTGACGGAGCTCTCACTGCCTAAGATTGGCCAGACCTTCGGCGGCCGCGACCACACGACGGTTATGCACGCCGACCGGAAGATCCGCCAGTTAATGGCTGAGCGCCGATCGATCTATAACCAAGTCACCGAGCTTACGAACCGGATTAAGAGTCAATCTAAAAACGGTTAATTCGGACATTTCATAGTAAACAGGTAATAAACCAGCTTTAAAACTAAATAAGAAGTTAATAGTTGCCCCCAGACTGGGGGTAACTTGTGGATAACTGTGGATATTCAGGTTTTTGTTGTGGGTAGACCGGTCCTGATCGGGAAGCCAGACACCTTTAGCCGAGGATATCCATAGGTTAACCACAGCGTGGAAACGGTAAGTATTAGGCGTTGACCTGCTTATTTACCTGTTATCCACAGAAGGACCGCCTGGTTATTACTACTTACTTATATATAACTAAACGGCTCTGAATAGCGAACCTGTGGGTGACCACTTACGGGTTTACTAGAAGGAGCCCTTACCGCAAGGATGCGAACATGGAATTTGTTGTAGATCGCGACCCGCTGATTGATGCAGTCAATTGGGTTGCCCGCAGCCTTTCCGCCCGCCCGGTTATTTCGGCGTTGCTCGGTATCAAAATCGAAGTCGGCACCGAGATCACATTAAGCGGAACAAACCATGAGACATCAACCACCGCGGTTCTCACAGCAGACATCACTAAAAAAGGAACGGTCTTAGTTAAAGGCCAATTATTGGCTGAGATTGTTCGCGCGCTTCCTTCCCAACCTATTAAGTTTTCATACGACGAATCGAATTCCAGCGAATCTCGTGTAATCGTTACTGCAGGTAGCGCACGATTTGTTTTACCAACTATTGAATCCTTTGAATACCCAACCCTTCCTACCCTTCCATCAACAACCGGAACAATCCTTGGTGATGATTTCGCAAAGGCAGTAGCACAAGTTGCAGTGGCCGCGGGCCGCGACGATTCAATCCCGCAAAACACCGGTGTAAATATCACCATCAATAAAACACATATTTCTTTCGCAGCAACAGATCGCTATCGCCTTGCGGTTAAAAACCTGGAGTGGAATCCAAACAACACCGATATCGAGACAAGTGTTTTGGTTCGCGCGCGTACCTTGCAGGACGCTGCAAAAGTAATTACCGCCGGATCATCTCTTACTCTTGCCTTACCAGCACCCGAGTCAAAAGAATCAATGATTGGTTTTGTATCAAATAATAAAACCATGGTTTCTCGAACAATGGGCGATAAGTTTCCATCCTTCAACCATTTGATCCCAACCGAATTTAAAGCCGAAGCAATAATCGATGTCGGACTTCTTTTGGATGCCGTCCGCCGTATTGCTTTAGTCGCCGACAAAACACAACCCATTATTTTTACCTTTAGTGAAGGTGGCTTAAAGCTTGAGGCCGGCGGCGCGCAAGATGCACAAGCATCCGAAGCTCTTGAGATGGATTACACCGGCGAAGAGATGCGTACTGGTTATAACCCCAGCTATCTCATCGACGGACTACAAGCCATTTCTGGAACATTCGTCCACTTTGGATTGACTGCGTATAACAAACTGGCGGTGTTGACTGGAAAAACCGAAGCCACTGGCGATCGTGACACCAGCTATATGTACTTGCTCAACCCTATGCGTCTCTAAAGCAAACGACTCGTGCACATCTCGAAGTTATCGCTCACCAATTTCCGTTCGTACGAACAATTAGATCTGCCGCTTTCAACCGGCATCTCTATTTTTATTGGGCGTAATGGCGAGGGTAAAACAAACATTGTCGAATCGATCCTCTACCTCTCATTCCTTAAATCCCACCGCGTTTCCAGCGATCAACCACTGGTTCGGTTGGGCGCCACAGCGGCTTATATCCGAGGCACCGCCCAACTCCCAGACCGCGAAGTCCTGGTTGAACTAGAGGTGAATGCCGAGAAAGCCAACCGCGCACAAATAAATCAAAACCCAGTGCGCAGCCAAAAAGAAATTTTTGGAATTGTGCAGGCGGTTTATTTTTCACCCGAGGATTTAGATTTAGTCCGCGGCGACCCTAGCGAACGCCGAACCTTTATCGATCAACTTCTCGTTCTACGTTCACCACGACTCGCTGGTGTGATCTCGGATTACGAACGAGCAGTTCGACAACGGAACGCGCTTCTCAAGTCCCGTGCGAGCAACGACTCACTCTCTTCATGGGATGAACAAGTTGCGAAATTCGGTGGCGAGATAATTGCCGCTCGGTTATCTACCTTGCAGGATTTAGAACCCATTTTCCATCTGACCTATAACGAGATCGCGCCAGAAAAATCCGCCGGGATTATCTATAAATCAAGCATCGACGACCCGTCGCTTGAGGCCGCGGTCAATACCCAAAAAATTCTGGATCGTTTTTCTATTAGCCGCGCGGCAGAAATCGAACGCGGCCTGACGCTAACCGGCCCACACCGCGATGATCTATTGCTTGGTCTTGGCGACCACTTAGTAAAGGGTTACGCCAGCCACGGCGAATCATGGTCAATCGCGCTCTCGTTGAAGTTGGCGATGTATCAATTACTCAAGCGCGACGGGTTGTCGCCTATTTTGATTTTAGATGATGTTTTTTCTGAACTTGATGCGGGACGCCGAACCCAATTAATTTCTTTGGCACAAAACGCCGAACAAACATTTATCACCGTCGCAGTTGAGTCCGATTTACCGCCTGAATTAACCGGCGCGCGTTTTCATATTAAATCCGGGTCGGTGACGGCGCTATGACAAAAAACAAAAAAGATTTAGCGCGCGAGTTATACAAGTCGTTCCGCACACATTCACGCCGCCGTCAGGCGAATGGCGAGGAAGAAGTCCGTAGTAATGCGGGCGACCCACAACCACTAAAAAATATTATGGATTCACTAGTCGCGTCGCGATCGTGGAAACAAGGAATTGCCGAAGGAACTCTCTTTACTGATTGGCACAAGGTTGTTGGCGCCGACATTGCTAAACACAGCACACCCATTTCACTCGTCGACGGTTTGCTCACTATTCAAAGTTCATCCACTGCTTGGGCGACGCAGTTAAATGTGATCAAAGACGAGTTGTTAAAAACCATCAGCTCCTCAGCGCCGGGCGCATTGGTGGAGACGATCACCATCATTGGGCCCAACAGCCCGACTTGGAAGAAGGGCCTTCGGACTATCAAAGGCGGCCGCGGCCCCCGAGACACCTTCGGCTAGAAGCGGGCTAAATAAGCGCCTGAAAGTCACTGGTCTAGTAGGAATGGTCAGCGCCGCGTTGAAAAGGCGCTAAATGAGCCACAGAAGCCCTTTTTCATTGGTGTCAGCCCCTGCCTTTGACTAAGATGAAGCCAGTGCAATAACCGAAAACGGCTCAGATTTGATTGTGAGCCATTTTCTTGAAAGTTCAACGATCTGAACGGAGGTGGTTATTTTGGCTGACAAGACCTATGACGCCTCGAATATCACCGTTCTTGAGGGGCTAGACGCGGTCCGCAAGCGCCCCGGCATGTACATCGGCTCCACCGGCGAACGCGGCCTCCACCACTTGGTTTATGAAGTTGTAGATAACTCGGTCGACGAGGCGTTGGCCGGATATTGCGACACCATCAATGTTGTCCTCAATCCAGACGGTTCGCTTACTTGTAAAGACAATGGCCGCGGAATTCCGGTTGATATTCATCCAGTCGAGAAGAAGCCCGCGCTAGAAGTTGTTCTGACCGTTCTCCACGCCGGCGGAAAATTCGGTGATGGTGGATATTCAGTCTCTGGTGGATTGCACGGCGTTGGTATTTCGGTTGTTAACGCGCTCTCCACCGATCTCGCGGTTGAAGTCGAACGCGACGGTTTCCATTGGTATCAAGAATACAAATTAGGCGTTCCTCAAAAACCAGTTCGCAAAGGCGAACCCGCAACTCAAACTGGTACAACAGTTACCTTCTGGCCATCAGCCGAAATTTTTGAAACAACCGATTTTTCTTACGAGACACTCTCTGCTCGTTTCCGCGAAATGGCTTTTTTGAATAAAGGCCTCACTATTACCTTGCAAGATTTGCGTCCTGGTCACGTCGATGAAAAAGGCGAACCGCTCTACGCCAAGTACCATTACGAAGGCGGCATCATTGATTTTGTTCGCCACCTCAATTTATCTAAAGGCGAAACCCACAAGTCCATCATCGCGCTAAGCGCCGAGGACACCAAGCACCGCATGAGCCTCGAAGTCGCGATGCAGTGGAACACCACATTCACCGAATCTGTGTATACCTTCGCCAACACCATCAACACTCACGAGGGTGGAACACACGAAGAAGGTTTCCGTACCGCGCTGACATCCATCGTCAACAAGTTTGGCGAAGAGTGGGGTTTCATTAAGCGCAAGGAAGATCGACTTACTGGTGATGATATCCGCGAAGGTTTAACCGCGATTGTCTCCATCAAAATCGGCGAACCACAATTTGAAGGCCAGACAAAAACAAAACTCGGCAATACCGAAGCAAAGTCATTTGTTCAAAAAGCAATGAACGATGCTTTAACAGAGTGGTTCGAAAAGAATCCGAGTGAAGGCAAAGACATTGTCCGTAAAAGTATTGACGCAGCAGCAGCTCGTGTAGCCGCTCGCAAAGCGCGTGACTTGTCACGCAGCCGCAAAGGTTTGCTCGAAGGCCGTGGCATGCCCGGCAAGTTGGCCGATTGCCAATGGACCGATCCAGAAAAGTGCGAGCTTTATATCGTTGAAGGTGACTCTGCTGGTGGTTCCACCAAGGGTGGCCGCGACTCACGAAACCAGGCCGTTTTGCCTATTAGAGGCAAGATCCTCAATGTTGAGAAGGCTCGCATCGATCGCGTTCTTCAGAACAACGAAGTACAAGCGTTAATCACCGCGCTTGGCACTGGCATTCACGATGACTTCGATATTGCCAAGCTTCGCTATCACAAGATTATTTTGATGGCCGACGCCGACGTCGACGGACAACACATCCGCACTTTGTTGTTGACCTTACTTTTCCGTTTCATGCGCCCGCTCATTGAAAACGGTTTTGTTTATCTCGCCCAACCACCGTTGTATAAATTGAAGTGGGGCGGCAAAGAGCCCGTGCAATACGCCTTTTCGGATCGCGAGCGCGACGGCATGATTCAAATGGGATTAGACGCAGGCAAGCGCCTACCAAAGGACGACGGAATTCAACGCTTTAAAGGCTTGGGCGAAATGCCCGCCAAAGAGTTGTGGGATACCACCATGGACCCAGCCCATCGCGTTTTGATCCAAGTAACACTTGCGGATGCTGCCGCGGCCGATGATTTGTTCTCAGTTCTTATGGGTGAAGATGTAGAGCTTCGCCGTAACTTCATTCAACGTAACGCTAAAGACGTTCGATTCTTGGATATCTAGGCAACGATAAATGGACACAACACCTAAGCAAACGACCAACGCCGACGGCGAAGATCGCGTAGAGACAGTCGATCTTCAAGTTGAGATGGCGCGAAGCTATCTTGACTATGCAATGTCGGTCATTGTTGGCCGTGCGCTCCCAGATATTCGCGATGGTTTAAAGCCGGTCCATCGTCGCGTTTTGTATGCGATGTATGACGCGGGTTACCGCCCAGATAAGGGTTACTACAAGTCTTCTCGTATCGTCGGTGATGTCATGGGTAATTACCACCCACATGGTGACACCGCGATTTATGACGCAGTTGTTCGCCTCGCACAGTTCTGGTCGCTTCGTTATCCATTGATCGACGGCAACGGAAACTTTGGTTCACCCGGTAACGATCCAGCCGCGGCTATGCGTTATACCGAGGCTCGTCTCGCGCCACTCGCGATGGAGATGATGCGCGATATCGACGAAGACACCGTTGATTTCATCGCGAACTACGACGGCCGTTCGCAAGAACCAGTCGTTCTTCCTTCTCGTTTCCCTAATCTGCTTGTAAACGGATCGGCTGGTATCGCGGTCGGTATGGCAACCAACATCCCACCGCACAACCTCGGCGAGGTTGTTGAAGGTGTTGTGTGGGCGCTGGAGCATCCAGACGCGCCACAGGTTGAACTTCTTGAAAAGTTGATGACCATCATCAAAGGCCCAGATTTCCCTACCAAGGCGCTGATTGTTGGCCGCCAAGGTATCGAAGACGCTTATCGCACCGGCCGCGGTTCAATCATCATGCGCGCGGTTGTAGAAATTGAAGAGATCAACAAGCGCACCTGCCTTGTTGTGACTGAATTGCCGTACCAAGTAAACCCAGACAACCTGGCTTTGAAGATTGCCGAGTTAGTCAAAGATGGTCGCATCAAAGGCATCGCGGATGTTCGCGACGAAGGTAACGAGCGTCTAGGTCAACGACTAGTGATTGTTCTCCGTAACGATGCTGTTCCCAAGGTTGTACTGAACAACCTTTACAAGCACACACAATTACAAGATTCATTCGGCGCCAACATGTTGGCCTTGGTGGATGGCGTGCCGCGCACATTGCGCATCGATGAATTCATCAAGTACTACATCGACCACCAAGTCGAAGTTATTGTTCGCCGCACCAAGTACCGCCTGGCAGAACGCGAGAAGCGCGCACATATCCTTCTTGGATACCTCAAGGCGCTCGACGCGTTGGACGCGGTCATCGCTTTAATTCGTGCCTCATCCTCTTCCGAAGAAGCACGCACCGGATTGATGAAGTTGTTGGACGTCGATGAGATCCAAGCCAACGCGATTTTGGATATGCAATTACGTCGTATTGCAGCGTTGGAGCGCCAGAAGATCAACGACGAATACACCGAATTAATGGCGGATATCGTCAACCTGAACGAGATCTTGGCCTCCGAAGCCAAGCAGCGCGAAATCATCAAGGTCGAGCTCGTTGAATTGGCCGAGAAGCACGGCAACGAACGCCGCACGCAGATCATTGTCGGTGACAGCGACCTCTCGGTTGAGGATTTAATTCCCGAGCAAGATGTTGTTGTCACAATTACTAAGTCGGGATATTCCAAGCGCACCAAGGCAGATATGTATCGATCCCAGCGCCGTGGCGGCAAGGGTGTTAAAGGCGCTGCTCTTAAGCAAGATGATTTGGTCGACCACTTCTTTGTCGCGTCCACCCATGATTGGTTGTTGTTCTTCACCAACAAAGGCCGGGTCTATCGAGCGAAGGTTCACGAATTACCAGATGCGGGTCGCGACGCTCGTGGCCAACATGTAGCGAACCTGCTCGCCTTCAAACCGGACGAAACAATCGCACAGGTCATCGCGGTGCCGAACTATGAAGCGCAGCCATATCTTGTCATTGCAACAAAATCAGGCATCGTCAAGAAGTCACCGTTGCTCGAGTACGACTCACCTCGCTCTGGCGGATTGATTGCGATTAACCTCAAAGAGAATGACGAAGTAGTTTCGGCGGCGCTGGTTAGCAATAAAGATGAAATTTTGCTCGTCTCTCGCAAGGGCATGTCATTGCGTTTCACCGCGGATGACGAATCACTTCGATCGATGGGTCGTTCCACATCCGGCGTGATCGGAATGAAGTTCCGTGGTGATGACGCGCTCCTTACGATGGCGGCGATTACCGAATCATCAACGCCGAAGTTTGTCTTCACCGCAACCGATGGTGGCTATGCCAAGCGCACACCGTTGGATGAATATCGCCCACAAGGTCGCGGCGGTATTGGTGTGAAGGCAGCGAAGATTGATGAAGATTCTCGTGGTGTTTTGGTCGGCGCGATGATTGTTGAAGCCGACGATGAAATTCTCGCGATCTCCTCCGCCGGCACGGTGATGCGTACTGCGTGCGCAGAGATCCGTGAGACTGGCCGCGACACCCTTGGCGTTCGCCTTGTGAACCTCGATGAGGGTGTTTCAGTGGTTTCGATAACTCAAGTGAAGGATGTGGAGGAAGAACCGGCCGATTCGTGAGAAAGAGGCCAATTTGGGGGGTCCTGATTTGTCAGGTAGCCTTCACCTTCCGCTAAAGTGCGGGCCTATAGCTCAGCCTGGTTAGAGCGCTTCCCTGATAAGGAAGAGGTCGGTGGTTCGAGTCCACCTAGGCCCACTCTCGCCAGCACAATGACGGGGACTTAGCTCAATTGGTAGAGCACCTGCTTTGCAAGCAGGGGGTTAGGGGTTCGATTCCCCTAGTCTCCACAAAAGAAATCCTCGTCCAACCGGCGGGGATTTTTTCGTTAGAACTCGCTTGCTGAGCCCAAGTCTCGTTCCAGCAGAAACGCTGGTTAGAACAAATCTGAATGGCTCCCCAATCGAGCAAGTCTCAATTCGGTTGTGCCCACCCGTTTGTAAACGAGCAGCAAATCAGGTTTTAAATGAAGTTCCCGATAACCCATATAGCCACCTTTAAGGGGATGGTCTTTAAAACGTAAAGGTAGGGTCGATCCAGTAACTAAAAATTCAAGGGCTTCTTTAAGTCGGTTATTTAAATCCCTATTGTTTGGGTTTTTAAGGTGCTGTTTGAAATCCTTTTTAAATCTAGCCTCATATACAAGGCTAACCATTTAATTGTTTGAGAAGCTCCTCAATATCTTTCGCTTTGTAAATCTTCCCCTTGCCTGTTTCTAAATTCTTTATGGCACGCGAGGTGCTCTTGTTGGGGGAATGGAGCGAAAAAGGAACTACCTTCTCCTGAGCAGTAAGAGTTAACATAATCCGAATTGCGTCAGAGAGAGTAAGACCACAATCAGCAAATACTTTGGCGGCGCGAGTTTTAGTTTTTTCGTCGATACGAGCTCGAACAACCGAATCCTGGGCCATGGCGTCCTCCGATGTGTGTAGCTACATTGTAGCTACAACTCTCTTCTTCACGCAAGGCTATGACTAGCAACTGACACTCGAACCCTCGGCCCATCAAGGATTCAGCAAAGTTGCTTAGGGCGACCAAAGAAGAAATACTTGTTACATATCGTGAACTAATCGAAAGGCGCTCATGTCGACTGCAACCTTGCACACCACACTCGGAGATATCACCATCGAGTTGTTTCCCAACCACGCACCCAAGACCGTCGCTAACTTCACCGAGTTGGCGCAAGGAAAGCGCGACTGGGTCGATCCCGACACTGGTTATAAGACCAATGCAAAGTTGTATGACGGCACAGTCTTTCACCGCGTCATCGATGGCTTCATGATTCAAGGTGGAGATCCGATGGGCACTGGCATGGGTGGACCCGGATATCAATTCGCCGATGAATTCCATGGCGAGCTTCAATTTGATCGCCCATACCTACTTGCGATGGCGAACGCTGGACCAGGAACAAATGGCTCACAATTCTTCATCACCGTTGTCCCAACCCCACACCTCAAT